>R21__coassemble_428_pt1 | contig 34755 bp, 29 predicted proteins | sample R21__metabat2_high_PE_030 | metagenome-assembled genome bin R21 | reverse complement strand
GATCGTGATATCTGCGGTGTTATTGACTCTTACAAGCACAAATGGATTATTGTATGGTTCGGAAGCGGTGCTTTACGGCGTTCCTTTCGTTGCTGCAGCAGCATTGCCGCTTTTGGCAGTCCTTTTGATCCTTACGCAGTTTTACACGAGAACGGATACCATCGAAGAGATGCTTGGTGCTATCGCGGTCAGATATGCGATCTTCGGATGGTGCTTCGTCTTCGTGATCAAGCTTGCATCAATATTGCTGAATGTTTTCTTTTACGATTTTTACACTGAGAATTTCGCAACGATATACATAATTCTTAACTCGATAAATGTTTGTGTTATCGGAACTACGGTCCTTGCATTAGCACTTAGAAAACTTCCGGTAACCAAGATAGAGAAGAGACCCATGAAGATCGGACAGCTTCTGCTTCTTATAATGATGATGTACGGACTCACACAGGTCGGATCTCTCATGGGAATGCCGATACATTTGGCCCTGACAACTATCGGTTCTTTGACCGCTGACAGCGAGGATGCTGCAGCAGAACTCAGCAACAATCTGGTATTCTCATCAGGCACGGTCATAAGGATCATTTCCATTGGAATACTGCCTGCAATATTTGAGGAACTCCTGTTCAGAAAGTTTCTTATTGACAGGACCATCCGTCACGGCGAATTTATCAGCTGCGCTATGTCAGGAATCATGTTTGGTCTGTGGCACGGCAATTTCCAGCAGTTCTTCTTTGCATTCTTTATCGGTGTGTTATTTGCTTTCGTGTACATAAGGACAGGTAACATAATCTACACCATGATCATGCACGCGAGCATGAATCTCGTAACATCAACCGTAACGGTCGAACTGTTTAACGCATTGATGAAGAGCATGGGAATCGATATGGCAACCGGAAATATTAATACCGACATTGATGATTCAGTTATCATAAAGTCCGTTTTGCCGATGCTTTTGCTCCTTTTGCTTTGGATCGGATTACTGGTAAGTTTTCAGATAGTCGGATTTATCATGCTTATCGTAAAACGGAAGAAATTTAAGTTGGCCGTAATGCCCGGAGAGCCGGCAAGAAAAGCCATTTTGCACTCGATGACACACAGCGTTGAGATGTGGATATTCTTCTCGTTTGCATTATTGCTTTTCGTATACCAATACATACCGGATATTATTGCAACGATAATTGAACTTAACGGAAAATAATCATACCAACAAAAAGAGGTTGTCGATTAAGACAACCTCTTCTATTTGCATAATCAGTTGATATAAGATTACTTCTTGCTCTTCTTAGAAGGCTTTGTGTTAACCTTATCCTTGAGTGCCTTACCAGCCTTGAACTTAGGAGCTGTGCAAGCCTTGATCTTTGTAGCTGCACCTGTCTGAGGGTTACGGCCTGTTCTAGCAGCTCTCTCGGATGTCTCGAATGTACCGAAACCAACGAGCTGAACCTTACCCTTGTTCTGAAGCTCATCAGATACTACTTCGATGAAAGCCTTAACTGCAGCATCAGCATCCTTCTTGGAGATGTCAGCCTTAACAGCGATTGCATCAACTAATTCTGTTCTGTTCATTATTAAATCCTCCCTGAATATGGGTTAAATACTTTGCCGGAAAGGGCTTTAGCCACCGACAATGCCGATATTATAAAGTTCTTTGACATTAAAAACAAGAGAATTTGAGGGTTTTTGAGATATTTTTTTTGAATAAAACCCATTATTTTAGGGATTTGGAGGGTGAGAGGACGGGAGTTGACACCTGAAATGTGTTGTGATAATATTTGCACAAATGAACATATGAGCAATCGTTCATATGACAAACCGGAAGGAGAAGCGCAAATGGCACACGATCACGCAGCTTTACTGAAACATATTAAGGCTGATATGCCTTCAGATGAACTGTTACAGGACTTGGGCGATCTTTTCAAGATCTTCGGTGATACCACAAGGATCAAGATCATGTATGCGCTTTACGAAGATGAGATGTGCGTATGTGCGATAGCTGATCTTCTCGGCATGACCCAGTCTGCTATATCACATCAGCTCAAGGTTCTTAAAGCTGCCAATCTTGTTGAGAGCCGAAGAGATGGAAAGACCATTTATTACAGTCTTGCAGATGACCATGTTAAATCTATCATCGCGCAGGGTTATGAACATTTAACGGAGTAATTAAATTAGAAGGAGCATACATATGAAAAAGACATTTGAATTGGAAGATCTTGATTGCGCTAATTGCGCCATGAAGATGCAGGAAGCTATCTTGAAGATTCCCGGTGTACAGAACTGCGAAGTAAACTTCATTAAGCAGAAGATGACCTTGGAAGCTGATGATGCCGAATTCGACAAGATCGTAAAACTCGCTGTTAAAGCAATTGCAAAAGTAGAACCTGACTGCACAGTATTACTGTAATCACGGAAGGGATGCTCAAATGATACGGCATCCCTTTTATTTGAATCCACAACCGGAGATATGACCATGAAGTATAAGCTCACCAAAAAACAGAAGAAAATGACGATAAGGATAATCATTGCCCTTGCATTACTGGCGGTAATCGCAGTTACACTGCACTTTATCGAGCTTCCCTGGTGGGCTGAACTCATCATTTATGCAATTCCTTATGCAATCGCAGGATATGATGTCCTTAAGACCGCATTCATCAATCTGATCCACGGACAGATCTTTGATGAGAAATTCCTTATGATGGTTGCGACTGTCGGTGCATTCGGCACGGGGGAATATCCTGAAGCATCTGCAGTAATGCTCTTTTACCAGGTTGGTGAATTGTTCCAGAGTATTGCTGTCGGCAGATCGAGAAAGTCCATTGCAAAGCTCATGGACATAAGACCTGACAGTGCGACTGTAATAAGAGATGGCGAAGAGATAGAAGTATCTCCAGAAGATGTTGAGGTAGGAGAGATCATAATCGTTAAACCCGGCGAAAAAATACCCTTGGACGGTGTGATCACCGAAGGAGAGAGCTCTGTCAACCAGGCAGCATTGACGGGTGAATCCGCACCTGTGGACAAGGCTTATAGTGACAACGTTATCTCGGGTACTCTGAACCTCACGGGTGTAATCAAAGTAAGAACAACATCTACATTCGGACAGAGCACTGTATCGAAGATATTGGAGCTTGTCGAGAATGCATCTGACAAGAAAGCAAAAGTTGAGAATTTCATTACCAAGTTTGCAAGATATTACACTCCTGCAGTTGTAATCGCAGCGTTGCTTCTTGCGGTCATTCCGCCGCTCTTCCTGGGCATCGGGAACTGGGAGATCTGGAAGACATGGCTTACGAGAGCATGTGTTTTCCTTGTCGTATCTTGCCCCTGCGCACTTGTAGTATCGGTACCGTTATCGTTCTTTGGCGGTATCGGCGGTGCATCCAAAGACGGAATACTTATCAAGGGTGCCGGATACATGGAAGTTTTATCCAAGATCGACACAGTTGTCTTTGATAAGACGGGTACGCTTACAAAGGGCGTTTTCGAGGTTGATGACGTACATCCCAACATCGTAAGTGAAGCCGAATTGAAAGATATTGCAGCTTGCTGCGAGAGCTTCTCGAGCCACCCCGTCGCACAGTCTATAGTAAGGGCTCATGAAGGCCATATTGATAAGTCACTTATCGGAGACGTAAATGAGATCGCAGGTAAGGGCGTAAAGGCTGTTGTTGACGGTAAGACATACTATTGCGGCAACGGCCAGCTCATGGATATGTGCGGCGCAAAATGGCACGACTGCCATCTGACGGGAACGATAATTCATGTCGCAAGGGAAACAGAAGGTGACGTCGAATATTTGGGACACATCATCATCAATGACCAGATCAAGGAAGATTCCGAAGCAGCAATAAAGGAACTCAAAAACGTTGGTGTTAAGCGCCTGGTAATGCTTACCGGTGATAAGAAGAGCGTTGCCGAAAATGTTGCAAATAAGCTTGGTCTGACAGGCTTCTTTGCTGAACTCCTTCCGGCTGACAAAGTCTCGAAAGTAGAAGAACTTCTTTCTACTGAAAAGGGCAGACTTGCTTTCGTAGGTGACGGTATTAACGATGCACCTGTTCTCATGCGTGCCGACTGCGGAATCGCAATGGGCGCAATGGGTTCTGACGCAGCCATTGAATCTGCCGATGTAGTCCTCATGGATGATAAGCCTTCCAAGATCGCAGATGCAATGAAGATCGCCAGAAAAACTATGAGGATCGTCTGGGAAAACATTATCTTTGCACTCGGCGTAAAGGCTGTGATCCTTATTCTTGGAGCTTTTGGTATCGCAAATATGTGGATCGCGGTATTCGGCGATGTCGGAGTTCTCATAATTGCAATTCTCAATGCAATGAGATGCATGAAGAAAATAAGTAAATAAATTAAAATTTGTCTTGCGGTTTAAACTTTTTTGGGTAGTATTAGAACAGCATTTTCAAGGGAGGTTCTATTATGAAGTTCAAAAAAGTATTGGCTTCTATCCTGGCAGCAGGTCTTACAATGACGTGTTTTACTGCCTGCGACCTGGATGAAGACTATGACTACGAAGACGACGGTTATGAGTACGAGGAAGACGAAGACACCGACGAGACGGGTAGCAACGCCGGTAACAGCGGCAATAGCGGCTCAGTAAAATCTGCTTCTTCAATGCAGATGTCCGTAGATCAGGAATCAGGAAGTGTAAGTATCACCAGACCTGAATCTTCTGAGACAGCTATGGCAAATGATGGCAGCTGGACTATTTTCGTATATCTCTGCGGTACTGATCTTGAGTCTGACGGCGGCGCCGGCACTGGCGACCTTGAGGAGATGTGTGCTGCTGCATCATCAGATAAGGTCCGTTTTGTTGTCCAGACTGGCGGTACTTCCCAGTGGCAGAATAACTACATTACAAGCGGTTCGGGCCGTTACATTATCCAGGATAATGATGTAGTTGCTTTGGACGAGTTTGAGGCACGCAACATGGGTGATCCTGCAACTCTTGCAGATTTCCTTAAGTGGGGTGTTCAGGAATATCCCGCTGAGCACATGGGCGTTATCTTCTGGAATCACGGCGGTGGAAGCATTTCGGGTGTATGCTTCGATGAGCTCAATGACAATGATTCTTTGAGCATCCGTGAGATCGACAGCGCTCTTTATACAGTTTTCGAGAGCATGACAGACCGTTTCGAGTTTATCGGTTTTGATGCATGCCTTATGGGTACTGTTGAGACAGCTAACATTCTTGCTTCTTATTCACGCTACATGATCGGTTCACAGGAAACAGAGCCCGGTAACGGCTGGGATTACACTGTGATCGGTAATTATCTTGCGGACAATCCGGGAGCAAACGGTGCTGAACTCGGTGAGGCAATTGCTGACGGATTCTATGAATCCTGCAAGCAGACAGGCGAGGAGCAGGATGCAACATTGTCTGTTATCGAGCTTGATAAGATCAATGCGGTAGTTGAAGCATTTAACGTATTTGCAAAGGGCATGTATGATGCAAGTGAGGATACTTCCGTTCTCACAAATGTTATCCGTAATATTGAGAATGCTGATAACTTCGGTGGTAACAACAGATCCGAAGGATACACTAACATGGTTGACCTCAGCGGTCTTGCAAATGCGTGCGGCGATTATGCGGATGCTTCAGCGGTAGTTTCTGCTGTTGAATCTGCGGTTGTTTACAACAAGGTCGGTTCAACACATTCAGGCTGCTGCGGATTGTCTATCTACTATCCTTTAGCAGTTCAGGGTTCAACAGAACTTAAGGTTTTGGAAGATATCAGCATCAGTCCTTTCTATTCTTCATTCATCGACCGTCAGGATTTTTCCAGCTCCATCAACTACGATGATTCCCAGAATTACGATGACGGCACTTACTGTGATGAGGAATCCGGTTGCTACTACTTCTGTGAGGGTGATACACAGTATTGCTACGACCAGAATGAAGGTCAGTATTACAGCTATGATCCCAACTCCGACAACTGGGTACAGACAAGTACATCATGTGATTACAACTCATATGATTACAGCGGATCAAACGATGATTTCGGATACAATGATGACTACTGGTTCAGTGACGACAGCTGCTGGCAGGGCGGTTCCAACATGGAGTACGATGACAACTCCGGATGTTACCGTTCACGTTCAGTAAATAACAATCACTGGGATTATGCAGATCAGATCGAGCAGACAGGCGAGAGCCCTTACATCAAGTTCCTTAAGGCTCCTGTTATCGACGATGACGGTATCTATTCCTTCACATTGACACCTAAGAGCGTTGATCGTACTGCTTCTGTCAGTGCATATGTATATCAGGTAATAGATAACGATGCTCTCCTTCTCGGTGAGACAACTGAAATCAACTGCGACTGGGATAAAGGTCAGTTTGAAGACGGATTTGACGGATACTGGCTCTCACTTCCCGACGGTCAGAATCTCTCTATCTCTGTAGTTGCCATTACTGATGAATACACGGTTTATTCTTCACCTATCCTTTTGAACGGTGAGGAGACAAACCTCAGATTCAAGCTCTACACCGAAGATTATTCGATCGTTGTTGAAGGTGCATGGGACGGTATCGATGACAGCGGCGCTGCAGCTAAGTCTGTTAAGCAGATCAACTCAGGCGATAAGATCGTTCCTCTTTACACTTCAGTATCTCTTGTAGACGACAGTGATGAAGAGACACTCTGGGAAGGTGCAGAGTATGTTGTTTCCGGTTCTCTGGAACTCACATATGCTCTTCTCGAGGAAGCAGATTATCTCTATGCTTTCTGCATCGATGATATCTATAACGACTTCTATCTCACTGATTTCGTAGAGTTTGCAGTTGACGCTAACGGTGACACATACTTCTACATTTACGAGTAAGTAAACAATAAAACTTTTTGACGATGCGGGATCAAAAACCGCCTGACGTCGACAGGTTATCTGCTATAATTTTTTAGTAAGCATTATTCAGCGAAAAGATTATGCGAGGTAACAATATGTCGGTAATGGCTTCGTTTATGGTCCCGCATCCGCCTTTAATAGTGCCTGAAGTAGGTAAGGGCGGAGAGAAACAGGTCTTAAAGACTATCGCATCCTATGAGAGAGTTGCTGACGAGATTGCCTCTCTTTGTCCCGATACAATTGTAATTACCAGTCCGCATGCAACAATGTATGCCGACTATTTCCACATATCTCCGGGCAGCAGAGCCAAAGGGTCTTTTGCGATGTTCGGCGCATCAAATGTGCGTTTCTCAGAAGAATACGACGAAGACCTTGCAGATAAGATCTGTGAGATCGCAGACACTCATGATTTCCCGTGCGGCACTCTGGGTGAGGAGAAAAGTGAACTTGACCACGGTACGATGGTTCCTCTCTGGTTTATCCGTAACAAGTACAAGGGCGGTAAGATAGTACGCATCGGCCTTTCGGGTCTCCCTCTGACAGACCATTACAGATTGGGAATGTTCATTAAACAGGCAGTAGAAGAGCTTGACCGCAGAGTCGTTATTGTTGCGAGCGGAGATCTCTCGCATAAGCTTCAGGATTACGGCCCGTATGGATTTGCCAAAGAAGGTCCACAGTACGATGAACGCATAATGGACGTAATGGGGCGTGCTGCATTTGATGAACTCTTCGATTTCTCTGAAGATTTCTGTGACAAAGCAGCCGAGTGCGGACACCGCTCTTTTGTCATTATGGCAGGATGCTGGGACGGCCAAAAGGTCAAGACTGATGTCTTATCTCATGAGGATGTTACCGGTGTCGGTTACGGCATTATAACTTTCTATCCTGAAGATGAGTCCGGTGAAAGAAGATTCCTGGATAACTATCTTGATAAACAGGAAAAAGAACTGTCAGATAAAAGATCAGCTTCGGATATTTACGTAAGGCTTGCAAGGCTTTCACTTGAGACATATATCAGAGACCGCAGAAGGATAAATATTCCCGAAGATATCAATCTTATCTCGCAGGGCGAAAACATACCTGACGATCTTCTTAACAGACAGGCAGGTGCTTTTGTGTCGATACACAAATTCGGAAGACTTCGCGGTTGTATCGGGACGATAGCTCCTACCACGGGTTCGATCGCTCAGGAGATCGCAAATAACGCGGTAAGTGCATCTACAAGAGATCCGAGATTTGATCCCATTACCGAAGATGAGCTTCCCATGCTTGAGATAAATGTTGACGTATTAGGCGATGCTGAGGATATAGATTCAAAAGAGCAGTTAGACGTTAAGAAATACGGTGTTATCGTATCGACCCGTGACGGCAGGAGAGGCCTGCTGCTGCCTGATCTTGAAGGCGTTGATACAGTTGATTACCAGGTTGCGATCGCAATGCAGAAGGGCGGCATCAGACCAAATGAGAAATACAGTCTTAAGAGGTTTGAAGTAGTCCGTCATGTCTGATGACAGGGGGGCTGAAGTGACAAAGTGCGTTGTGTGTTTCAGACACTGTGATCTGAAAAAGGGAGACACCGGATTTTGTGGAGCGAGGAGCGGTCTGTCTGACAGTGTCGTGCCATCCAATTATGGACGGATAACCTTTCTTGAAGTAGACCCAATCGAGAAGAAACCGCTTCACAGGTTTTATCCGGGCTCAAAGATACTTTCGGCCGGAAGTTACGGCTGCAATTTAAGGTGTCCTTTCTGCCAGAACAGTGAGATCTCATGGGGACCTGAGACAAGGAATATTGCAGTAACGGCAGATACAATGTCTCCTGAAGAAATAGTATCCATAGCAGAAAGACAACAGATGAACGGAAATATCGGAATAGCGTTCACTTATAACGAACCGCTTATAGGCTACGAGTTCGTAAGAGATACTGCTAAGCTTTCGCATGAGAAGGGAATGAAGAACGTTATCGTCAGCAACGGAACTGCATCTCTGGAAGTTTTATCTGAATTGGTTCCCTATATCGATGCGATGAATATAGATCTTAAATGCTTTGATGCTGATGTTTACTCAAAGGTATTGGGCGGAAGTCTTGAGATGACTATGGAGTTTATCGAAGAAGCGGTTAAGCATGCGCATGTGGAACTTACATGTCTTATCGTTCCGGGACTAAATGATTCGCCTGAAAAGATGCGTGAAATGACAGCGTGGATCGCGTCTCTTAAAGACGGGAAGGATATTCCGTTCCATGTGTCCCGTTTCTTCCCGTGTTTTCATATGACAGACCGTCCTGCAACGCCTGTAAGCATGGTTTATGAGCTTGCTGAAGTGGCAAGAGAATCACTGAACTACGTTTATACAGGTAACTGCTGAACACTATTAGTGATTTAAGAGTTTTGAACCGGTTATGATATATTTAATATATTGGAATCGGGAAAGGAAATAGAAAATGGCGGTTTTATGCAGTAATTGTGCAGGCAAACTAATCTTCAATCCGGCTACACAAAGGCTGGAGTGTGCCACCTGCGGAAGCTCTTTCAGGCCTGAAGATGTTGAAGATAAGAATTCCGAACTTCATTCGAAGTATTACGACACAAGAGTTTACGTCTGCAGTCACTGTGGTGCGGAAGTTATCACGAGTGATACGGAAGCGTCTTCTTTTTGTGTTTATTGTGGTAATCCTGCCATTGTTTTTGACAGGATCTCGAAGGAATATAAACCGGACGGACTTATTCCGTTCCAGGTAACCAAAGAGGAAGCAATTAAAAATATCAAGGCAAGGTTTCACAGAAATCCGATGGTGCCCAAAGAGATCATGGGTAAGTGTGTTCCTGAAAATATCCGGGGAATTTATGTTCCTTATTGGGTGATCAATGCGGATTATACCGAAGCGGATTATTTGAGCGGAGAGGTCAAGCGCGGTAAAAGCACAGTTACAAAATACTATTCCAGAGCCGGAGAGATCACGGTGAAGAATGTGCCGATCGACGGTTCAAAAATACTTAGCGACGATATAAGCCGTAAACTTGAACCATTCTATCTTGAGGATTCCAAAACATTTGACGAGGATTATCTTAACGGTTTCTATTCGAACACTTCGGATATGACTTACTTTGATCTTAAAAAATCTGCTGCTTACAGATGTCATAAGATGTTCGCGGATGAAATAGTAAAAACTGTCAAGGCTAAAAATGTAAAGATACAGGATTCTATATATTGGGTCGATGTTTATGACGATCCCATTTACATGATGTTCCCTGTTTGGTTTTTCACTTTTAAATACAATGATAAGCCTTACACGATTCTCGTTAACGGACAATCAGGTAAAGTCGCCGGAACAATGCCGTGGCAGAAAAAACGCGTTGTTGCTTTAGCCGTAACGACTTTCGTTCTTGTCATGACTGTTATTGTATTGAGCATTCTCGGCGTTATAAGTAACTGGTTGCTTTTAGCATCGGTTGCTCCGTATGTTCTTGCGGGGATAACCCTGCTGGGGACGTATTCATTCGCACGCGGAATTACCGGCCTGCGCAGAATATATAAGAATCTCAGGCTTACTCAATCGGAAGACATCTTTAAGTATGTAAAGAAAAGACAGGGGTGATGTATATGAATGACAGCGCTTTTTTTATGAATGTTGTATTTATAGGAATGCTTGTATTTACAGGTATATCCATCACTTTGTTCGTTGTTTTTAAGATACTTAACAGATTCAATGATTTCGGTGATTCTTTCTGCAAAATGGATGATTATGCTACCAGAGCTATTCATTTTCTCCGTGATGTTGATGATGTTCCTTCAAACGAAAAACGTTTTCTTTTCGCTGAATATGGCGAAAATCCTTATGAAGGCAGACAGCATACGATTCCTGAACAGCTTCTCAAGAATGCTAAAAAAGAATCTATTGAAGAGCAATTTGATCAGGATATGGAGAAATACACATGAAGAAGATAGGTCTGGTCGGCGGCACGGGTCCCGAATCGACATTGATGTACTATAAAGAGCTTAATTCCAGGATCGATAAAATCAAGGACGGAAAAGCCATGCCCGATATCGTGATCGAGAGTGTTGACTTCAGAAAGGCATGGGATTATGTCTGTGCTGAAAGGTATGACCTTCTGACTGATTATCTTGCTGAAAAAGTTACTTGTCTTCAAAACAGCGGAGCTGAAGTAATATCTCTTACTGCCGTGACCATGCACTTAGTCATTGATGGCATCATCGCGAAAACAAATGCTGACCTTATCAGTATCCCTAAGGCAGTATGTAATGAAGCTTTATCTGCAGGCTATAAAAAGATAGGTCTTCTCGGAACCATCTTTACGATGGAAAAGGACTACATGAAAAAAGATTTCCTGAAAGCAGGAATCGAAGTCTGTGTGCCGGATAAAGAAGACAGGGACCTTGTTGCAAAAAGGATCTATGAAGAGCTTGAGGCCGGCATCGTCAAAGAATCGACCCTTAAAGAAATGCAGGGAATAATTACCAAGATGCGCGATGAAAAAGGAATCGAAGCAGTCGTCTTAGGCTGCACGGAGCTTCCGCTCATCCTGAATTCCGGTAACTGTCCCGTACCTTGTCTGGACAGCGTTGAGATCCACATAAATGAGCTTATAAAGCAGACGATTTAAAGCTATTAATTTGTCCTCAAATAACTCTTGAAAACAATTTTTAATTACATTAGTCTTCTCTTTGGACGTCCAAATCTTTAACAAGACGAGGCATTTTATGACCAAAGAACAACTGCACTCATATATTGAGAACTCCAAAGGAAACGAGAGTAATATCTGTCAGATCCATGCCATAAAAGGCGGCAAGACAGTATATGAAGACTGCTGGCGCGGATTTAAGCCTGAAGATGCCATGCATGTCATGTCGGTAACCAAGGGCGTAATGGCGCTTCTTACCGGAATCGCGATCGGAAAAGGATATATTAAAAGCACTGATCAGAAAGTAATTGAGTTTTTCCCCGGCTATACCGTCAAGAGAGGCGAGAAGACTATATACGATGTAACGTTAAAACACCTCCTGACAATGACGGCGCCATATAAATACCGCTCGGAACCATGGAAAAAGGTATGCACGTCTGATGACTGGACAAAGGCTGCACTGGACCTTCTGGGAGGCCGTTCGGGTCTTACGGGCGAGTTTAAATACGCAACGCTCGGAATACAGATCCTTGCAGGCGTTATTGAGAATGCAACCGGCGAAAAGCTAATAGATTTTGCAAACCGCAATCTGTTCCTGCCGTTGGGTATACCTGAGCATGTGATACACGGTGACAGTTCCAAAGAAGACCAGTTAGATTTTGTAATGAATAAGAGCCCCAGAAAAAACGAATGGTATTCAGATCCTAAAGATGTTGTCACGGCCGGGTGGGGATTATGCCTGTCAGCACGGGATCTGGCAAAGCTCGGTGAGCTCGTACTGGACAATGGCAGGGATATAATTCCCGAGAGCTATATTACTGAGATGCTTACTCCCAAGCTGAAACTTGGGGAGCGTTTTGGCTATATGGGTTACGGTTATCTGTGGTATAAGCCCGTAGAAGACCATGAAGCATATGCGGCGATAGGCGATGGCGGGAACATTATCTATGTGAACAGAAAAGAGAATGTTTCTGTAGGAATCACAGGAACATTCAAGCCTTTGATATTCGACAGGTTCGATTTCATCGAGAAGAACGTCCTGCCGCTTGTCTGAGTACATGTTGTATAATAGCGCCAATACTTTCCGGAGGCATATATGAAAAGAATTAACGGAGCCATAGCTTTAATACTTGCAGGAGCAATGTTGCTTACTGCATGCGATAAGGGACAGGGAACTGTTACAGATGAATCTTCAGTTGACTCTTCTGCGGCAGTATCTTCCGGTGATACGGAAACAACGCAGACAGACTCGTTTACAGGTGCTTCCGGCGGAGCACATTCTACTTCAGAATTTACCGAGTTTGGCCACGGCTACGAAGGTATCGAAGGAACCGGTGATTACAACTATGGCGAAGCGCTTCAGAAATCATTGCTCTTCTATGAGCTTCAAAGAAGCGGAGTGCTTCCCGAACAGACAAGATGTAACTGGAGAGGTGATTCAGGTCTTACTGACGGCGCTGACAATAATCTTGATCTTACAGGCGGATGGTATGATGCGGGCGACCACGTAAAGTTCAATCTCCCGATGGCATATTCTGCCGCCATGCTCGGCTGGTCAGTGTACGAAGACCGCGAATCATACGAACAGAGCGGCCAGCTTGAATATGTCCTTGGTGATATTAAGTGGGTCACGGATTACCTTATCAAGTGTCATCCTGAAGATGAAGTATTCTACTATCAGGTAGGTGACGGGAATGCGGATCACTCCTGGTGGGGACCTTGTGAGGTCATGACAATGAACAGGCCGTCTTACTGTGTAACAAAGGATAACCCGGGCTCTGCAGTAGTCGGAGAGGCCGCTGCTGCTTTGGCGGTTGCTTCCATCGTGTTTGAGGATACGGACAAGGAATATGCCGCTCTCTGTCTTGAACATGCAAAAAGCCTTTATGCGTTTTCCGATTCGACAAGAAGTGATTCCGGATATACCGCTGCAAACGGTTTCTATAATTCATGGAGCGGATATTACGATGAACTTGCCTGGGCAGGCTGCTGGCTCTATCTTTCCACCGGAGACAAAGCTTATCTTGATAACGCTAAAGCCTGCATCAAAGAAGCCAACCAGGACTATAACTGGGCTCTTTGCTGGGATGACGTTCACATCGGCGCAGATCTTTTGCTTGCAAAGATCACGAAGGAGAATACCTATAAGGATGCGGTTCAAAAACACATGGATTTCTGGTCCTGCGGCACATCTGACGGTGAGAGGATAACATATTCACCAAAAGGTCTTGCATGGCTTGACCAGTGGGGTTCGCTCAGATATTCAACTACTACAGCTTTTGTAGCATCCGTATACAGCAGATGGGAAGGCTGTCCTTCAGACAAAGTATCGGTCTATTGGGATTTTGCAGAGTCACAGGCAAACTATGCTCTGGGTTCTTCAGGCAGATCTTTTGTATGCGGCTTCGGCGAAAATGCACCGGAGCATCCGCACCACAGAACAAGCCAGGGCTCTTATTGTGACAACATGAATGAACCGGGTGAAGCAAGACATACGTTGTATGGTGCGCTTGTAGGCGGCCCTGATGCATCTGACGGTTATACGGATACTGTAAGCGATTACAACAAAAATGAGGTTGCATGCGATTACAATGCCGGATTTACGGGCCTTATGGCTGCCATGTATTCAAAATATCACGGTCAGACCCTGATCGATTTCGGTGCCGTAGAAGAAGTTCCCGGTGACGAATACTCAACTGAATGCGGTATCAATGTTGAAGGATCTGATTTCGTTGAAATCAAGGCTTTTATCTACAACAAGACTGCATGGCCTGCAAGAACAGCCGAAACCCTTGAATTCAGATATTTCGTTGATCTTTCAGAGATTTATGAGGCAGGTGGAGATGTCGATGACGTAAGCATCACTACAAACTACATGCAGTCCGGAAGAGTTGACGGTCTTAAGGTCTGGAATGAGGAAAACCACATTTACTATTTGTCTGTGGTCTTTGACGATGGTAATTTAAGACCGGGAGGACAGTCCCAGTATAAATCCGAGATTCAGGTAAGAATGATCAGCTCTAATGGCGAATGGGATAACAGCAACGACTATTCGTATAACAGCGGCGCAGTTCTTATGGATGACGGCAAGCTGGTATATGGAGTCCTTCCTGACGGGGAAGGTACAGGTTCGGGCGAATCTGCAGGCGGTTCTGTTCCGTCCCAGAGCACAAAACCTACACAGAACCATACTTCTTCAGGCGGCCAGGCATCCGTAGGAGACCTTCAGGTTACAATGACCTATAATGACAATTCTACAAGCGCCAATGCCATAGCAGGAACACTGGAGATCAAGAATACAGGCAGTGATTCTGTTGATCTGTCAGATCTGTGGATCAATTACTACTTCACTGACGATGGCGCAAACATGGTATTTGACTGTTATCACGCTGCGATAAACTCTTCTTCCGGTCAGTACACGGCACTTACAGATGATGTATCAGCTGAATTCTCAACTTGTTCCGGTGAAGACAGGGACACATGTCTTTCCATATGTCCGGGATCAGGCACTCTTGAAGAAGGAGACACGTTAACGATCAGTTTCAGTTGCCACAGGGATGACTGGCAGAACATGGATCTTTCAAACGACTGGTCACACAAGAGCGTGGATAACATTGAGATTGTTGCATAAAACCGGAATAATTACTCGGAAAATAGATTCAAAAAATAATGGGGCAGTTGCGAAACTGTCCCATTAATCGCTTTGCAAAAATATTGCTGAATCGTAAAATCTAAGCAGAAAGATTTTCGAGGTAGCAGTATGATCAGATTTAAGACTTACAGTGCGATAAAGCCTGTTTCATGTGAGATTATCGAGAGCTCTGTCAGGGATAATCCCGGCAAGGAGATAGTCTTTGTTGCGCCTGAGTTTTCCAAGGCACAGGTAGAGCGTGAAGTTCTCGGGTTTAAGGAGAGCGTTGCACACCTGGGTAATACCATCGATACGGGCAGCGGGCTTCTCACTTTGTCTTCTTCGCTGGTGTCAGGTGATGTCTTAAGCTTCCGTAAGCTTGCGGGCAATATCCTTGATGACCTTGGCACCAATTATGTTGCCGAGGGCGGTGAGATCATGCTCCGTAACGCCATCTATAACATCCTTGCAACCAACAAAAACAAGCTGAATGCATTCGGCACATTATCTTCGAGAATTGACTATATCAACATGATGATCGCTCTCCTTGGAGATTTCTCTAGATACGGCGTCGGCATCGATGACATCGACAAGGCCATTAAGGCTCTTGAGAATACATCATCAACTGTTGCTTTTATCAACAAACTCAAGGATCTTCATCTTATTATGAGCGAGCTTGAAGAGCTGAATGGCAGGTATGGTCTTAATCTTCTCAGAGAGCCCATTGCTTTGGCATGTGACAAACTGTCTTCATTCATCTCGGGAGAACTCAAGACCAGGCACAGAAGCGCTTTGGACCAGCTTAAGAATTCGGTTATCGTTTTTGTCGGATTCGGCGCGACACGTATGCTTACTCCCAAAGAGATAAGACTGGTTTCTCTTTTGTCGGAACTCGGATGTGAAGTTGAGTTTAATGTTCTTACAGGCAATGCAGACACAAAGTTTTCTTCCGTTTATAAGAATGGTGAAGATTTCCGTGCAATGCTTGAAAATCTTGGTGCGTCAGGAAAAGAGATCGCTATTTCGGATAATGATCCTGAATTAAAGACTCTGATAGAGGGCATAGCAATTGATATCAAGCCCGAGAGGTTCGATACGGCGGGTAAGGTCAGACTTGCTGAGCTTTCCGGCATCGATGACAGAGTCGGATATATCTTCAGTGAGATCATCGACCTTACCAGAAACCATGGTTACAGATACCGTGACATCAGGATCATCTGTTGCAATGAAGACATCATGACCAGGATGAGGAGCACGGCTGAGATCTATGGTCTGGATGTCTTTATCGACCGCAAGATCGCTCTGGGCGGAACAGTAGTTCCGTACATGATGCAGATCCTTCTTGAACTCCCGAGATACGGATATACGCTTGAACTCATAATGAAGGCTATGCGTTCCGGAATGCTCAGGATCCCTCCATATATTGCCGACAGCTTTGAGAATTTCTGCTATGCAAAAAACATCACGGACCAGGGAAGGATCTTTGATCCTGAAGCTTATGCCGAACCTGACGATGAGAATGCCAAAAAGCGCAGGCTTTGGATATTTGAGAATACCGTACCCGGGTATAAGGAAGGCTTCGTAGACTGCGGGAAGTTCTTCTACGAATACGTGGTAGTCCGTTCGCTCATTCCTTTGAAGGAAGCATGCGAATCAATTTACGGTGAGAAAACACTTTCCGGTAAGGCAATGGCAAGCCTCAAATATCTTGACAGTGTACGTGGTTTCATTGAGCCTTTGAGAGACGAGTTTTCTGCAAGAGGCGACGATGCTGCGGCTGTTGCATTGGTCAGAGGATACGATGAGCTTGTAAGCCTACTGATGTGTTCCACACATGAGATGAATAATTGTGAGATCAGCCAGAAGGATTTTATTTCGATGCTCCGTACTGACATGAGGAACCGCACGGAAGGAACGATTCCTTTGAAGGTTGACTCTATTGAGATAACAACACCTGAGCATGCCTTTGTAACGCCCTGTAAGGTACTTTTCATCATCGGTGCCCAGAAAGATAACTTCCCTTACATGCGAATGCGTGAGGGGCTTCTCAGCGGCATAGAACTGAAGGAGCTGTCTGCTTCGACCGAAGATATAGAGCTTCCTGACAAAGCCGAGAGTAAGATGAGGGAAGAATTCGTAACGGCATGTCTAGATCTTGGTGCAGCTACCGACATTATTTACATGGTTCATGAATATGGTGCCCCTAAAAGCCGTATATTCGAATATCTCGAACTGTATGTTGATGAGAAATTCCATATCGTCAACACTTTTAAGAACCCTATTGCGGGACAGGCAGTGAAGTTCAGACATGATTATGAGAATGCGAAGATCCCGGTAGACATCATGGACAGGCTTCTTACAAACAGGAAGGAAGACGGCACTAAGGGCAAGATCATCTATGCGAGCGTTTCCTCGATCGAAAGCTACAGACAGTGTGCTTTCCAGTTCATGCTCGACAGAGAACTCAGGATAAGCCCCAGGGAAGATAATACGAGAATACAGCCAAACTCATTCGGAAGCCTTATTCACGGTATGTTTGAGAATGCTTACAGAACACTTCGTGATGACAGCGGTAAAGATCCTGATAAGTTTAAAAAGATGGCTCAGGAACTGCTTGATGACGAGCAGAAATATAATGAATTTGCAGATAAGTGTCTTAAAGCGTCTGTCTCTTCGAGAGCTTCTTTCGGTTCGGTAGATAAAGACGGAAATCCTAAGGACAAAGTCTTTGAGATGGATACATATGCAAAACTTAGAAGAATGTTTACCAAGATGTTCCGTGATGTTCTTTCTGACTCAGTATCAACAGAGTTTGTTCCTGAAGGCGTAGAAGAGAAAATAGGGCAGGGTAATCTTGTGCTCGATGTACCATACGAAGGGATCGATCTCAGATTCAGCGGATTCATCGACAGATACGATACGAAGATTTCTGATGATGGGAAGATCCATGTCAGAACCATCGACTATAAGAGCGGTGATAAGGCGGTGGATTCATCAGAACTTCTTAACGGTACTCAGATCCAGCTCCCTGCATATTCGGGAGCGATCCTCGATATGAATGCCAAAGCGGGAAAAGATGCCGTCATTGACGATTACGGATATGTTCTTGTAGGTCTTAAAGCCAATGACGACGGAGAGCCTCTCGTATGTCTTCCGCAGCTTGCCGGATATAACGATGAAGCCGTAAAGATAGCGATCAAATACTCGAAGCACATAATCAAGGAAAGCATCGATCAGATAGCAGAAGGCAAGGCTGATGCGATAACGGCAGAACCGCATATCAAGCTCTGTAATTACTGCAGTTACAGAGGATACTGCGGTAACGATCCGTCCTTCTCAAAAGGCAGGGCACAGATCAATACAGGCAGCAGTAGTGAATACGGAAAAGTCGTTGCTAACTGTGAGAAATCAGCAGAGCCTACAAAGTCCGGAAAACCCAGGAAAGACTATGGCTACGATGATGTCACCAAGAAGATCGGTGCAGATAAGAACATGAGTAAAGACGACAGACGCGCCATCCTTGCGATGAAGGATATCCTTGAAGGAAAAAGCACTGAAGACAGTGGAAAGGAGGAGTAAGTTATGAAGTTTTCAGATGAACAGAATGCGATCATAAACGCAAAGCTTGATAACAACCTCGTTTCTGCTTCCGCAGGCTCAGGTAAGACAACGGTTCTTACAGCCAGAATAGGTGACGAGGTAATGAGTGGTGCTCTCTCAGTAGATGCGATGCTCGTTGTTACATTCACGGAAGATGCTGCAGCTCACATGGCCGAGAAGATCGAAGAGAAACTCAGGTCATTAAGAAACGAAGCAGTAGCAAATGGTGATACAGATCGTGCCTCGCGTCTGTCATCTCAGATCGATCTTTTACCTAATGCATATATCCAGACGATGCACGGATTCTGTTCCCGTGTCATTAAGGAGAAAGGATATCTTCTCTCAGACGGTCCCATGGCTGAATTTACCGATCCGTCCTGCAGGATCATTACTGAAAGCGAGCAGGGAGTACTGCTCCAGTCGGCGGTGGATTATGCCATCCGAGATCTTTATGCTGAATGCAAGACTGAAGAAGATCCTTTCATCAGGTTTACCAGAAGATTCGGCGACGGAAGAAGCGACATGACGCTTGTTAATATTGTCACGGGTACATATAAGACATTGCGAAGTCTTCCTGATTATCTTGATAAGTGCGAAGAGTTTGTTAAAGAACGTAAAGACCGTGATGCCAAAGGTCTGGTCATGTACTTTGAAGGAGATAATGACATTCCGGGAAGGATCGTGAAGTATCTGACGGATATCAAAAAGATACTTGTGAGCAGCGATTTTGCATCCATGCTTGAATCTCATGACACTTACCGGATCGTTGAGGAATATACCAACGAAGAATTCATCAGTGAGGTTTCCGGCAGGATCGACCAGGTAGTTGAAGATTACAAGACACATAGCGGTGCAGATTTCTTCGGATATCTGAAGCCGGTAAAAGAGTTGTCGCTGCTTAATTTCAAAGGTCTTTTCAGAAATGCTGATCTTAAGGGTGATGACAGTCCGTTGTATGCTTTGATCTCGCTCAGGCATTTTATCGATCCCGGAAAGTGGGCTGATACCAAGTATGACAACCCGCTTGATCTTCCTGAGGAATATGGAAATCTGATGGGATTTGATCTTGAGACTATTCTTGCAAATCAGAAAGCAGGCACCGAAGCATCTGAATGCTTTGTGGAACTGCTTAAGAGAACTGATAAGTTCTATGCGGAATTAAAGAACGGCATGCACGGAATGGATTATTCAGATCTTGAGCATACAGCTTATGAGATACTGAAAACTGATGAGGCATCCGAATTCTACCGCGCGAAATTCACTGAGATATTTGTTGATGAATATCAGGACAACACAAGACTTCAGGATAAGATAATCGAGACTTTCGAACGCAAAGAAGGAAACGTATTCAGAGTCGGCGACATCAAGCAGAGCATCTATAAATTCCGTTTTGCAGATCCGAAGATCTTCGGAAGCAGAATGGATGCTTACAGCAGCGATCCGTCAAAGGGAAAGGTTCACTATCTCAAGGAGAATCACAGAAGCACATGTGAGATCCTTGCTTTTGCAAACTATGTCTTCGGACAGACGATGAGCAGGGAAGCTTCAGAGATTGAATACGACGATACCCAGCGTCTTAGTAAGGCTGTTGAGTCAAAGCACGGTTCCATACCCAGGATCGTTGTTGCAGATAAAGGGCTTCCGAAGAACGAAGACGGCGACAGGACAGAGCCTGATACAAAGGCTGTATATGCGGCTGTCGAGAGCGAAGTCAGAAGATATCTTGAAGAGTGCACGAGAGTTGACGGAAGTAAAACAGAATTCAAGGACATCTGTATCCTTACGGCGTCGAATAACCAGGCTGAGAATATCGCGAGATATCTTAACGGCTGCACGCTTAAAGACGGAAGAAAGATCGAAGCATCAGGCCGGTTTACGACAGATGTTTTTGAAGACCGTGACATACACAGGCTCATCAATTTCCTCATCTGTCTCGGCAACGAATACAGAGATGAATACCTTGCCGGAGTTATGCTTTCCAACTATAAGTTCTCGAACTTCACCGTTGAAGAACTCGCTTCGATCCAGGCATTCATTCATGAGCTTGAAGGTCCGTCACTTGATAAGGAACCTCTGATGTTAAGGCTGAGAGTTTACATTGATAAGTGCGACTCTGAACTTGCATCACGTGTTAAGGGATTTGTAGATGTCTTTGACAGGATAAGAATGAGTTCTATGGTAACGGATATCGATGACATAATCGAACTTATCTACCGAGAGACCGGAATCAAGGCTACGCTTGAGGCAAGAGAAGGCGACAGCAGCAAGTTTGATGTCTTTAAGGACTGGCTGTCTGAAAGCTTCAAGAGAAGAGGTTCTGACGTATCAGGCATATCTTCAGAACTTGAGCAGATGAAGATACAGATCAAGAAAGCTGATATCGAGATCGTTGATGCAAACAAAAATAAGATCACGACCATGACGGTACACAAGAGCAAAGGTCTTGAATACCCGTTTGTCATTCTTGTTGCGACAGGCGGGCAGGATGAGAGGAAGGATAATCTCTCGAGCATCATGTTCGACCGTGACGATGGTTTTATCACGGAAGATTACGACTTCGACAACATTACAAGAAGCCATTCTTTTGAGCAGTACATTTACAAAATGAAAATGAGGCTTGCTTCAAATTCGGAGACGGTAAGGCTCCTTTATGTTGCACTGACCAGGGCAGAAGAGAGCTTGTCTGTAATTACATGCTGTGATTTCACTGACGACGGCAAATCGAGTGCGATCAGAAAAGCTTTCACTCAGGCAGTGGATTACGAAGACAGGGCATTCGACAAACGTCACTGGCTCGCAGGAGACATGAAACTTCCATATTGCCTTTTCAGCGCACTTGCCAGAAGTGAAGACGGAGATGAGTTAAGAGACCTTGCAAGATCAGGTGATCTTAAGCCGTCTAATGCGGTCCCGTTCTTTGACCTCGAAGGCAACAAGACTAAGGGTTACGAAGTCGTAAAGGTGCCTGCTGACAAGGTCATAGAACTCTACGATGCACATAACCAGGCAAACCGGGGTGAAGAGAAGGAAGATGAGAAGGAAGAAGATGATAAGGATCTCTTCGATCCGGAAGGAAAACTGATCCTTCCTCCTTATGAGCATCAGGAGAGTGTTGATATTCCGTTCAAGGTTTCCGTTACCGGAATCGGCGGGGAAGGAAAGCCTTCTGATACAACTCATGTCGACCTTCAGATCAGGGGCATTGATGATTTTGAAAGTGCCAATATCTCTATGCTTACTGCTGCCAACAAAGGTACGATACTCCACAGGATAATGAGATTCATTGACCTCGAAGGATTAAGGGAAGGCATCATTTCTTTTGAAGACGAGATCAAAGAACTCATAAAGTCCGGTTATCTTAATATCTGCACCCCTGCTGATGCCATGGAAGTCGCTTTTGAATTTGAAAAAGGCATAATGGCATTCTGCAAAGACGGCAGATGTGAAGACGTTATCAGAAGTTTTGAAGACGGATCTGCCCGTTCCGAGAAACCGATCGTATTTGCGGTCTACATCAATGGCAATGAAGGCGATTCGGCTCTTGTCCAGGGAATCCTCGACCTGATCTATAAGACATCTGAAGGTTATACGATCCTCGACTATAAGACGGACCGCTTGAGCGGCAAAAGCCCTGAAGAGCGGGCAAAAGAAGCAAGGGAGAGACATGCGTTCCAGCTTAACAGCTATGCTGCAGCATGCGAAGAAGACGGCGTGAATGTCGCTCACAAGCTTTTGTATCTTGTCCGTTACGGGGAGTTTGTCGAAGTTTAATTACCGGATCTCTTTTTGCCGGCATCGCGTTTTCTGATGGCACGGAAGAAGTCGAGCATCATCTGTGAGCATTCTTTTTCAAGGATGCCGCCTTCGAATTCGACTTTGTGGTTATGTCCGTGAGAGACTTCGAAAATGTCATTGCAGGATACGACCGCGCCGCTCTTGGGTTCATAGGCTCCGAAATAGACCTTGCGTATCCTGGACTGGATGATAGCGCCCGAGCACATAGTGCAGGGTTCAAGCGTTACATACATGTCGAAATCTTCAAGTCTCCAATCGCCGAGTTTTTTGCACGCTTTGTCGATGGCGATCACTTCGGCGTGTGCGAGTGCGTTACCGCGTGTAAGTCTTAAGTTATGGGATCTGACATAGATCTTGCCGTCTTTTACAAGCACGCATCCGATGGGGCATTCTCCAAGATCTATGGCCTTTTCGGCTTCTCTTATGGCCTCGAGCATAAACCTCTCGTTGTCATTCGAAGGTTTTAAGTCGGGATATAACCTGGATCTGGATTTCGGCACGGATATACCTCTCTGGTCATCGGGTGATAGGAAAGATGATACAGACGGTGAGACAGAAGTGTCAAGTGACTTGTAAATTATGCTTGACGAGTAACAAATAGCATATTATAATTAACGCTTGCTATAAGCAGAACTATGCCTACACAAAGGGAATGCCGTATTTACGGCCTGTTTCAAACCATTATCCCTGTGATTTTGTAGGGCATCCTAGTCGGCTTAGAGCCCATACTTCAAAGACAAAGGATGATTATTTGATGGCGACTAAACAAGGTATGTGCAGAAACTGCGGTTCGCTGGTTATGTTCGATGACAGAGACGAACTTTGCGAGTGCGTATTCTGCAATTGCGTTTTCCCTGCTAAAGAAGCAGCAGAACTTCTTGAGAATCCTGACGGACACGAATTCAAGAACGAGAAGTTTGAGAAGACGGAAGGTGCAAAGCATTATTACTCAAATCCCGTAATGCCGGATGTTGTAGAGAAGGCAGTTCAGAGGGATAAGGTTTCAAAGACACAGACGGATACAGCTAAGCTTAAGCCCAATGAATTCGAGATCTCGCCTAACGATGTTAAGGCTCCCAAGAAGCTCATTATCGGAATGGCAGCAGGTGCGCTCGTTGTCGTAGCTATCATTATGGCTATCGCTTTACCGCTGTATTTCAACCGCAAGGCGCTGAAGCAGGCCATTATTGCCGATATCGGAAATGTTTTCGATAACGCAGATACAGAAGAAACATCTTTCACTAATTTTGATTACAAGCAGTTCAACATCTACGGACTTTCATGTCAGTATGTAAAGCTCGGTCTTTCTGATGAGATCACCGAGGATCAGGCAAAGACACTTTATTCCAACTACGCTCAGCTCCGTACGGAGAAGCGCGGTGAGGAATCAGGTGAGGTTGAGATGTATATCTACACTCCTGATACGATCTTCTTCGTAACAAAGGACGGCATTACAACGGATGTTCAGACTCCCGTTGAGATCATGCCGGCAGAGACAACCAAATAATATCCGGGCAGCCGTCAGGATAACGGCACGGATGTTGTTCAGACAAAGCACATTGAAAATCTACGAGGTGATCCATATATGACAGATTTCGAGAAAGCACTGGCACAGGCAAAGAAATTCGCAGAGAAGAACGAGAATCAGATCTCTGAGGCAGAATTTGAGACACTCACAGATTCTTTCAAGATCGAACCCGATGAGATGATCAATCTCAGAGCTGAGCTTGAGAACAGCGGCGTCATGATCAGCGATCCCGATCTGGGTGCTGACGACGACGGAGTAGATACAGACGGCGAAGATGCCAATGTCGTAGATGACTCGGTCAAGATGTATCTCAAAGAAATCGGTAAGATCGAACTCCTTGATGCAGAGCAGGAGAAAGAGATTGCCCAAAGAATGGCAAAGGGTGACGAGGAAGCTAAAGAGCTCCTCATCAACTCCAATCTGAGACTCGTTGTATCCATCGCAAAGAAATACATGAACCGTGGTCTTTCACTTTTGGACCTCATTCAGGAAGGTAACATCGGTCTTATCAAGGCTGTTGATAAGTTCGATTACACAAAGGGATTCAAGTTCTCCACATATGCAACATGGTGGATCCGTCAGGCTATCACCAGAGCCATTGCAGACCAGGCAAGAACGATCAGAATTCCCGTACATATGGTTGAGACCATCAACAAACTTACAAGAGTACAGCGTCAGCTCGTTCAGGATCTCGGCAGAGAGCCTACTACAGAAGAACTTGCTGAAGCTATGGGCATGGAAGTATCCAAGATCAGAGAGATCCAGAAGATCTCACAGGATCCTATCTCCATTGATAAGCCTGTCGGTGAGGAAGAAGACAGCCACCTGGTTGACTTCATCTCCAACGATGAGCTCGCTGCACCTGAGGAAGAGGTTGCCAGGATTCTTCTTAAGGAAGACCTCATCCAGGCTCTTAACGGTCTGACGGACAGAGAAAGAAGAGTCATCGAGTTGAGATTCGGTCTTAAGGACGGTGTTCCGATGACATTGGAGCAGGTCGGTAAGAAGCTTGGTGTTACTCGTGAGCGTATCAGACAGATCGAGGCAAAGGCTATCAGAAAGCTTAACAGATCACCTAAGTCAAAGAAGCTCGAAGGCTATTCAGACTGATACGTTTGGTTCTTTAACGGCCTTCCGTAACGGGGACAGATAAAGTGGCAGACCGCAGGCGATATTCATTTTACAGAGGCTTGTTTACAGGGGACGTTTTGAATTTTTCAAAGCGTTCCCCTTTTGTCAAGGAGATAATGTTCGAGAGGATCTATCCTACGAAGGTCATCCTTCCGATGAAGATGCACTATGGTGTTCCCGCAGTGCCCACGGTTAAGGTCGGCGATTATGTACGCATGGGTCAGTGTGTGGGAGTTCCTGAGAAAGGTTCATTCTCCGTTCCCGTTCACAGTGGTATTTCCGGAAAAGTAACTGATATTTCAGATATCAGACTTCCAAATGGTATCCTGACTCCTGCAGTTACGATCAAGAATGACATGAAGAGAGCAAGGCTTGATTCAGTCAGACCGAGATCCGGTTTTAAGCTTTCTGCAACAGAAGCAATAGGCGTTATAAGAGATGCCGGCATATGCGGCATGGGCGGTGAGGGTATTCCCACTGCAGCAAAGCTCAGAAGAGCAAGGACAGAAGTTGTAAAAGACTTTCTGGTCAATTGTCTCCAGAGTGAGCCTTATTCCACTTCTGACCTCGTTGCGATCACGGAGTATCCTGATTATGTTGTCTTGGGCGCAAGCGCCTGTGCGAGAGCCGTAGGCGCTTCCAGATGCATATTCCTCATTTCCGAGAACAGAAGGGAACAGAGGAAGGCTCTTCAGAATTCGATCGACAAGATCAAGGATGACTTTAAAGACCTTGAGTATGACATAAAGCTTTTCAGGGAAAGGTTCCCCCAGGGTTACTACAGACTTGTAGCAAGAGCTCTTTATGGTAAGAATCTTGCGGCAGGTGAGACTATTGAGAAGTCATGCAGCGCAGTTTTGTTCAACTGTTCCACAATGCTCGCATGCTGGGAGGCGTTATCCGATAACATACCCATGATGAGCAGGATCGTATCCGTTACAGGAGACGCATCCGGCGGACATAACATGCTTGTTCCAATTGGAACTCCCGTATCTGAGCTTCTGACAAATGCACAGGACATCAAGAACGGAAGCGGCAGGATCGTATGGGGAAACTGCCTTACAGGAATCGACATTAAGGATCCGGAGAATACACCTATAGTAAAGACGACTTCCGTTATATCCGTAGTCAGAAAAACTGAAGTCCCCAGAACGCCTTGTATCCATTGCGGTCTTTGTTCCGAGTGCTGTCCGATGAACCTTTCGCCGAATACCATCTACGAGATGCTTAACCAGGGCCTTGGTCAGAAAGCTGCAGAAGAGGGTGCGAGAGACTGCATTGCATGTGGCTCATGTTCTTACGTCTGTCCTTCCGGCATTAACCTTACGCCTGCGATCGCAAGCTTTGCCGGTGAAGGAAGGATTATCGAGATCAATTCGCTTCTTGATAACACCAGCGCTGAAGAGAAGACGGCGGGTGATATGAAGCCTTCTTATGTCGGTGAAGCATCACTGCTTGAGGATTATTCAGATACAGAAGAAGACAAGAAGCAGAGTTCACCTGATTCTATCGTATTGCCGTTCGAGAAGGATAAAGAAGTATGAGTAATGAAATGAAACAACTTGCTCCCTTTATCCATACGGAGAAAAGCGCTCCGTACATTTATCTGACGTTCCTGGCAGCACTCGTTCCTTGTGTCGTTTATGCGATCTTCTATTATGGCCTCAGAGCAGCCATACTGATCCTTTTCTGCATGATCACTTTTGTGTTTTCAGACACTTTCTGCATGAGGATTACTAGGAGAAGAACAGGCGATTATTTTGACTTGAGTTCTCTTGTGGAGGGACTTCTGATCGCATTGATGCTTCCTCCGGACACGACGCTTCTGACGGCGCTTACGGCTGTGCTTTTCGCTTCAGTTGTAACTAAGCAGGTCTTCGGCGGTGCGGGAAGCAATATCGTAAATCCTGCCTGTGCAGGAAGACTTTTCATAGAGCTCGTATGGCCCACGGGAGTCCAGGGTTTTTCTTATGGTGAATCAAATTCGAAAATGGAGCTTCTGAGCCTTATTGTCCAGAAGCAGCCTGATACGCTGCCTTCTTATGAACATCTTTCATTGCTCGAGCTTTTGAGCGGTAACTATCCCAGCATGATCGGAACGGCTTGTATCATCTGCCTCGTGATCGGCGGTGTATTCCTTACGCTTAAGGGTACCATCAGACTTTATTCACCTATATCTTATCTCATTACGATAATGGCATTGTATCCCGTCTCCATGCTTATTGAGACGAAGTCATTCAGCTTTGACGGACTGATCATTTATATTCTTTCGTCAGGTGCTGTTTTCGTTGCGGTATTCATTCTCGGAGACCTGACCACGATGCCTTCAAGATTTGCATCAGGAGTCTTTGCCGGTATTACGTGTGGTGTTCTGACTCTTATCACCAAGCCATTCCTGGCTCCTGTGGTATCGGTCCTTGCTCCTGTCATTGCAGTTAATTTCATGTCGTTTGTTTTGGATTTCTTCTCGAAAACCCTTTCCAGACGTAAGATCCGTTCGAGGGAGGTGGATGTATCATGATGACTCATGCACAGCTTAAGCAGTTTATTGCGGAAGCTATCCTGTTGCTGATAGTCGGTGCTGCCATGGTTATCGGAAGTTATTTCGTATCTCAGGATAACGCGAACAAGCGTGTCCAGAACGAGTATCACTCAAGATTCGACGTGGTTCTTGATTCATATTCCTATGAAAAGGTTAAGAGCAAGGCACTTAATGATTTCCCTGAGATCAAGGGTGTTTTTATCGGTTATAACGCAGCAGGATCACCTGAAGGCTATGTAGTGGATCTTACGGTTACATCGCCTGAAGGAAAGGACTTAAGCATCCTTGTAGCGCTGGATTATGAGAGTACAAGAATCGTTGGCCTTTCCCTGAATAATGTATCCGGCGATAACGCTTACGTTATCGATGAGAACAACATGAATCAGATCAAGGACAGGCTTATAGGAAGACAGATTCCTCTGGCATTCCTTACAGAAGAAAAGCCTGATGACGACGATACGGAAAACATCACCGTGCCCGGATTAAAAGACGGTGTCTACTATGCACAGCGTTTGTACGACGACAGAAACAAGTACATAGACTATGTTGAGATGGAAGTGCAGAACGGAATGATCACCAAGATAAAGTGGGATGCATTCTGTACTGACAGGACCAACAAGGACAGAAGTGAAGCTTCCTTAAGAGGTGCTTATGAGATATCCGGTCTTGACTGGGCTACGCAGTCCTATAATCTCTGTCACGCTCTGCTTGAGTGCCAGGATCCTGACCGTCTTGCAATGAAGTCCAACGGTACGACGGATATCGTTGATGGCGTAACATGCGATATAAGACCTTTTGTAGATCTTGCCAAAGAGTGCATCAGTTATTCACAGGTAGGCTATGACAAGACAGCCTACATGGCCGGCCTTAACATGATCCTGTTCCATCTCTATCAGGACAATGCTTACGGTCTTGAGCTTCTTAACGAAGACGATCATGTCGTTTTCTCGTTCGAGGAGACGCCGGAAATCTATACGGTTTATAACGATGAGGAAGTTGCCATCGGCTTCATCGGAGTAAGACAGATCGAAGCCAATATCACGGGCAGGACTCTTGAAGAGAATCCTTATGAAAACAAGAACCGTTACAGCAACAGCGACGGGCAGGATGTAAATACCATCGATTACGATGCAAGTGAAGACGGCCTTAATTCAAGTGGCAACACTGACGATCAGGTAATCACGGACAGTATCGATGACCTTCCCATGTCAGAGATAGCATCCCTTGTCGAGCCTGTACCTGATGCATACGATGAGACGAGAATGGTCGTCAAGGCATGCAATACCTGCTACAAATTCCTCAAGGAATATCTGAACTGGAAGGTGTGATCAGATGGGATTATTTACCGAGAAATACGATTCGCCTTTCGATAACGAACAGACGAGAAGAAAGATCGATGACAAGGTAAGCGCAGTCCATATCAGGCCTGCGAGATACCTCAGTACGAGAAGCTCTCTTCTTTTAGGCTATTCGATGGTATCGTTATGTTTGGAGTTCATGATCTCGGGCAATGCGATCTGGTGGCCCGTAGCCTGTTCTCTGGTATGTATTCTCATATGGTCTCTTACTTTAAGATTATTCATGCCGCGTAATCTCTCAGTGCTTTCATTTGCGTTTGTAATGGCACTGTTTATAGCAGCAGGTGAATTCTCATACAGATTCGGCCTCTGTACGCCTTATTCGGCCGTAGGCTTCATACCGATGGCGATAGGCATCATGTCGGTTGCAAGATTTAAGGAAGACGACAACGACAACTACACTAAGCCGGCCTTCGGTTCGGAGGTCATGCTTCCTTACGGGATTGCCCTTGTCTGTTCGCTTTTCGGCACAATGCTCTCCTTCGTTTTCGAAAAGAGATATCTGTTCGTATCGCTCCTTGCTGCAGTTATGTTCCTTATAGTAATGAGCTGGGCATTATCAAGGATCACGGGAACTCCGAGATGCGCTACATCAAAGAAACTCACTGAATTCTGGGATATCCCCGTTGCGGACATCTCCGAACTCAGAAGATTCTTAAGCGCCAGGGGAGAGTTTGCCGTTATCTGCCTGATCTGCACGGTCATCCTTTATGTGCTTAAGATCATTGTTGAACCAGACTGGTTCAGGGTCATGACGATCCCTGTTGCCGAAGTGCTTGCCCTGCTGTTCGGTTCGGTTGCCGTATATACGGCGAAGCATAACTTCAGAAGATCCATCTTCGGACTTCGATATTTCATAAGCGAAGTTTCCATTGCAGCTGCTTTTATCTCGCTTCTTTTCCTTGTTCATCCGGGCATCCCGAAGATCACACACTTGATCATTGCAAACACGTTCATAGTAGCAACCGATATCATCATGACAGGTCTTTTATCGGTAATCAGAAGGCGCCTTATCTTCGTCTCAAAATCCAAGTATATCGACGGCCTTCCGTTCTATCTTGTACTGATATCGCTGGTCGTTATGCTTGCCGAAACCTGTCTTTATTGCATTCCGGGTTTGTGATATAATCTCGGACAGTCAAAAAATCTGATTGTGTAGCTCAGCTGGATAGAGCGACCGCCTCCTAAGCAGTAGGCCGGGGGTTCGAATCCCCCCACGATCACCAGTATTTACAAGGGGTTCGGGTTATTCCCGGGCCCTTTGTTCATCATTCGGGATCGAGTGAAGATGAGTGAAGGAGATAAGACCAAGCCTGAAAAAGCACAAATGTTTTCTTCATGCCATTTCCAGCTCGTTAAGTTTATTCCTGACATCTTCCGCTTTTCTCCTATCGCTGAATGAATAATGCCTCTCGTTAGTCTGCATTGAATGTCCGAGAACGAGACACCTTTCGTTGCCGTCCACACCCGCCTCGATCAACTTGGCATTGTAAGTTACTCGGAAAGCGTGATTGTGTGAGATCTTTATGCCCAGTGCTTTGCATCTGCGTCTGAGATAGTACAGATACGAGTCTTTGAGCACGGCCCGGCCGTCAGGGTGATGAAAGACATATTCCGATTCGCCCGGGAGCTCCAGAGCAATGTTAAGAGCGCTCTGGCACCTGTCGGTTATCGGCACGAGCCTTCCGCCTTTCGGATTGGTTCTCTCGTTCTTGGTATATTCGACATCTCTCCAATGACGCTTGGTATCATCTTCAGAGTCAAATTGTATGACTTGCTGACGGTGAACATGGATAAATCCGTCTTCTATGTCCTCGTGTTTCAAAGCTGCGAGCTCTCCGACACGCATACCGGTCTCCATGGCCACGAGCATCATGGCTGCGTGAGGGTTCTTCCGGTCGCCGAGACAGTAAGTCCTGAGTTTGTCTATGTCCTCGGAGGAAAATGACCTTTCCTCATTTGACCTGGTGGACAGATCACAGAACTTGAAATAGTCCCTGGCATATATCCTCTTGGCAGGATTGGAAAAGCAATAACCTTGCTCCATTCCGAAAGAGAATACGGCCTGAACCTGTTGGAGCATCTTTTTCATGCCTTCCTTTTTCGGGTTCCTCGTAAGGAAGTCCAAGACGAACCATTTTCTTATCTCATCTTCCGTAATAAGAGCAATATCTTTCTTCTTGATGTTCTTATCAAGGAATCCGTGATAACGCTGATAGTCCTTTATAGTCAGTTCAGACCTACCGAATTCACGCTTGGACTTGATAAACAGTTCAAAAACTTCTTCGTAAGTCTTGTTCCTGTTCTCTTGTCCGTGGTAGAAGTCGAATAGAAAATCGTATAATTTGTCTTCGGTAGCCTTTTCCACCTTCTTTCTCTTACCGTTGACATATACATAAGTCGTCCAGTGTCCGTTGCGGTATCTGTCTTTGGTTCTGAGCACAGATATTTTCTGGGTGTGCCTGGAATCGACATACAGTTGTTTCGCTTTCATGTTAGTCATAGCGATTAACCTGTGGGCGATCTCTGGGTTGCGCCTCAATAATACCATCATTTCCTGGTCAGACAACAGACTTGTCTCTTCGGCAGGCGCACTCGTAATCAAGGCGGAAAGCAGATCGTTCATTTCGAAGTTATTATCCATCGACATTTCCTCACACAATAAAAAAGGCCCTGTTCCAAAGAACAAAGCCATAAATTCTTGGTCAAAAAACGTAGGGAAGAGGACTTGGTCCCCTTTCAGCGTTAGTTATCTCGGTATATGGAGCAGACGCACCGGTCCCGGTACTCTGACAGTTCAAGTTTTTTTAGCGGATATATCTCATGCAATCGGGGTAGGGGAAAGAGCGAATGATTTTCTTGCCGGATCTTCCTTCACACTCGACCTTCAGGACAGAGCCTTTAACTTCTTTGATGATCCCGGTCTTATACTTATATTTCTTGGAATAGCCTGCATTAGACTCTCTGAACTCTATCTTTTGGCCGACTGAAAAGACCTGATTTGCTTGGGGCGTAAGACCGGGCTTAGGACTCCGTGCCTTACGTCTCGGTTTGCCTATGAATCCGAGCCGGGACTTGTCTTTATCATCATCTTCAGACTCTTTTTCCCGGTAATAATCGCAGTGAGCACTGCCTCTGCATTGTTCGCAAAGATAAAAGCAGCGCTCTTTACAAAAGAAAACACACTTAGTCTTATGACGACGATCATCATTTTTTCGCAGAGTCTCCAGGTGCCACGGCGTGCCTGTCATACGATTTACACCCATAAAAACCTCTTAGTCGATCAATTCCAGTTCCTCACGCGGTATGCGGGATATGATCGCATACATACCGCAGCAGGAACACTTCTCGGTTGCCACTTCTACGCCGTAATGAGCTGACCTGATCGTACAGACAGTGTCAGGCGTTATGACCAAGCCACTGCCATTCTTGATAGGGTGGACAGGTCTGCATCTTCTTCCGACAAGTTCATCTGCTTTATATTTTCTCGGTATCATTACACTCCACCTCGTCCACGGTACAAATGATCGATCAGAATAGCGCTACTTGTTACTCTGGTTTCCTCTCTTTCGTCATTAAACTTTACAAACAGGTCTTTGCCTCCGAACTCGTTGTCTCTTATCTCGTAAGGACAAGCATGGCCTAAAAGCAAAGAAATGTCTTTCATTATCGGCTCTACGGCAGAAGTATCATCAATATTTCCAATAGCAATATTTCCAACAAGGCGGTAATAATCATTCTTTTCCATAAAAAAACTCCTTTATAGTTATCTTGGTACATGAGGCAGACGTACCGGTCCCGGCACTCTGACATAGTTACAATCTCTTATACTCAAAATTTGCCTCCTAAAATTACTGACGGGAAAGATATTCGAATCTGCGCTCATAATCAATCTCCCGTTACGTTTCTTATAAATCTCGGACACTTCGTACACTCTTTGCAGTATTCGGGCCAGTCCGGATCTCCCTCATACGCGCCGTAGCAACACAGCACCACTTTTCCGTCTTTATTTCTTTCATGCGTCTTGCGACCGCCATAACCGTCACGGAAGACCTGACAACCTTTATACGCAAGTCTCGCTTGTTCCCAGCCCATTGTCGTCTCCTATAGATATTCTCTGTAACCTCTCGCCGGTAATGATGTCCAGACGGAATACAAAGTAGTGTTCCTTGTCAAATCCGCGTGCAGCATCACAGGCCTTATAGCGCTGTATGGCAGCTCTGGCATCTTCGACCGTGTCAGCTCCGCCGACGCACTTCATGTTGCTGTCGGCAATCTCGTAAAGGAAATATGAGCCTCCATGACCTTTGACCTTTCTGCCGACGATCTGTCTGTCGCTGCAAGGTTCTGTTCTGTTCTTATCGCCGCAGATCTTGATGTATCTGCAACTGATACACGGATGAGAAACAAATGCACTCATGCTGATTTCTCCTTCATCTGTCTCTCTTGCTCCTGCGGAGCCTCTGAAAGCAGCATATCCCACAAAGAAAGCTGGTTATCAATACTCATAAAAACCTCCTTGACGGACACAAAATTGTGGCACAAATTGTGTGTGTCCGAAGTTGTGTTATAGCCGTCAAAGTCAATAAACACAGCAGTTTCGGACTTGGTAAAGTGTTGTGCCGGGGTGTTGTGTCAATCCTTTTCAGGAACTCTTTTCACTTCAACCTTGATATTGTGAGGAAACTTCCTGCTTTTCTTGACCGTGCCTATGGTAAGGAACCTCGTTTTGAGGACCTTGGTAGGAGAAGTCCACTCCAGATACCGGTCAAGATCCAAAAATCTCAGTGAGCCCTGCTCATCATCACCGAGCATCTTCTTTTCAGCGTCCAAGAGGAGCTCTCCGATCTTCCACTTTTCCTGATCCTCACAGTAATATGCGCTCAGAGGAAGATGCACAAGGACAATTTCTTGTGTATCCAGATTGACAAAGCGGAACCTTACACAGTCTTTGGTGAGCGAAAAAGGATTTGATCGTGTATGGTCCATAATTCTCCTCTATCTGATGCTTCTTGTTATCTCTTCGAATTTCTTCAGAGCACTGATCGTCTGGTTGATGTGTGTCGGGTGGATATCATCAAGATGTCCCAACCTCGCCTTGACAATTACCATTTCATCTTCTGCAAGGTCAGATACGACCGAGCTCGGCAGGGAAGGGCGGAGATATGTTCTATTCTCGTTGTAGATGCGTCCGTCATGCTTCTTTGCCTCGCAGACAACAGCAAGCGTCTCTTTAAGCGTATCGAATCCGAGAAGCTCCGTAAGGTGTCTTGCGACATCGTCGGGCGTTGCTCCGTTCTTTGTATCATTGGAATCGGGAACTTTCGCATTAAATACTTCAACGATCCTTTCCCAGTTATCACTGATCCTTCTCCGCCCATTTCCTTCAGAGCATCGAATATCGGATCTGCTTCTGTCGGAGCCGAAGCCTGCATAGGCGAACCGGTAACGACACAAGCCTTACGTTTGATCTCCATTACCGCTGCGAAGTTCTGTGATGCTTTCGGATATTCGAAATAGACATAGTACATTATCGCAAGGAGAACTGCCTTAGCCGAATTTTCCCAGAACGCATCCTGCTTGGCCTGCGAACCGTTGTCAGTGGCAGAAAAGATAGCATCAACAAGGTTTTCAATGTCTCTCTGATACTCTTCTTCACGGATATA
>R21__coassemble_326_pt1 | contig 40191 bp, 34 predicted proteins | sample R21__metabat2_high_PE_030 | metagenome-assembled genome bin R21 | reverse complement strand
GAACTGATCGCTGACAGCTTTATCTACTGAGCTTCTTACACCTTTCCCTGATACTACCTGCTTCGAAGATTTGTCCGGTGCCAAGGAGCTCTTTTTCATACCAAGAAGCTTAACATCCGGATTATATGTCAAGCAGTGTTCGTGTACCGCTTTTACGGCGTAGCATGCATCTGTCTCGCTTCGTGATATGGCGACACTCTTTCCTTTGTTTGTCCTGACGATGATCTTATATGTGTAATATTCGCGGTAGCGGGTGCTGTACCTCGGTCCGATGCGTTCGGTATGCCACGTCTGCTTTACCTGCAAAGATGCTATATCTTCATATGCGACTGCGGTTACTCCTGCAGATACTCCGATCAGCATATCCGGTGCAAGAATTATGTCTCCGTAATCCAAAAGTATGGCATCCTTTGAATTTGCCTGTTCATCCACCTGTGCTCTGGTAAATCTCTTATCTCCGCACGCCGGGAAATAACTTTTGATCACGTCTATGTCTCTGCCGCAATAAGACCACACAAATGCAAGCACGAAAACAGGTGCCCCGAATACCAAAGGCAGCACATAAGTCAGTTCATCTTTTCCCATTATCATGTTGATGATGCCGGTAACAAGCAACGCTGCCGATATTAGCAGAGCAACAAAGTCGAAGATCAGCGTCATGCCGTTATCATTAACATAACAGTTAAGAACCACATTGGAATACCAGTTGCGTTTAGGTGGTATCTTAACTCCGTTAAAGTAGGCTTCTATCACCTTAAGGAGTTTTTCTTCAGTACCCTGATACTTAAGCCCATGCTCCTTGCAGATGCTGACAAGATCATTCCAGGTCCACTTGTATTTCTTAAATTCAGCGTATGTCTTTATGCTGTCAAATTCCGGTCTTTTCATAACTTGGTGATCATATGGTTTAATGAATAACCATATTACCACATGATCGATCCTTTCAGCCTAAGCTGTATTTCTCCTTTACACGTTCATCAGGTTCATATCCTGACAGATAATCATCGGTCAGGGAGATAAGCTGATCGTATGTCACCGGACAAACAGAATACTGACCTATAAGATTATCGTAATCACTATATGTATAATCTATCAGCACAAGAGAACCACTCTGTTTTTCGATGCCCGATAACATCAAATCACGGATACTGTAGATGTTCTTGAAATTACTGTCATATACGTCCACATTATTTGAGCTGATATAGTAATATCCACTCTGAATGTCATAATAGAACATTCTCACATTTCCTTCTGTGGAATAGATCGTCTTAAGTTTTTCGCCGGAAGATGAATCATAAATATAGACTGCACCGTCATATAACTGGATAAGCCCAAGATCAGCATTCTGACACATAACAACGCGGTGGATCCTGTTCTCCAGGAACTCAGTCTCACTCTGCATTACAAGATCCACAAATTCGGCAATATCAGGTTTTTCATATATTTGAAAAGCATCATAGTAGTTTACTGGCAGTACTTCATAATCACCGGAATAAACGGTCATATAATCAGACTGCCTGAATGTGTATGTATATATGTGGTTATCCCCTGTTATTGCAGCGAAAAGCTTACCGTTCCTGAACACCTGCATCCATGAAAAACCCTCATCAGAAAGGCCTGTGTTATAGCATAAATATTCACCGTTTTTAATCTTAAAAAGATGTCCTTTTGCATCCACCAAAAAGATTGAATCGTCGGAAGGAGTAACCCTGACATAATTATCGACATCAAACTTATCAACATCATTCAGATCCTTATCAAGTATTGCTACTGTACTCTCAGATACCAAGACAATATCATTATTCTGGACAGCTAACGCATAGAAATCTTCGACATACCTGCTCTTAATCCTGTCAAACCCGGAGATATCCATGATCCAGAGAGAATAGCGCCATGTCTCATCTATAACCTCCATCTGCTTCCACACAATACTCTTTCCGTCCGTTGCAATATCAAAGCATGCCGAATCGGCGATCTGAAGATGCTGTGAACTTCCATCCTGCACATTGACTTTATATGCAATCGTCTCCTGCTTATCGAAGTCTGTAATAAAGATCCAGTAGTCGTCAGAAGAGGAAATATAATTGGCATAGACCTCGAGTCTTAGTTCGTCAGAAAAACCCTCATCAGAATAATTGATACTCCAAACAGACTCACTGCCCTTATAAAGTCTTACACTATCCCCTGTCAGCATCACATATCCTGCCCCATTGGTGAAGGATTTCAGTCTTGCTTCGGAGATTCCAAGATCCGTCTCTTTTCCTGATTCAAAATCGAAGTAAGAATAATTATCATCCGCTCTTTTGAAGACAAAACCATCTTCTCCGTCAAAAGCATACTGAACAAAATCTTGCACCTCAAAACTTAAAACAGTAGCGCCGGTATTCATATCTACAACATATCTGACATGGTCAAGATCTTCAACAGATGAATAACCGCCACCGGATGATATAACCAGTTGATCAAGTACTGAAGCCGGAAGCAGAACATCGTTATCACATCCAAACGTGTTTGGAAGATCATAGATACCAAGTGCATTGACGAGAGCTTTTGTCGCAAGCTCACTGTAGTTATCGGTCTCTTCATCCGGAAGCGCAAGTCTTGCAGCGTATACGGCATCTTTCCTTTTACCGTCGCGGAGAAGATTATCTGATGTTGCTGCAAGCGTATCCGCATACTTGAGACTTATGATCTCGTTCTGCATCGCTATCTCTTCGTTCTGCTTCAATATATCCCTGTTCTGTCCGGCGATCTTGATAAGGAAACCTACGCAGAGTGCCAGGAATGCAACCAGTACACCGAAAGCAATGAGCACGCGGGTTCTTGTGCGCTTATACTGCTCCTGTCTGTGCCTTTGCTGCAGGTCATCGAACCTAACACCTAAGATCGCCGCAGCAATTCTGATTACGGCTTTATCTATCTTGAGATTTCTTTCTTTTGAGTCCTCTCCTCTGCAGTCAGCCGCGAGCGGCTCCCTTTGAACTTTTGTCCAGAATGGTCTTCCGTCGGGTCCGATCTTGTAAAGATCTTCATAGATTATCTCAGGAGGGAATGTCTCCATGGGCTCGCCATCTGCAAGAACGAGCAGGACATGTTTTCTGTCATGGAATCTCAAAAACGTCTCTATCTCTTTACGGCACCATGGGGATTTAAGATACTCGGGAGAACAGACCGCAATAAGATAATCTGAATTTACGATCGCTTCTTCTATAGCCTTGGTCAGATCATCAGATACGGCAAACTCGGTCTCATCGCGGAAGATGCGGGAGAGCTTTGTCCTGCCTACCTTATCTGCTATATCTTTTGGAAAGCGGAAGCTTTCCAGTTTCTTCTGTAGCCTTGATGCTATCTCATTGTCAGGCTCACAATGCCTGTAACTTATAAAGGCATCATACTTTCCTGTTTTCGCCATAACCTTTCCATTCCTCTTTTAAGATCGAGAATACTCTTCTTCCTTCAAAGTGATCCTTGCGCCAGAAGAAATCACGGAATACGCCTTCATAAGTCAGTCCGCACTTTTCAATAACTCTCCGTGATGCTTCGTTTTCTGTCCTGCAATCTATCTCGATCCTGTGTAAGTTCAGCTTTTCGAAACCAAATGCAATGACTGCTCTTGTAATCTCAGTAGCATATCCTTTTCCCTGGAAACCAGGACCGATAACATACTCTATCTCACCGTGCTGATTATCTGTATCAAAAGAGAAATATGCGATCTGTCCGATGCATTCTCCTGATGCTTTCTCGATGACCGCCCAACGGTAATAATCATCTCTGGAATAAGAAGCGATATACTTCGTATCGAATAATTCACGTACGGCTTCAGGAGTTGAATAGCATGGTTCACCGTAATCCCACTGCGTCTTTTCATCAGCTATCCAATTGCGGATCATGGAATCTATATCCGAATACTCAAAACGTCTGAGTATCAAACGTTCAGTTTCAATTGTCTGTGTTCCGATATTTGTAACCATAAACTTCATCCGTTGATCATTTAGTTTTCCAAACCGTCAATCCAAACTGTCATATAATCCCAGCATGCCTTCGTGAGCCACGTCAATATAATAATCAAGCAAGGTGTAGAGCCAGTCTTTCAGTTCAGTAAAAGCAAAGCCGAGTGATTCAGCCTTTTCAATATTGATGCTGTATTCGGATTCACCGTTATAAGGAGCCGGATCGCCATCGTCATTGATGACAGCGCTCATACCTGTTTCCTTTTCGAGATAATCAAGGACTTCTCTTATGGAGACCGTGCCTTTTGAACTTCCGTTAACAGCGCCTTTGAAATCCTTATCAACCAGGAAAGACAGGAACTTGCCGGCTTCATCCGACCTGATGAACGACATTTGCGAATCAACATTATCGATCTTCATCGGGAGCTGTTTTAAGACATGTTCAACGTAGAAATACAGCCTTCTTGTGTAATCGTCTTTACCGGTTACGAACGGGTATCTTACGGCGATCCAATTCTTTTCAGGATACTTTTGCCACAGAGCATATTCGGCCTGTCTCTTTATCACATCGTAAGGAAAGTCTTTTCTGTCACACCAGATAAGTTCACCATCCGTACCGTCAAAATCTTCTTCAACGGTATTGATGTGTTTGGGATCATAAACTGCCGTACTCGACATATAAATATACTTATCGCAATCGGCCGAATCCATGAGCTTGCGGATATCATTTGAACAATAAGCGATCTTATCAATGATCACATCGTAATGCGTGCATGCTATCGCAGCTTTGATGCTGTCCTCATCCGTTCTCTCAAAACGTATCCGGGAAACCGAATCACCGAAATCGTCAGGTGTATTGCCTCTTGTAGCTATAGTGACATCATGGCCCTTTTCGATAAGATCATTGACCATATGGATCCCGAAAAATCTCGTGCCGCCCAAAACCAATATCTTCATATGCAGTCCTTGCGAACGATTACTCTTCCGGTTCTGCCGGAGCAGGTTCGGCAGCAGGAGTTGGTTCGGCTTCGGGAGCCGGTTCGACTGAAGGAACAGGAACTGCCTGAGCAGCGGGCGCTTCTACAGGAGCCTGCACCTGCTGACCGGGAACAGGAATTACCGTATTCTCATATTCAGCTTGAGGCATCGGCTTTGCGAAGTAGTAACCCTGGATCATGTCGCAGCCTTCCTGGGCAAGAAAATCTACGGTGGATTTATCTTCGACACCTTCTGCAACAGTCTTCATGTTAAGCGATTTCGCGAGAGCGAGAGCTTCGGAAACAACGATCCTGGTGCGTGGGTTATCTTCACTGCCGCGGAAGAATCCGGCATCAAGCTTAAGGATGTCGAGAGGCATATCCTTCAAGGAGTTAAGAGACGAGTAGCCTGTTCCGAAGTCATCCATGGAGACAAGGAATCCGTAGTATTTAAGACGGTTGATCGTTGTTATCATGGCATTCTCGTCATCGAAGAAAGCACTCTCGGTAAGCTCTATCTCAATGAGTGAACGGGGGCATCCTTCCCTATCAACCAGGTTGCAGATATATTCGGCAAGATTCTCCGTACCGAAATGAGCTCTGGAAACATTGCAGGAAATCGGGACGCACTTGCGGCCTTCCTTGAGCCATCTGGCCTGATTGCGCGCAACATGTGTCAGCATGTAGTCATCTATCTGAGTGATAAAGCCGTTATCTTCAAATATCGGAATAAACTTGTAAGGAGGCACGAGACCCATATCGGGTGTCTGCCATCTGATGAGTGCTTCGGTACCCGCGTGTTCGTTGGTACGCGGATCGTACTTCGGCTGATAGTAAACGAGGAATTCTTCGTTATTGACTGCAGCCTGCTGACGGTTCGTAACGGTGTCGATCCACTTTTCTTCATCAACGAGATTGCTGTCGAAAAATGCGATACCGGAGTCAGCAACTTCTGAAAGTGAGAGGCTGGCCGCACATGCATTGTTGTACAGGAGATCGATATCCGGAATATAATGTTTTTGGTTGAGGGCAACCTTTTCCTGCGCAGGTATTACGAGATACACACCTGCTTTGAAAGCCAGCCTGTGTCCGCAGGGAATTGCTTCGAGAGTGCTGATGATGTCCTGAAGTCTTGCTCTTGCATCGTCTTCATCCTTTACTTCGAGAAGGAGCGGGAGAGCGGATGCCGTGCTGTGAGCGATGAGCTCACCCTTCTTGAGTTTTCCGAAAATGACAAGAACCACCTGACGAAGGAGTGCTTCTGCCTCTTTCACGGAATGGCAGAGCACGAAGTTTCTGTATCTGACGAATACAAGATCGACGACTGCATAAGTCTTATGAGCGTTCTTTCTCTTGCAGAGGATATCCTGCGTTGTCACAGCATACCAAAGCCAGTTGTGACCTTTGATGATATCGTCTCTGTAAAGCCATCGTCTGAGTTTACTGTTAGCAGAAAGGTTCATGATGACGCTGACTATCATGAGAATAAATACGAAGAGTGCGATTATCACAGCGATGATAATGCCTGCTCCAAGATATGTGTAATCTTTCACTTTAACAGTGAGTGTGGATTTGACCAGGAGGATCTGTGATGACTCACTCATCGGTGCAGCAATCCAATAAGGAAACGAGAATACTGCATTATCGGAAGTTCCAAAAAGTACACCCGGATTGTAGCGTGCCATGTCATATACTTCCGAAAGAGCATCTAACTTGGTGTTGTAGTCATCAAGAAGGAAAGTGGTCTGGTCCCTTGCATCCAAAACGATTTTACGGTTTTGAGCGTCATCATCTACTCCTGCCTCATCCAGAATTTCTTTCAGATCACCTGAGTAGAACTCGCCTTTCTTATCATTATAGCCGCTGACCGAGATCGAACCTGAATTATCTATCACTTCACCGTAAAGATCGATTATGCAATAGTTATGGCCGTCCCTCGTTAAAGTAGCGAGTGCTTCTTCACGTTCAGCTTCAGTACCCTGATCTATGGTATCAGCCAATGCACGGACATAACGGGTGTCAGATTCGGAACGGAAGTCCCTTACGTATCCTGCAAGAATATGCAAGACAGCGATAATCATGGCGATAATGCCTAGGAAAACAAACGTGCGCCACAAGATAGGCCACAACGCGTGAGACTTTGGAATCTTATACTTACCCTTGTTGCTCATTTTATCTATCCCTCCAGATATATTATAAAAGCGATTTTATATATGTGAAGAGCTAATCTTTTATTTTATTTAATAGTTAGACGGTCTCGTCAGGGTAAGTCCAGAACCCGCCCTTGTAGAAATTCTCGTTTCCGAGGGGAGTTGCTGTCAGCTTGAACATTACACAGCCGTCAGGACAGACAATTGTCTTTGTATATTTTCCGTCACCGCCCAGGTTTTCGAGATCTCCGCCGCTTCTTATCGCTTCCATCAGAGGATAGAGCATCATCATTGTCTTGGAGCAGATACCGTAACCGTCCTGATTTACGGGGCAGCCATATGTGCAGGTATATTTATCACCGACTTCTTCCCCGTTGCGGCAATAATGTTCTGTTGTTTCACTATGAAGCAGTTTAATAACTTCTACCGTGAATTCGTATTCTTCGTCATACCATTTTTTCATAAATATATCCTCCCATTCAACCGGCCCGTCGGTTGATATATACCGCTGTGACTCTTCCCTCATCGTTGATCTCAAACCTGGATATCGATCCGGATCTTCCGGAAAATCTTGCTTTCCTCAGGTCTTCAAAAACAAATCCCATGAGCATTGCCTGCAAAAATCCCAAAAGGCACCCGTGAGATACGATAAGGATCTTCTCATCCGGACTTGCAATTATCTCGTCGTAAAATGGCTTAACCCTGTTCCACAGATCACGGTCTGATTCAGCATCAGGGAAAGGTCTGTAATCAGGATCATATCCGCTGCAAGGTAACTTATGTTCATCGTACCAGCCCCATGGTTTCCCATTGCCTTCGCCTGCATTAACTTCTCTTATCGCTTCAGACATTATGGGTGTCAGATGAAGGGTTTTGTTTATCTCTTCTGCTGTCTGGGCAGCGCGCGCGAGGTCCGAGCAGTACATGATAAAGCCTTCACCGCAGCCTTCGTTCTGAAGCCACTTACCCGCCTCATATGCTTGTTTTCTTCCGTTTTCAGTTAAGTTCCAGTTGCCCCATGCGCCGGCGTGACCGTTGAGGTGATGTTCAGATTCTGTGTGCTGGACTGTGATGATAGTTTTCTTACTCATATATTCCGTACCCCTGGTTTTGATCAGTTCAGGACTTTATATCTCAGTCTGATATATGAATTCTCCAACTGTTTGCACTCCACAAGTTGAAGTGGTCCGAGCTTACCCAATTCAGATTCATCACGGAGAGATTCTCCGTCAATGAGAGTTGCCGTATTCTTTCCTCCGATAAGGACCGGCGCCATGACTATGTCTATGTAGTCGAAAAGTTTTTCGCGCAGGAACATGCTGTTCAGAGTTCCGCCTGACTGGATCGTAATGCGCTCACATCCATAATCTGGCTTAAGGGTCCTAAGCATATCCGCAAGCGATAATTCCTGTTGAAAGATTATGTGTAGATTATCAGCCTTGATGCCGAATGCAGGATGCTCGGGATTAGTCGTTACAAGAACGAACTCTTTGGAGAATTCACAGAAGTAATGCACTCCTTGTTCTGTCAGATGATGGTTATCCAGGATCACAAAAGACACGGGTGTTTTGCCGGGGGCGGACTTTTCATTGACGCCCATCTTTGCCTGGACACGTCCGGTATTAAATGACCACAGATCCGTTGTCTGTTCGATCTCATAGTATTGATGGAGTCCTTCCCTGACACCTTCGACCATGGGAAGATCCTTATCCACATCCATGTTATCCGTAGAACCCGTGCTGATCTTACCGTCTACTGACACCAGCATAAAAAGAGTAGTTACCGGCCTGTCCATTTATCTCTCCAAAGGTTAACTAAAAGGGCTTATATACACGCAATCATTATATCAAATACTTGATTTATTTTTTTAGTTCACCGATCCGGCCATGAAACCAGGCTTATAGAAATTGCCTAAATAAATCGGCGTTATTATCATACTATTTTGATAGGTTTTTCACGCAAAATGTATTATACTTGCTTAAAAATTATCAGAAAAGGATTTACTGCCATGACTCTGCAACAGCTCAGCTATGCCATTGCCATCTCTGAAGCCGGTTCTCTCAACAAGGCTTCTGAGGTTCTGTATGTCTCACAGCCATCACTGACAGAATCAGTTAAGGAACTGGAAAAAGAGCTTGGCATCTCCATCTTCATCAGAAGCGGAAGAGGCGTTACCCTGACGCCCGAAGGTTCTGATTTTATCCTTTATGCCAGACAGGTAATAAACGACTATTCAGAACTTGTTGAGCGCTTTGACAGTTCAAAGAACTTCAAAAAGAAGTTCGGCGTTTCCACACAGCACTATTCTTTTGCGGTAAAGGCTTTCGTCGAACTGGTAAGAGATAACGATACATCCAGATATGAGCTTGCCATCAGAGAAACCAGAACACAGGAAGTAATCTCTGATGTCTCAAATCTTAAGAGCGAGATCGGCATCATCTACTTAAGCGAATTCAATAAAAGAGCGATCGGCAAACTTCTCAGGGCAGCCAATCTTGAATTCCATCCTCTGATCAACTGCGATGCATATGTCTATCTTTGGTCGGGCCACCCTCTGGCGAAAAAGAAATCCATTACGTTTGAAGACTTAAAAGAGTATCCGTGTCTGTCTTTTGAGCAGGGCGATTCGTCTTTCTATTATGCGGAAGAGATACTCAGTACAAAAGATTATTCAAGGATCATAAAAGCGTGCGACAGAGCTACGATATTAAACCTCATGGTAGGCCTTAACGGCTACACGCTCTGCTCCGGAATCATCTGCGAAGAATTAAACGGCGACGACTATCTTGCCATTCCCTTCAATGCTGACGAAGACGACAGCGAGAGCAAGATGCAGATCGGTTACATCACCCGCAAAAACACCGTTCCGAGCAGACTGGGAAAACTCTATATCGAGAAGATCAACGAGTATCTGAATAAGGTCTGATGCGAGCTATAGGTTTTACCTATAACTCTTAATTGGCACTCTGTATTGGCACACGACAGTACAAACACATAGAATATTCCTATTGAATTGATTGGTATTTATTAATTAGAGGATTAGTTAGTTATGTGCGAGATATTCGGTTTTTCAGGCAAGAAAAGAACAGACCTCACAGGTCTGCTTACCGAGTTTTTCTCGCATTCGGTAAATAATCCAGACGGCTGGGGCCTGGCTTCTTTCGATGCCGGACAATCCTTCATATACAAAGAACGCGTCGCAGCTTATAAGAGCAGCAATCTCGAGAGAATAATCAAAGAGACCGGTAAATCCCAAAATCTTATCGGACACATAAGACTTGCCACGATCGGCATGGATGACTACAACAACTCCCACCCTTTTTCCGGCTATGACAAGTCCGGAAGGCTTTGGACTTTCGCGCATAACGGTACGATATTCGAATGTGATGACTTAAGCATCTACTCGTATAAGCAGAAAGGACACACGGACAGTGAGAGAGTCTTCCTTTATCTGATCGACAAGATCAACGCGAAGATAGATGATGCCGGCCGCGAGCTTACCTCAAAAGAGAGATTTGACGTAATCGATGCCATCGTCACAAAGTTGTCTCCCAAAAACAAACTGAACATAATCCTTTTCGATGGTGAACAGACTTATCTTCACACCAACTATAAAGATTCACTTTACGTTGATCAGACTGATGACGGCGCGATCTTTTCCACCAATCCCCTGTCAGAAGGAACATGGGATCACCTGCCCTTCAAGACGCTCGTATCTTACAAGGACGGAGAGCCATATCTGTCAGGCAGGGAACACGAAGGCGAATACATTCCGGACGAGCAGGCTATCAGGGCTCTCTATCTGGCTTATGCGGGACTTTAATAGTGGGGTGAGCTTATGAAAGACATAAGAGAATTAATCTACGACAAATACATCAAACCTACTGAAGCTGACAGAAAAACATATGTCGGCGTTGAGATCGAGATGCCAGTAGTAAATCTCTCAGGTGAAGCTACCTCCCACAATGTCAGCAGAAAGGCATTTGGCAGCGTTGTTGAACAGCTCGGCCTCAAACAGGTCAAGTTCGATAACCGCGGTTACAATCATGAGGCGCTGAACGAGAAAAACGGCGACCTGTTTTGTGAGAACCAGATCGAGATAAATACAGGTGTATCGTCAAATGAAGAGGACACCATAAACGAACTTGAATCTTACGAGCGCCATGTTCGTGAAATCTTACGCAATCTTCCGGAAAAAGAATATGTATGGCACTTTTCCAATCCGCCATACATAAAAGATGAAGAAGACATTCCGGTTGCAACTTTCACAGGTCCGTTATACGACAAGACGCTCTACAGGGATTATCTTGCAAAAATGTACGGTAAATACAAGATGACGTTCAGCGGGATACACGTAAATTTCTCATTGGGAGAAGAACTGATCATGGCTGAATACGATGCCTCACGATCTGATCTGCCGTTAAGAGAATTTAAAAACAGGATCTATCTGGATCTTGCATCGAACCTCGTATCCGACGGCTGGATAATCAACGTACTCTTGTCTGCTTCACCTGTATTGGACGGTTCATTTCTGGAACAGGGTGTTAAAGGGAAAACTGATTTCCTCGGCATGGCTTCTGTCCGCTGCAGCGAACTGGGCTACTGGAATCTGTTCATACCAGTGCTTGATTACACCGGCACAAAAGCTTATGCAGACAGCATCAGGAAATACATTAACGATGGCCTGATTACTTCCCAGACGGAACTTTACTATCCTGTAAGGATCAAGCCGAGAGGCCCGAATTCACTTGAGATCCTGGAAGAAAAAGGCATTAACCACATAGAGCTTCGCAACATCGACATCAATCCCTATGCCTACGGAGGACTTGATGTCCGTGATCTTAAGTTCATAAGAATGCTCGCGCTTTACGAAGCATCCAGACCCGCAGAAAACCTCAGTGAGGAACGCCAGATTAAAAGCGCGATCAACTTCAAGAATGCCGCTCATTTTAATCTGGATACAAACCGCATAATGTTAAGTGACGGAAGGTTTGTAACTTTGAGGGAAGCCTCACTGGAATTGCTCGGAAATATAGAAGAATTCTACGGCGGTTTATATTCCGAATTATCCGAAAAGCAGGCATCTGAAATAACTGAGATCATCGCTTACCAGAAAGCCAAGATCGACGGCACGGGCAAAAGATATGCCGAGCGTGTTCTGGAAGATTACGGCAATGATTTTCTGGGTAACGGACTTAAAACGGTTACTGCCAATTCTTAAAGCAGATGCTTAAAACAAAGAAGTAAATTCTTCTTTACAGGTTATAGGCCGCGTCTATAACCCAGTATCGCTTTTGCGTATTATCGCAAACCGGATCACAGCGTTATTATCTCCTCATTCGAAAATTGCGATGCAAACACAATGTGCGCAAATCGAAGAAGGAGAAACACATGTCAACAATAAACATCAAAGAGCCCAGCGTAGTGATACGCGAAAAGAGACTCGGAACGATCAATGCGTTCACAGGTACTGCTTCTGAAATCGTAGAAAAGTCTGCCAAGGGTGAACTCAAAGATTGCAAGAGAAAATTCTCACAGTGCCTCGGCTGCAACCAGCAGCAGGCTTTCTGCCAGCTCGCAATGATCAGGGATGCAGCAGTTATCAACCACGCTCCCATCGGCTGCTCAGGTGAATTTGCAGATTTCAATTTCACATACAGAGTAGAACAGGCAAGAAGAAATCTTCCTCCCGAATTAGGACGATACTTCTCATCTAACATTACTGAGAAGGATACTGTTTTCGGAGCTGCAAAAAAGCTCGAAGAAACAATAAAGCTTGCATATGACAGAGTTCATCCGAATGCAATCTTCGTAACAACTTCATGCGCATCAGGCATCATCGGAGAAGACATTGAAGCAGTAGTTGAAAAAGCTTCAGAAGAACTCGGAATCCCGGTTGTCACATGCAACTGCGAAGGCTTCCGATCAAAGATCTGGACAACAGGTTTTGACGCTGCATACCATACAGTATTAAGAGGCATAGTAAAGCCTGCAGAAAAGAAAACAAACAAGATCAACATCATCAATTTCTGGGGCAGCCATGTTTTCGATGAGATCATCGAGAGATTCGGTTACGAAGCACAGTATATCGTACCTTTCTCAACAGTAGAACAGCTCTCACACGCAAGCGAAGCTGCTGCTACGATCCACATCTGCCCTTCACTTTCAACATACATGGGAGCAGGATTAAACCAGCTCCACGGAGTACCTGAAGTCCTCGTGCCGCCGGCATATGGTGTCGCAGGAACAGACAGATGGCTCAGAGCTCTGGGCAAGGTACTTGGCAAAGAAGATATCGCTGAAGAGATCATCAAGGAAGGTCATGAAAAGTACGTTCCCGAGATCGATAAACTCAAGGAAAAATTCAAGGGCAAGAGAGCATATGTAACAGCAGGTGCTGCACACGGTCAGGCTCTCATAACACTTCTCAACGAACTCGGATTTGAAGTTGTCGGTGCTGCCGTATTCCATCACGATCCGGTATACGACAGCGGTGACGATAAGCTCGATATCTTAGGCCAGGCAGTTAAAAACTATGGTGACGTACCCGATTACAGAGTATGCAACAAGCAGGCATGTGAACTCGTAAATGCACTCAACAGGATCAAGCCTGACTTCATTCTCGCAAGACACGGCGGAATGACACTCTGGGGAGCAAAGTTCGGCATTCCATCCCTGCTCATCGGTGACGAGCAGTTTGGTATCGGTTACCAGGGCGCATTGAATTATGCAAGAAGAATTGAAGATACATTGGACTCAATTGAGTTCATAAAGAATTACTCCAAGCACGCTTCAAACCCCTACACAAAGTGGTGGCTTGAACAGGATCCCGGTTACTTCCAGGGTGACGGTTCCGGCAGAGGCTGCGCAAGATAAGAAAACGGAGGATTCTAAGATGGCTCAAACAATCGAACAACCAAGATTTACATGTGCACTTGGCTCATGCCAGAGTGTAGTCGCAATAAAAAAAGGAGTTCCGATCCTTCATTCAGGTCCCGGATGCGGAGTCCAGGTTGAAAGACTTATCGGACAAGGCGAAGGATATGCCGGCGGATCAACAATGCCCTGCACCAACGCTGAAGAAGCAGACGTAGTTTTCGGCGGAGAAAAGAAGCTCAGAAACGTTATCGAGAATTCTTTTAAAGTCATCGACGGTGATCTTTACGTAGTGATCACAGGATGCACTGCAGCCATAACAGGTGATGACGTCGCTGCTGTAGTAGGTGAATTTCAAAACGACGACAAGCCCATCGTATATGTCGAAGAAGGCGGCTTTAAATCAAATAACTACGCAAGCCACTCAAGACTTGTTAAGGCAATAATCGACCAGTATGTCGACAAGTTTAATGAAGACCGCGAAGTCATTCCGAAGCTCGTAAACGTATTCGCCAACATCCCCTACCAGGATCCTTTCTGGAATGGAAACTTGGAGCAGCTTAAGAGAATACTTACAGGCATAGGTCTTAAAGTCAACATCCTCTTCGGCAACGAATCAGAAGGCGTATCCGAATGGAAGACGATCCCTCAGGCAGAGTTCAACCTTTTCGTAGGTTCATGGGCAGGACTTGATATCGTAAAGCACCTTAAGAGAAAGTACGGAACACCTTATCTCCACTTCCCTTACACTCCGATCGGAGCAAAGGAAACTTCAAAGTTCTTAAGAGAAGTCGGTGAGTTCGCAAACCTTGATAAAGATGAAGTCGAAGCATATGTCGACCGCGAAGAGAAAAAGTTCTATACGCATATCGATAAGATGGCAAGCTTCATGCTCGAGTTCAGATACGGCATCCCGAGAAGATTCTATTCGATTGCTGACAGTTCCTACTCACTGGGCTTCTCGAAATTCCTCTTAAACGAACTAGGGATCATTCCCGGTATCCAGTTCATCGTTGATGACGTACCCGAGAAATATCAGGAAGGGATCCTCGAAGAGTTTTCGAAGATATCAGATCTTCAGACAAGAACGGTACAGGTTGTTTTCGATCCTGACGCAGGTCTGGCTCAGAAAAAAATCTTGGAAGATGCAAAGGATTATTCCGACAAGAGACTTCTCATACTCGGAAGTTCCTGGGACAAACACATCGCAGACGAGCTTCACGCGGATCTTCTGATCATATCAGTTCCCGTACAGCACAGACTCGTTATGAACTGCGGTTACTTAGGTTATGAAGGCGGACTTAGAGCAATAGAAGACATCTACGACAGAGTCCTTGCAACATACAGATAAAAACAAACAGAAAGAAGAAACTTGAAATGAGACAGGTAGCAATTTACGGAAAAGGCGGAATAGGAAAATCCACAACAACACAAAACCTTACGGCAGGTCTTGCCGAATTAGGCAAGAAGATCATGGTCGTAGGATGCGACCCGAAAGCAGATTCAACTAGACTCCTGCTTAATGGTCTTGCACAGAAGACAGTTCTCGACACACTTCGTGAAGAAGGCGAAGTTGATGATCTCTCACAGATCGAGAAAGTCGGTTTCGGCGGCATCAGATGCGTTGAATCAGGCGGACCTGAACCGGGCGTAGGATGCGCAGGACGAGGCATCATCACTTCCATCGGAATGCTTGAAGATCTCGGCGCATATACAGATGATCTCGACTATGTTTTCTATGACGTATTAGGCGACGTAGTATGCGGCGGATTCGCAATGCCTATCCGTGAAGGAAAAGCCCAGGAGATCTACATCGTAGCTTCAGGCGAAATGATGGCCCTCTACGCAGCAAACAACATCTGTAAGGGTATTCAGAAATATGCTCTCAAGGGCGGCGTAAGACTCGGCGGAATCATCTGCAACAGCCGCAAGGTAGACAGAGAAGAAGAACTCTTAAGAGAATTCGCAAAGGAATTAGGAAGCCAACTCATCTACTTCGTACCCAGAGACAACGAAGTACAGAGAGCAGAGATCAATAAGAAGACTGTTATCGATCACGATCCTAACCATCCTCAGGCAAAGGAATACAGAAAGCTTGCCGAAGCAATCGAGAATAACACACAGTTCGTGATCCCCAAGCCGATGACTCAGGAAAGGTTGGAAGAGATCCTCGTAGAATTCGGACTTATGGAAAGCATTAAAGACAATTATCACATTTAAGGAAGTAAACATGTTAAGAGCAGCATTTGCAACAGGAGACGGAATCAATATCAACCGGCACTTCGGTGTGGCTGACAGATTTGATATCTATGAGATCGACAGAGATAACAAGTCATTCGTCAAGGTCGATACCAGAAGGATCGACAGCCTTGGTGTAAGCCTGCAGCATGACGATTCCCTTCTCGAACGGCTCGCTGACGAGATAGATGACTGCAACATTGTTTTCTCAGCAAGATCAGGCGAACACGCAAGAAAGATACTTTACGACAGGAAAATACAAAGCGTCGACATTGAGCGTGAAGTTGAATTTGTTATCAACAAACTCTTCACTGCCCGTGTGGACATTGTAGATCCACGATACAAAGAAGAGAAAGAAAGGAAACAAAACAATGGAGACAATAAAAACCATTCTTTTGAAAACCTTCAAAAAAGACATCCATGCCTGGGAGGCCATTCGAATGTGACCGCCGGAAGGCTTCACCTTCCCGTCAGCCCAGTGTGCAACATCGGATGCAGGTTCTGCAGCAGAGGGTTTGACAAATCGGTTATCAGACCGGGTGTAAGTTCACTCATATTGAAGCCGGAAGAAGCAGTGGAAACAGTAAAGAAAGCAAGAGAGATCTGCCCTGAATTAACAGTGGTCGGAATTGCAGGTCCCGGCGATACGCTTGCTACGGACAGCGCTCTTGAGACATTCAGATTAGTAAAAGAAAACTTTCCCGACCTTATCTGCTGTCTTTCCACAAACGGATTCCGTCTTCCCGATAAGGTCGAGGAGATCGCCAAAATCGGAATCGAGACACTTACTGTCACAGTCAATGCCATAGATCCTGAGATCGAAGCTCAGATAAACAACTTCGTAATCGATTCCGAAGGCAAGAGACACGATGGCGTAGAAGGTGCAAAGCTTCTCATCGAGAAGCAATTGGAAGGCATCCGCCTAGCTGCCCAGAAAGGAATAGTAGTAAAGATAAACAGTGTACTTGTGCCGGGCATTAACGATAAGCATATACCCGAAGCAGCAAAGAAAACTGCCGAACTCGGCGCTTCCATACTGAATATCATTCCTCTTATCCCGCAAAACGAGATGAAAGATATCAAGGCTCCCTCCTGCGCTGATCTTGAAGAAGTCAGACAGGAAGCAGGCAAATATCTCGAAGTCTTCCGTCACTGCCAGCACTGCCGTGCAGACAGTCTCGGAATTCCGGGCAAAGGCAAGGACCTCCACAACGAACTTTACAAAGACAGGAAAGAAAGGGCCGCTGATACTTTCAGCCACGGATAAGAATATGAGTACATATCTTGAGATAAAAGATCTGCACAAAACATTTTATCCTCACGGACAGCCGCTGAAAGTATTGGAAGGTATCGATCTTGAGATCGAGAAAGGCGAGATCTTCGGAATCATCGGATTCTCCGGCGCAGGAAAATCAACACTTGCCAGATGCATCAACGGCTTGGAAAAGCCTGACAGCGGATCGGTAAAACTCGGCGGAACAGACATATTGTCGCTCTCAAACAAAGAGATCCTCAATAAACGTCATAAGATCGGAATGATATTTCAGAGCTTCAATCTTTTCGACTGTTTGTCTGTTTACAAGAACATAGCCTATCCGCTTGAGATCGCAGGTGTTCCCAAGAACGAGATCAAAAGAAGAGTCCTGGAAACAGCAGAACTGGTAGGTCTGACAGATAAGCTCAAAGCCCATCCCGGAGCACTCTCCGGAGGACAGAAGCAAAGAGTCGGAATCGCAAGGGCGATCGTCACCAATCCTGATTTCATCATTTCAGATGAGGCGACATCAGCACTCGATCCGCAGACCACCATCCAGATACTTGACCTTCTTAAGGAGATAAACAGAAAGCAAGGCATAACGATCCTTATGATCACTCATGAACTTGATGCCATCAGATATTCATGTAAGAGGATGGCAGTTCTTGAAGAAGGCAAGATAACGGAAAGCGGTTCGGTAAGAGATATCTTTGAAAATCCGCACAGCAAGACCGGAGAACTTTTTGCAAGAGTATTCATGCAGATGCAGAATGTCGAGCTGACCCACGGCGGCGGTATTTGAGGAGGAGAAAATGAGTTTATTGGATTCATCTTTATGGGATGTTATCGTAGCATCCTTCTCCCCTGAAATCTGGAAAGATCTTTGGGGTCCGATCGGCGAGACACTTTACATGACGGCGATATCTTCTCTGATAATGCTCGTCTTCGGATTGATAATCGGAGTCTTCTTCACTGTTACCAATCCTGACGGACTCGTACCGCTCAAGATCTCCTACTCGGTATCAGGCTGGATAATCAACTGTTTGAGATCACTGCCGCAGATGATAATGATCATTCTCATGATACCTGTTGCAAGACTCATCTTCGGTAAAGCATACGGAACAAATGCATGCATTATCGCCATCGCAGCAAGCTGTATCCCCATGTATGCGAGGATCGTCGAGAGCAGTCTTCTGGAGATCGAGAAAGGAAAGATCGAAGCAGCCAAAGCTATGGGAAGCTCAAATCTCAATATCATCTTCAGGATACTTCTCCCGGAGACATTACCTTCCCTGATCAGAGGATTCACAGTATCGGTCATCACGGTCCTTTCCATGACAGCACTCGCGGGAATGTTCGGTGCAGGCGGTATCGGAGACATTGCAGTCAGATACGGTTACCAGAGATTCCAGCACGACAAACTTTTCGCCTGTGTATATATCCTGGTCATTCTGGTTCAGCTGATCCAGGGGATCGGAAATCTTATATCAAAACAAATACTTAAAACAAGAAATCTTATTTAACAACCAAAGGAGAAAAACATTATGAATAAGAACATTGCAACAAAATTCATTTCAATCGCAACGATTGCGTCATTCGCATTAGGCCTTGCAGGCTGCTCTTCAAAGAGCACAGGCACTTCACTCAATGCAGCCGAGGTAGATACTTCTGCTACACAAGAGCAGCAGTCTGAAGCAGAAACTTCCGGCGAAGAAACAACAGAAAAGATCGTTTTGAAAGGTATCGTTGACCTCGTTCCCCACTCTGAGATCATCGAACACGTAAGACCCCAGCTTGAAGAACAGGGCATCTACATCGAGCTCGTTTCTACGGCTGCAGATTCAACAACAAACGAGAGACTTAATTCCGGCGAGATCGATTTCAACTACTTCCAGCATCTTCCTTATCTCGAGAGCGAAATAGAAGCAAACGGCTATGATCTTGCAAGCGCAGGCGGTATCCACATCGAACCCATCACAGCATATTCTGATAAGTATGCTTCTGTTGACGAAGTACCCGACAACGCTATAGTCGCAATCCCCAATGACGGCACAAACGAATACAGGGCACTCAGGATCCTTGAGCTCAACGGATTCATCAAGCTCGATGATGCAGCAAGAGATTCTCTCTCCGCTTCAGTAGATGATATCGTTTCTTATGTTAAGCCCATCGAGATCGTAGAGATCGATTCAGCACAGATCATTCCTACAAAGGATGACTATGATTTCTTCATCACAAACACAAACAAAGCACTCGAAGCTGGCATCACATCAAACAAGCTCTTCAGCGAAGGTGAAGACAGCCCTTACGCAAACATCATCGCAGTAAGAACAGAAGATCTCGACAACCCTGCAGTCAAGGCACTCGTTGATGCTCTTCTCTCAGAAGAAACACAGCAGTGGATCCAGGATAACTACAACGGTGCAGTAATCCCTGTTGTAGATCTCGGCTGATAAGGAGCAATGGATAAGGTAAAGACAAAATATGGTGAATTCACCGTGTGCAACGATGCTTCCGATCTTCGAAAAAAGTATCGCTGCCCGGTGGAATACCACCTGAACGGAAATATCAAGAGCATCTACCTTCAGGAACCCGAAGAGATATCACTTCCGGAAGGTAGGTTCCAGGCAGAACTGATCACATTTTACGAAGACGGAAACATAAAAAGACTCTTCCCTCTTTACGGTCAGTTAAGCAGTTACTGGGGTGTCGAAGATGAGATCGTGAACGCTCCCGGATATGTCTTTACCGTAGGTGACGAGATGATAAATATCCGCCCGCAATGTATATACTTCTACCCTTCAGGAAAGATCAGAAGCATAACATTGTGGCCCGGTGATCAGATCACCGTTAACACGCCTAAGGGTCCGGTTACGACAAAACTCGGAATCGAGATCTACGAAGACAAAAGAATAAGAAGTATCGAACCTTCATTTGGAACGATATTTAAAACCGAATACGGCGATGCCAAACCGTTCATGGTAAGAAAGCATATGCTTCACTCCGAAGATGCTTCCGCAAGATTTGATGAAGACGGCAACCTCTTAAGTTTCACCACTCTTCAGACCCGCGTAGAGGCAGACGGCAAGATATATAAAGCCGGTGATTACCGCTCTCCGCTTATCATCTATCTTGGCAAAGGATCCGTAGGATTGAGGGGTGCAAACGACCTGAACGTTTGGTTTGATACACAACATACCGAAGTTAGATTCAGCTAGCTTTCGTGTGTTTCTTCTTTCGCAGGAGGGGTTGTCTCATCTGGGGCACCCCTTCTGTATATTATAGAAACGAGGTTATTAAATGATCACCATCCGTGATGCCAGAGAAGAAGATGCCAAAGTTCTTCTTGAGATCTATTCATATTATGTGGAACACACGGCAATATCTTTTGAACTCACTACGCCTTCGCTCTCTGAATTCAAGCACCGCCTGACCGAGATCCAAAAGCATTACCCTTACCTTGTCATCGAAAAAGACGGCGTGATCAAAGGCTATGCGTATGCACATCTTTTCGTAGGCAGGGATGCTTATTCATACTCTGCTGAGACCACCATCTATCTTGATCACGATTCCAAAAGATGCGGCCTCGGAAGAAAGCTTTACGAAGCACTGGAAGACCGGCTCAAACAGATGGGGATAATCAACCTTTACGCGTGCATCGGAGTACCTTCGGAAGAAGACGGATACCTTACAAACAACAGCAGGGATTTCCACAGTCATATGGGCTATAGGACCGTAGGAACATTTAATAACTGCGGAAGAAAATTCAATAAATGGTACAGCATGATCTGGATGGAAAAACTCATCGGAGACCATGCTGCAATTTGATTTATCTGTATGTTGTTATTTAAGTTCTTCGCGTCTGAACTTGAGATAAGACAATGCTACAACAAGTGCGCATGCAACTACAGAAGAGACAAGCGCTCTTGCGATGTTTTCGTTGCTGATATCACCCATCACTAACATTGTCTGAGCCGCAGGGATGTAATTCAAATACTTGATCATCCAGTCAAAGCTGAAGAGGATCTGAACTGCTATGTTTGAGATAAGCATCAGTCCGAGATTAAGACCAATGGCACCTCCCAAATGCCTTACAAGCATGGAAGCAAAGAAACATGTCGCGGAATAAGCGATCTCAACCGCTATAAAAACAAGTGATCTTACGATTACTGCCCTTGCAAAACCGTCATCAAAGCCGTTGATCCCCTGCATCGAAAAAGCGATTACTGAAGATATTGTAATGGCAACAGCACTGTAGATGCCGACGGATGTAATGAACGACAGGAACTTAGCCATAAGGATATTGAATCTGCTGTTGCCTGCCATTACTGCCGACTGGATCTTGCGGCCTTCAAACGCACCTGTTACATGTATTCCGGCGAACACGCCGATAAGGAAGATGACAAAAGCGTTATAGTTATTAAGTCCTTCGAGGAATGCGTTGTATCCTGAATATTCATCTGCGAAAAACAGCGTCAGCAAAAGCAGAAGAGAAGGAAGTGCGACAAGTGCAGCTCCCAGTATCCAAAAGGATTTGGATGAAAAAGTCTGCTTCATTTCCCATTTAAACAAACTGCCCATTATGCTTCCCTCCCCAGAAGTTCGATATAGTATTCTTCAAGCGTTCTCTCATGTTTTGTAAGCTGTGTAACCAGGATCTGGTGATCGTACATGAGACGGGCAACTTCTTTTGTCTCAACGTTACCGTAAATGCTTATCGAACCCTCATCACTGTTCATAGTAGCGATGCCGTTACTTGTAAGAATACTCATAGCCTCATCGTTATGCTCTGTTTCCATTACAATGTGTGTAGTACAGAGTTTATCCAATTCGTCCTTAGATAGTGTTGAGATTATGTGTCCATGCGAAATGATTATGTAATCCGTTGCAAGCTGATAAAGCTCAGCAAGGATATGTGAAGAAATAACGATAGTTATTCCGTCATCCCTGCAAAGAGATACCAGAAGTTCTCTTACGTCTACCATACCCATCGGGTCAAGGCCGTTAACGGGCTCATCCAGGATAAGAAGTTCAGGATCGTTGATCAATGCCAGGGCAATTCCGAGTCTCTGCTTCATGCCGAGAGAGAAGTTCCCGACCTTCTTGTTCTTAACATCGCCTAAGCCGACACGGTTAAGGATCCTGTCTGCCTTTGAAACATCTTTATTTCCGTATAAAAGTTCCTGGAGCATGAGATTCTCTTTTGCAGTTTTGCGCATGTCAAGAATCGGACTTTCTACAAGACAGCCCATCTTTCTTCTTGCTTCAGCAAGGCCTTTACTATCTGATTTTCCGAAAAGCTCTATCGTTCCGTTCTCGATCGGACTTAAACCTGTTATCGCCCTGATCGCAGTAGTCTTACCAGCTCCGTTTTCGCCGATAAAACCATAGATCTTCCCTCTTTCCACCTCGAAAGAAACGCCATCCAAAACTTTCTTCGGGCCATATGTTTTAGAAAGAGCGTTAATCCTTAAAATAACATCACTCATGTCCTGAATATCCTCCACATTTGATATGGGCTAATGTTAAACCACTATCCTTAACCGGAAGATATTTGAACCTTAACTAAACATTAAAATCGCGTCAGGCTTGAGGATACATATATCTCGATGCCTTACTTTCCCTGACTCCAGGCTTCTCCAAGAACCTTTCTGACAGCATGAAAAGCTTCCATACCATTATCAGGCATGTGAGACGAACTGACGGATATTACTTCCCCATCCTTAACAAAACTGATCGATAGCTCTCCTCCGACAATCCCGTCGCCATCAATCCACTTGCCTTTGCCCATCTTATATTTCTTAGCGAGCTTCAGGCAATCATCAAGAACAGATGCAGGAACGATACGGTAATTCGTGGTCACTTTATCATCAGTATCACTATCGGTTCTTACAAGCACCAATTCAGAATCAGTATATTTATACAGTCTGTATGAAATGCTCTCATCTCCGCCCTGTGTTCCCACGACGGCTTCATAATATGAGAAAACCTGGTTTTCTGCAGTAATGCATTCTTCAGGCGAAGACGGCGGAACCGTAGTTTCCGTTTCAACTTGTTTGCCGCATCCGAACGAGAAAAATGAAAAAGTGAAATCATCATGATCAACAATACCCATTTAAAAGAATCGAAAGTTCTGACACCAACAGACTTGCATTCATTCATTGATTCTTTTCCCCCATATCTCACAAACAAGTTCACGAGAACCATCCTGCTGATCCATCACATACTCCCAGTGGAAGCAGTTTCCCGTAATATCTGAGAAGATCCAGTATGTGGCCTCCTCATCCAAAACCTTACCGACTAACCTGTCGCCTTCTTTTTTAAAGGTAAGCCTTTTCATGGTACCGGCACAGGTATAAACAACATCGTACCATTCTTTGTTTTTGTTAAACATTCGAAGTGATGATCCGTATTCGCCGTCAGGCTGCGGTTCAGCTTCCTTGGTAGCTCTGGACGGGAAGATGAAAATGTCCTGGATCCCTGTGCCTTCCAGCACGCGTCTGAAGATCCATTCGCCTTTTACATGACGTTTCTCACCTTTAACATACTCATCGTAATAATCACAATCCCAGTCTCCCAAAAGCGGAGCAAACCAGTCAAATGATGCCGGGATCTTATCTGTCTTTTCACTTAACAGTGCTTCTGAAAATGTATCCATAATTCCTGTATCCCCTAAACACTATGTTTCCTATATTTCAGTTCATTATAGCATTTCTACTTTGAAATCATTTTTCCGGTTTGAACCTTTCTGTAATTGTTTGCTCAAAACAGGACCGACAATTACAGAAAATCGCCATTTTCTGTAATTGTTGCCGTTAAAACTGAGGAACAATTACAGAGTCTATTCGGAATATAAGACTTGAGAAACAAGAATAAAGGATGCCTCATTGCTTTGAGACATCCCTTATAGCGGTTCAAATATTCACTTGTGTTATGTCCAAGCGTAAGGACACCAGATTCTGTACATTGCCTCGTTTATAAATTCCGGATAATCGTAAATAAGGCATTCGTCCCAATGCACAGAAGAGATAATACTGTCTGCCACATCGACAGTAAGGTACTTTGCGTAATCACAAGGTTTTGTGCCGGTAAAATAGGATTCATAAGTCCAGCACAGAACAGAATGTAATTCGGTGTATGACCAGCCGTTTATCTTTCTGTTAGGATCCAAAGGGATACGCTCGTATCCTCCGCCGACGACTCTATCCAACTCTTTATTCTCAGGTAAGAGTTCTAAATCTAATGTAGTAGTCATATTGAAATCCTCCTTTGCTTTTTGTTGGCTTCATTATCACAATCAAAAGGAGTCAATCCAACCATTAATAACAGACGGATGTGATGCATAAACAACACTCGGAAATCAGAGTGTTGTGGAATCTCACTTTTGCGGAAGAAAGATCAGTAAGATGCGCCGACATTGATATCGTCGACCGGAAGATCCATGAGTTCATTAGATTCGAGATATTCGCCGACCTGCTCGAATAATGCAGCTGTGTCATCTTCTTCGCTGCTCTCAAATGTCTTTTCTATACTACTTTCAAACCTGTCAGGCTCAAAGAGAATGTCCATATACATATGCTGTTCAATATCGTCATTGATCTCACGCATGCGGTCAAAAGAGATCACATAATGCATCTGATCATCGAAGAAATACTTTTCCTTCCTGATATATACGGTGTACGTCTCATCTGTAAGAGCCATGTCTGCAATGTCTTTTTTATACAGCTCGAAAACCTCTCTTACTGATTTAACAGAAGAAGCTTCCCTTCTGAGTTCATGCGCTTTCTCACTATAGAGATCTTCCTTATCGGGCTTGCTGAAGGAATCATAGGAATCGTCTAAAGCGTCTTCATCATTGGCAGCATTGACGATCGCATTAAACATCTCGTGGCTGCCCTTAAGTCTGACAGTTTTAACCGTGAAGAAGATAGTTATAAACAGGTCAAGTGCTAAAAGCACTCCTCCGACTATGAACAATTCTTTCCGGAAAGCACCGAAAATAAGGCAGATCAATGCGGGTACGGTCAGGAATATAAACGACCTGAAAAAGTACGTGACAAAGATAGTCAACGCGAATTTTAACTTGCTTATTTCTTTAGGTTTTTTATCCTGATTTTCTGCCATACATACACCTGATCAGAATGAGTCCCTACCCATTTTCGATACTGCCACAGCACACTTGATAGCTATCTCACCGGCTTCGTCTTTGGGAGCTCCGGCATTGAGAGACATTACCAGAATATTCTGTACGACGATAGCGATCAATACGGGCCACTCGGAAGGAGATTTGCAGTATTGGGAAGTCATGTTCTCGTATATGCCGTCCCAGCAGCTTTCAACCTGTTCATAGAGAGATTTAGGATTATATCCGCAAATCGTATAATTCTCATCTCCGACACTTTCTGCAAAATCGCTGACTATCTTTTTTACAGTTTCTAGTGATACACCGGTTACTGCAGTGCAGAAACCGACCACGTTTAAACTACCCTCAAGAAGATACTTATTTACATCGTCGCCGAAATAGAACTTCTTGTCGTTTTTGGTTGTCACCTCAACGAATGAGCCGCCCTCGGAAATTACGGCCTGATGGCATGCATAACCTGCAAGTGCTGAAGTAAAGATCAATGCCTTCGTAGCATCGACTCCTCTTGGAGTATTAAAGTATGCCTTGAACATAGCAAACATGCTGCCGGCATTTTTAGCTAATCTTTTTACTATCTGTTCGTCAGTTTCTTTTTTTGAAAACAACCCCATATCGGATATTCCTCTCTAATAAGCACCACGTGCGACTGTACGTACATTTTAATTATAGGGATTAATCTTTGTAAAAGAAACCTTAAAATCCGGTTACTGATACGGCTATAGCCGGACTATTAGACTGATAGCCTAATTCTTAATTCAATTCCGTTTTCCGCATAAATTGGAAGTGAAAATGGAATTATTGCCATGAAATTCCAAAAACGATTCCAATAATTGATAATCCTGGAACTGTACTTAGCAGCGGGCACAATACAAGTAAGTCGTTCATATAAAAAGGGGTGCCTCACCTATGGAGACACCCCCGGAAACCTTATGTGTTGATTTTAATTAAAGCGGTCATCTGTAGTCTGTTCAATGAAATACTCGTCGAGATGGAGTCCCTTAAAGATGTGGATGTATCCGTAATATCCTACTGATGCGAGAATTACGATGATTGCGATTACTGCGATGATCTCTACGAGTGTCATACCCTTCTTTGACTTAACTGACTTCTTCATTTTCATGTCCTCCCTGTTTTGTGTTTTAAGTTTGTTTGTGTTTGTTTTAACTTGAGCTCATTAAAACACCTATACGCAGGGCATACTATGACCAATGTTTGAGGGAAATGTTGATTAAGCAACACATCATGGCCGGTGTGTTGCTTTTCAACAAAAAAGTCGTTGTTATTTGAATCTCACGGCCGCCTTAATCTGCATTTTTGAGCGCGACATCCATGGGGATCTTCTTGATCCTGATAAAGTCGATAACTGATACGAAGGCATAGCCCAAGAGCAGATATACCACCGACAATACCATTGATACAGGTCTCATGTAGAAAGCGAAGTAGCCGTCCATCTGCATGAGGAACTCATGGAAGATCCAGATCATCATGAAGTAGCCGATGCCAAGACTGATAACGGTAAAAAAGGTTACCACGATAGCAGTCGGAACGATGTAAAGAGATCCGATCTCGCCATTCTTGAAGCCTAAGATCTTAACCATTGATATCGAATGCTCGTTACGCTCGATGATGATCTTTGCAAGCAGATAGATAAGTGCTGCTGCGAGTACGATCATTGCGTACTTAAAGATGTTCATGAATCCTCCGACAGAGTGCATCAGCTGCGTTGTGACCTTGGAGATGTCTTCAGCAGTAATGACTGTCGCAATGTCCTGTTCATCGATATCGGTGATCTCGTTCCTTGAGAAGTATCCGGAGAATTCGTCATCCTTCTTATCAAATGTCCTGTTGAAGCTTTCATTGTCCATGAATACTGCGATACCGCCTTCGTAATCAATGATCCCGTCAACCGTGAATTCATATGACTTGTTCTCGTATTCCTCGTGAAGCGTAATGACATCACCATTCTTAATATAGAACTTGTTTCCGAATGCGCTCGAGATGTATACATGACCTTCAGGAATATCCGGAGCAAGATCGATATATGCACTGCCGTCAGAAATGCCATATATGGTTACACTCTCATCACCGCCGCTTCCCATGCCTTCACGCATTGAAGTCTTCTCCTTGGGATAAAGTAGATTCGTGCAGCTGAACCTCTCTGCGCTGTCCTCATCAGTAACGATCACGTTTCCGTCTTCGTCCTTATATCCCATGAGCATGTACTGGTATTCTGCGAATATCATTTCAGGAGCCCTGTCGCCGTAGTTCTCGAGAGAATCAACGATTCCGAATCCGAAACAGAGCATGAGTTCCGAGAGGATGACACCGAAGATAAGGACAGCATAGTTCGGCATATTCTGGAACAATACTCTTAATCTGAAGCGGCTTAAGAATGACCATGCAGGGATCCTTCTCGCCTTTGTGCGTCTTGATTTTGTAAGGTCATGTCTTAAGAATTTCAAAGGACTTAACTGAAGTTTCTTCACGATCACGAAAAGGTTGATAAAGAACATCAGCAGTAGCGGAATGACTGTTGTCTTAACAAGTGCCGAAAGACTCCATACGACTTCCGGAAGAGGAAGACTGTATGTGTTGAAATAAAGCTTAACCGCCATATCACGGAAGACCGTATATCCCAGGGCATTACCTATCGCTGCACCTGCCAAAGTCACGATGACAGGCATGGACATGTAGTGAACGATAAGCTCGCCTTTGCTGTATCCTGATGCGCGCAGAGTTCCGATAACTGATGCCTCTTTATCGATCGTGTTGCTGATCGTGATAGCGAAAATAAACGCAATTACTGCGATAAGAATGTAGCAGAAGATCGCCGTGCCCACAGAGTCGCCTTCGATATCGGAAGGCGCGAAGTTTCTTGCCTGGCTTAAGTATGTCGGAAGGTAATCTTTGATCTCGTTATCGTCAACAAGAGTCTGCGTGATAAGAGCTTTAAGAAATCTCTCCGAATAGTCTGCCTGGGCAACTTTGTCTTCAGGCTTAACGTCGTACAGGAACGAATAGTTGTAGTGAAGTCTTGAAGTAAGTTCATTGAACGATTCAGGTGTAAGCATCGCAACGTCGAATCCGAACGCGTCAAACATGAGGTCCGTATTTGATTCGTGCATCGTAAGATAGTTGACGTAAGAAAGAAGTCCTACAACCTCATATTCCCGGCCGCCTACTGTGATCTTATCGCCTAACTTAATACCGACAGTATCGGCGTGGTTTCTGTCAATTGCGATCTCGTTCTTATTCTCAGGCGCGCGGCCTTCTACAAACGATGCGAGGTCAATCTCAGAGTCGCTTTTGAAGATCCTTACAGTTGCATCTTCAACGCCGTCGTTATTGTTGTCTTCTGACTCATTGCGGTAGAAGTGTTCGTAGATCTTAACTGTTGCGGGTTTGAAGTTATCGTCATTAAGTTTGTATTCTTCAGCAATGTCGTTCCACTCTTCGTCGACTGCTTCGATAACAGCATCGTGAGCTTCAGCATATGCTTCATCTACTGCTTCTTTGAACTCATCTGAGTTGCGTGCTTCTTTAAGAGCTTCTTCGAAGTTTTCTTCCATAGCTGCATCAACATAGCTCTGGATCATGTCTTCATCAGTTACACCCATAGCCACGCACTGTGCGCGGACACCGTCTTCTATTGCTTTTGTGACCTGTTCATTTAGTTCTTTTTCGATCGCATCAGCAACTTCCTTATCGGCTTCTTTCATGCCCTCATCGATGAAGTACTGTCTTACGTCAGCCATCTCGCCGGAGCTGATGTTTTCGAGAAGTTCGGGAGAAGCGCGGTGCGATAATTCGAAGCAGCCATCTTCAAGATTAAGTTCTGTCTTTCCTTTATTTATCGAGTAGACCATGCTCTCGCGGCCGACATACATACCGGAGATGACACCGATCATGCCTACCATGAAGAGGACGATTACAAGATATTTATGCCAGTCTGAAGCGAGTTCTTTGGGAATTCGCTTTATCAAAGGATTTCTCATAGACACGCCTCCTTACCACTCGAGCTCGGAAGCCGGAATTTTCTTGTCGTTAATGTCGTTGTGGCGTACGACACCGTCTCTTAACTTGATGACGTGGTCTGCCATATACTTGATCGCCTCGTTGTGGGTAACCATTATGATCGTGCTGCCGTATTTACTGTTGCAGTCTTCGATGAGTGAGAGGATCTCTTTACTCGTCTTGTAGTCGAGCGCGCCTGTAGGCTCGTCACACATGAGGATGTCCGGATTCTTTACTACCGCACGTCCGATAGATACTCTCTGCTGCTGTCCGCCTGAGAGCTGGTTCGGATATTTGTATTTGTGATCCTGAAGTCCTAATGTAGTGATTACTTCTTCAACATCCAGAGGCTTGTCTGAAAGGTATGCGCCGACTTCGATATTCTCTTTTACGTTGAGGTTGGGAATGAGGTTATACATCTGGAAAACATAACCTAAGTGCTTTCTTCTGTATATCGTAAGCTGTTTTTCATCCATGTCTTCGAGCTTGTCTCCCCTGATGCTTACAAAGCCCGAATCCGGTGTGTCGATTCCTCCGATGATGTTAAGAAGCGTGGATTTGCCGGAACCTGAGGGTCCCAAAAGGACACAGAACTCGCCTTTCTTGACAGTGAAGTTCATGCCCCTTAAAACATCCTGCTTTGCTTCACCCGTGCCAAAACTCTTCTTGAGATCTTTGATCTCCAGGAAATTTCCTTCCATACTGCTGTTCTCCTGACTTTATAGATTTTTCAATTCCCTAAAGCCTTTAAACAACAAAAGACCCAAGCACAGCGGGACTATACTTGGGCTATTAATCGTAAATATGTTTTGCAATTTATAACACATGTATAGTTAAGCTATACATGAGTCTCGCAATTTAAAACAAGCCAGGCTATGATGCCAGGATGTTGACTTGCTACGCCGGAGCGCTTGCTACTCCCCCATGGGAATTACATTTTGAATTTAACATAGCGGGGAAAATGAGTCAAACAGACATTTTGTACTAATAATCCAGATATATGAAAAAACATTTGTAACACCTGTTAGCATATGCTACCTGAGAGACAGACACAAATATTTCACTCATTCCGTAATAACTCCGAAAACGGCTACGCGTCTTATTTTGCCGCAGAACCCTTATGCCGCAAGGGATTCACGCCGGCAGACTGACATATGCCTTATCAGTTTATTAATAAGAAGTAACATGCGTGTGAATGAGTAAATATATATACCATGCTAAAATATGCTTATACTTGCGAAGGGTGGGTCTTTTATGAGAACAGGGTTGTCAGTAACATTCGGAATACTGATAATTGCGCTTCTTGTTTGTATGGTTATTGCCATAAAGACAAAGAAGCCTATTGGTAAAGCCCTGTCATTCCTTCTTGCCGGTCTGGCCATTCCTGTCCTTGGAAACCTGATACTTATCTTCTCCACACAGAAATCATTGGCAACGATCGGGTGCTATATCTATTTCCTCGGAATGGACATTGCCATTTATTCTCTCTGGTATTTCACGCATGTCTATTGTGAGATGGGCAAGCCGAAGCTTGGGCTCAACATCCTCGTATGTACTCTCTTCGGTGCGGATTTTATCCAGTACGCCCTTAACCCCTTCCTGAAGTTCACTTTCACGACAGAGAAGATCCTCGTCGAGAACAAGGCATATTTCAGACTCGTTCCCAGGCTCGGACAGACTTATCACAGAGTGGTTTGCTACGGACTGTTCCTGGCGATACTCGTTGTCTTCATCGTCAAGATGATCCAGTCACCCAAGGCATACAGAGACAAGTACATGGTAATCGTTTTATCGATAATTGCCACTGGCGCAGTCGAATCTTATTACATCTTCTCAAGAAAGCCGATGGACATGTCCATGATCGGATTCGGTCTGTTCGGCCTTCTCGTATACTTCTTCTCTATACATTTCAAACCGATGAAGGTTCTGGACAGAATGCTCGCGGGAATGGCATCAGACATGCCGGACGCTTTGTTCTTCTTCGACAAGAGCGGCAAATGCATCTGGACTAACGAACCGGGCAGAAATCTCATCGGCGTATCCAAGGATAATTACGACAACGTAAAAGATAACCTCAAATACCTGTTCGGCGATAACTTGGATCTTGAGAGCAGCGGCTGGTTTAAGCGAGTCACATTAGGCACGGGCGATGACAAACAGTACACGCATCTTGCCATGCGTTCAACAGTAGATGAAAAAGGTCATGTAACCGGTTCATATTTAAGCGTCCGCGATATCACGGACGAACAGCGCGAGATCAAACGTGAGATGTACAGAGCCACTCACGATTACCTGACGGGACTTTATACAAAAGAATATCTTTACGAGAACATAAGCAAGAGGCTTAAGGATGATCATGAGACAGACTACATGATCGGTTATATTGAAGTCTCAAATTACAAGATGATCAACGATGTCTTCGGAAAAGAATTCGCCGAACTCACGATAAAGAGGATTGCCGGATTCATCACCGGCAACGTCAGCAGCAAGTGTCTTTACGGCAGACTTTCCGATGATTCATTCGGCATACTGTTTGACAAGTCAAAGTTCAATGAGGATGCGGTCAAGACACGTCTTGAGAACTTTACCGTCAAGGATGACAATCTCGAGCATCAGATCCTTATGCACTTCGGAATCTATGACGTCACACCCGAAGACGATATCGATGTTCCGCTCTTCTTCGACAGCGCCCGTCTTGCCACAACGATGATACGCGACAACTATCACGACATAATCGTTTACTACGACGATAAATTAAGGAACGAGATCATCCATAACCAGCTGATCACAAACCAGCTGAAGAACGCGATCGAGACAAGACAGATAAGACCTTATCTCCAGCCCATCGTAGATTCACGCGGAATGCTCGCAGGAGCAGAAGCACTTGTAAGATGGATACATCCCGATGAAGGCTTCATGAACCCGGGAATGTTCATCCCTGTTTTCGAGCGCAACGGACTTATCGCAGAAGTCGACAGGCACATGTGGAGATGCGCATGCGAGATACTTGCAAACTGGAAAGAAAGAGGCATCGAAGCTTTCATCTCGATCAATATCTCACCTAAAGATTTCTACTACATGGATGTAGTCACGACACTTAAATCACTCGTTGAAGAACACGGGATCGACCCTGTCAAGCTCAGAGTCGAGATAACTGAGACTGTCATGATGTCTGATTCCATGGATATCCTGAAGACAGTCGACGAACTTCGCGCATCAGGATTCATCGTTGAGATGGACGACTTCGGAAGCGGCTTCTCATCCCTTAACCTGCTTAAGGACATGAACATCGACGTCATCAAGATCGACATGGAATTTTTGAAAGATTCCGAGCGCAACATGAAGTCCGGAATAATCATCAAGAACATAATCAACATGTCCGAAGAGCTCAACATCGCAACGCTCACGGAAGGTGTCGAGACTGCAAAACAGTTTGAGATACTCTACGCGATGGGATGCAAACTTTATCAGGGATATTACTTCTCCAAGCCTGTTCCGCTCGAAGACTTCGAGAAGCAGTGGTTCGATTAAATATTTGTTTCAACCGGTGCCGGTACCGGATGATTAATAGCTTCCTTTGCGATCTCAAGAAGATATCCGCGTTTTTTCATTCCGTCGTAAAGGAAACTTACACGGACATAATATTCGGTATCACCATTTTTGAATGTGTGATTCTGTGATGCGTTATTTTCTTTAAATTCATCCACCCAGCCTTCAAAGAGCATTCTCAATTCTTCATCTTCAATGTAGTGGTCGGCGTGGTTATTTGCAATCTCCGGAATGAACTTTTTAGCCACATCAGTCGAACTTAAGTAGCGCTTCTTGAAATCGAGAGATATATATCCGAATCCTCCGTCGGCGAAAATGGAACTGCTGACCATATCATCAACAGTGTAAAGACCGATGTTATTCATGATGAACAGGAACCCGATCTCGATGATCAGGTCGGCCAATGCCATCCACTCGATATCTTTTGTGAAGATTCTTCCGACGAAGAAAGCAATGATCGCAGTGATCTCCAGGAACGAGCCCATCACAAGATTTTTTCTTGATGCGTTGGGCTTTTCTATCCATCAGTATACAATTGCAAAGACAGTCAGCACAAGGAAGATTCCTATCTCGATATAGAACAGGATGTGAAGCGGACCATAATCTTTAACAAGCACGGTAACACCGTTTTTGAATTCGATGTCGACACTCTTGTAAAACAGCGGGCTGTAGCCGGCAGATAAAACAAGACAATAGGTTGCACCGGATAATAATATCAGGATGAATCTCACCCATTTCGGCAGTTCGATCTTGCATACGGACAAGATCATGAAAAGCCCTGCCAAAGGCAAAAAGCATCCTCCGATGTAAAGGAATTTATATATGATCAGTGCTTCCCTGACATCCTTGGAAACCGCGAGAAGGACATAGCAAAACTGCGACAGAAAAGCCAGGATGAATACGGTTGCATAGCGGAAAGGAAAATACTTGCGCTTAATGAAAAAGTATATTGTGCAGCATACAAGCGACAGCGCACACATTGAAACATAATAAGCAAGTACCATTAAGACCTGACCACCCTTGATAATCTGACTCCCGGTACGGGAATTACAATAACAAAGTATACTATACTTTTCTGAATAATTGACAACGGCGATATATTTGTCAGGAATATCAGACAAATGCAGCCTGACAGACTGTGGTGATATAATTGGGCTGCGGGTATAATTCAGGAATTATTTAAGGCGGTAACATGGGCAATCACTATTCGGATTATTTGAAGAAAAACGTATCAGTAAAAGATCTTGTTTTTGACGAGATCCGTGAGAAAGACAAGGCTCTTTTGAAAAGAGTAAAGAAAGCCCACATTAAATCCAACATGGGCTTTCTCGTAATCTTTTCGATAGGGTTTATCGCCTGCACGTATTTCTTTACAGCATTCCTCATCGTGCCTTCAGACAGCCTGATCTTTAAGCTGCTTTCCCTGATCATACTGGGTGCCGGAATGGCCGGCTGCGGCATGCTGGTTTATGAGATCATCGCCGGCATCAAAGGCATAAGGAAAGGTGTCGTTCTCACTGCTTCAAGAGAGATGGAAAACAGGGATGGAAGAAACTCTTCTTACCAGTATATTTTCGATATCTACATGGAAGACAAAGACGAATCTCTCATGAGTTTTTCCGTAAGTCCTGAAGTCTTCAAAGAAGTCGAACCCGGCGACGGCGTACTCGTCGTCAAAGCAGGCCGAAAGGACAGGGTCATGCCGGATCCGGACCGCAAGGCAGTCATGGACGTGAGCAGGATCAGATCAGGAGTTTAAACTCTTTTTACTCTGAATACTTTCCATAGTGCGCGATGTCATTATTCATGAGATCCATCATCACCTGCTTCTGCTCGTCAGTCAGATCCGATGCCGCTACTTCTTTTGCATAATCCCCATAAAGCTTTTCGGCTCCTTCGTCGTCACCGGCCCTTTTGACTGCTACCATCTTGAAGAAGGCAAGGCTTCTTTTGACTCTCATATAATGATTCATATCAACTGCACCTTTTCTTGATTCAAACGCATTCACGATCCTCTCGCACCATTCGCACATCTCGAGTGCTTCTTCCTTTTCTCCCCACCATCCGTAGTTCTCGCCGTAAGTGTTGAGCATGCTGGCAACGAGGTCGAATAACACGATCGAATTAGCTTCAATGTCTTCCTTCATCTTTCCGAATCCGCTCTCGAAAAATGTCAGTTCCATGCTGAGCTTTTCCTTGATCCTGTTAGTGGAAATATCAGACAGAACATTGATGTGCGCTCTCGCGTTATCAAAATCTTTCTCATGAATGTAGATCCATGCAAGTGCATAATGCGTCTGGTCGATAAGCACTTTATCAGTGCAGTGACCGATAAGATATGCACCTTTGCGGATGGCATCTTTATAGAGTTTTTCGATGCGGTCCATGTCATCAGGGAATGCGCCTTCAAGGACCGGATCAGCGTACATACTGAGGTTTGCCGTCTCTTCTGCAAAGTCCTTGATTATCTCGAAGCATCCGGGATTAAGTGCTGTCTCAGTCGAGAGGTATTCGCTTATGCGGAGTGCTCTTTGAGCTCTGCCTTCATCACTGCTGTTCATGCCTGCAACAGTCTCTCTGACACGTGCTATAACCGCTTCATTCTCTGACAGCGAATCATATCCCAGAAGAGCATCGGTACTTACTCCGAGGACTTGCGCAAGCGGGATCAGCATCGATACATCAGGAAGGCTGTTCTCTGATTCCCACTTGCTTACCGCCTGTGGTGTAACGCTTAACAGGTCTGCTAATTCTTCCTGAGTAAAACCCTTGTTCTTTCTGAAAGATTTAATGTTATTTCCTATTGTCTTTCCCATCTTAATATCTCCTTCGTTTATCGAAATGTTTTAGTCGTGCATGCATCTTGATGATATCGTATTGCTAATCAGGTTCTTTTTCAAACAACGTGCAGTTGATTGTAACTCAACCAAAGAAAACAAAACTGTATAATTTCCTTCCCGTATGTAATTGATAGTATAATAAATATCGGAATACCGGTTATGGAATATGGGAGGTTAACTATGTTGGGCATGCCTGCCGAAGATATGAATATCTATTCTTCAAAAGACTCCAAGTGTCCTTCATGCGGCGGCAAGCTTGTTTTCGATCCCGTCGGACAGGTACTCAAATGCGGCTTCTGCGGAAACACCTATACTCCGGAAAAACTCGAGCTGTTAAATCTGCTCCCGGAGATCGATAAAGGCGCTGCCGGCGAGAAAGAAGATGACAAGTGTGCGATCGTGTGTGACAACTGCGGTGCAGAACTTATCACCGATAAGAACACCTCTGCAACATGCTGCTCATTCTGCGGCTCTCCCGCGATCATTACCAGGAGACTTACAAAACAGTTCAGACCTGATTACCTTATCCCGTTCAAGATAACAAAAGAAGAAGCTAAAGAAAAATTCGTTGAATTTGCGAAAGGGAAAAAATACGTTCCGCGCGATTACTTTAACAAGAGCAATCTCAATAATATCCAGGGCATTTACGTTCCATTCTGGATAATGAGCTCCAGGTGCAAAGTCAGTGCCAGAGGAGACGGCTTTAAGCAGCGTGCCGTATATAAAGACAAATATACCCTGATGTCAGACTTCGACGTTAAGTACAACAACGTTCCTTTCGACGGTTCGCTTGAAATTGCCGACGGACTTATGGAAGCGATCGAGCCGTTCGACATCTCACAGAGAGTGGAATTCAATTCATCTTACCTGCAGGGATTCTATGCCCAGAAATTCAATCTGACTTCGGATAATCTCTGCGACCGCATCCTTCTGCGTATGCAGGAATATGGCCGCGAGACTGCAGCGATGTCTTTCAGCGGATATGATTCGATCAAGTTCGGTGCATGCGGTGTAAAGCCCTATGATCTTGAGCATACCTATGCTCTCTATCCCGTATGGTTCCTGAACTACAGATATGACGACAAAAACTACATGATCGCGGTAAACGGACAGACCGGAAAAACAGACGGTTATCTGCCGGTGGATAAGACAAAGAGAAGAATGCGTCTTATCGGTCACAGGACAGTAGATGCCCTTCTGGTTCTTTTGGTCATCGCTATATTCCTGGCATTACTCGCAGCGTTGTTTTATGCAGGAATGAAATTCATTTTGTCCGGCACAGGACTTTTCTTCTTGCTGGTGCTTCTTTTCTGTGCACCCTCTATCGGAATGCTGCTCATTATGGGAATGCTAAACAAAAGACCCAACGTTGAAAAAATCGAGCCGATCCTCGAATTCCTGACAAGACCTATCACAAAACTTTCCGTCAAGAGACACGATTCTTACATTGATCTTCTAAATGAGACAAACATGGTCGTAGGTCCCAGACCTTCAGCCGAGACTTATTACGATTCCAAAGCCAAGATCGAATTCGAGAACTCGGAAATATACAGCAATCCCGAGATATAAATAATCAGTTCAGGATCTTCTCTGCCAGGGCCTTAAAGTCCCTGACAAACACAGTATGATGATCCTTTACATATTCGATCTCATCTTTGCCTGCAGCATCCTGAAGGTCCCTCGCCTGATCAGACAGATCGTCGGCACCGACCATCCTGGATGTGCTCTTAAGAGAATGAATAAGGATCTCGTAGTTATTAAGATCATTATTGGCAAGGAAAGAATCAAGTGATTCGCACTTTTCTTCTGCGCTGTTTGCGTAGTCGGTAAGAAGTTCCAGATAGAAGTCTTCTTCGCCGCCGGCATATCCGAGAGCTGCATCAACGTTAAGTCCGAGAGCACGCATCTTATCCAAAGAGTGAGGATCTTCTTGCTTTTCAACAACTCTTTTCGAGTCTGAGATAAGATAATCAGGCAGATAATTCTTAAGTGCCTTCTCGAAATTATCGATCGTAACAGGCTTTGACAGATAGCCGTCAAAACCGGCATTAAGATACATTTCTTCAGCTCCCACAACGGCATTCGCAGTCAGAGCGATAACCTTTGTATCATTAAGAAGGTTTTCGTCTTTCAACGCCTTGAGTGTCTCAAACCCGTCGAGGACAGGCATCATGTGGTCAAGGAAAAGGATATCGTACTTATTCTTTCGCATGAGTTCGATAGTCTCGAGGCCTGAAGAACTTGTGGCAGGTTCAATGCCGAAGATCCTCAGGAAGTTGACTGCAACCTTGAGATTCATTGCATTATCGTCAGTAACCAAAACCTTAGCATCGGGAGCATAGAGACGGTCGGAATCATCGCGGTTGTATTGACCGGCCTTTCTCTTCTCCTCGTATTTGCCGATGGGCGTCGCATCAATTACGCGGAGCGACAGCTCAAAACCGAATACCGAACCGACACCGTATTTACTCTCGACATCAAGTTTACTGTCCATCATGGCAAGGAGCTTGGTGACGATTGAAATACCAAGGCCGGTTCCTTCGATATGACGGTTGCGCTTTTCTTCGATCCTCTCGAATGACTCAAAGAGCTTGCCCAGATCTTCTTCCTTGATTCCGATACCCGTGTCGATTACATCAAAGCTGAGCTTGACGTTATCTTCATTGATTCCGATGTTACGTACCATAAGCGTTACGCTGCCGGTCTCAGTATATTTAACGGCATTTGTAAGAAGGTTCATTATTACCTGGCTGATCCTTACGTCATCGCCGTAAAGCTTTGACGGAACTGATTCATCGATATCAACAAGGAATCCGAGCTTCTTGGAACGCGCGCGCTCACTGATCGAATTAACAAGACCGCTGATGAGTTCTGCAAAGTCGAATTCAACGGGAACCAGAGACATCTTGCCGTCTTCGATCTTAGAGAAATCGAGAATGTTATTAATGATCGATAACAGAGTACTGCCTGCACTCTTGATGTTGGATGAATACTCAAGGATCTGGTCGTCTTTTGACTCTCTTAAGATCATTTCATTCATACCGAGAACGGCATTGATAGGCGTTCTGATCTCGTGTGACATATCTGCAAGGAAATTACTTTTCGCTTTGTTCGCGCTGTCAGCAGCAGCCTTCTCGAGCATGAGGATCTTTGCTTCATATTCCCTCTTCTGCTCAAGCGCATTAACCTCTTCCATACGCCTGTTGACCTTGCGCTCGTAGTTGTAAGCGATTATGTAGAAACCGGCTATCAACGAGAAAACAACAACTCCGATGAGCACACTTACGATAAGGACATTTCTAGTATCCCTATAGAGCGCACTGTTCTCGACAACGATCGCAATCTGCCACTGCGAAAGGATATCATCGACAAAGACAGTGCACTTTTTGCCGTCTATCTCCATCTCGAAATTATCCTTATCGACATTCATGATCTTATCGTAGATCTCATCTTTGTCAGGATCTTCGTAGTAATTCTTACCCTTTTCCCTGCTGTCACGGTGGGCAATGACAGTGCCTTCATAATCGATGATAAAAGCATACCCGTTGCCGTTGATCGTTATGTCTTCAACTTTTTCCTGAACATCTGAAAGCATGAGGTCCATGCCCAGAACGCTCTGTTTATCAGAAAGCGCTTTGCATACTGAGAGAATGACATCACCCGTCTGCGAGTCGACATACGGAGATACTACCAGTGTCTGACCGCCTGCAGCAACAGCATCCTTATACCAGTCTCTTTCTGTGGCATCGTAATTCTCCGGAGGTACCCAGCCGACACCATCTACGTATTCGCCGTTAATTACACCATAATAGCCCGTATAGCTGTCATCGAACTGGTCTGCAGCATTAGTTGACTCACGGGTGATGTATTCGACAATCTCTTCTTTGGTGGCCCCATTGGCGACCATGTGATCTACCGTATCGGCAGTAATCCAAAGGACCGAGCTTGCATTCTCCAGATAATTCTCAAGATCAGATGCTATAGCGGAAGTCTTGTCATTACCTAACTCGTTGATATATGTATAAGACGATATATATACCAGGCTTGACGTATAAGTAACGAGCAATGCTATCAAGACAAATGTCGCGCCAAGCGTGAGAAATAGCGTCCTTCTGTTGGTCTTCATCATGTTCCTCAAAATAATTTAATTTCTATATAATTATTATATGAATAAAATCACTTTTCAATCTGTTTTGATG
>R21__coassemble_272_pt1 | contig 44150 bp, 36 predicted proteins | sample R21__metabat2_high_PE_030 | metagenome-assembled genome bin R21 | reverse complement strand
CTATAATATTGTTAAGAAAAACGATATCGGGAGTCGTAGAGTTATGGGACGCACAGACGCTATCAAAGAAAAAATCCTTAAACTCGGTTCGAAGCAGAAACTTGGTGCTTTGCTCAAGTATGCTGACAATGCAGAAGACGATGTCCGTATGACTGTAGCAATGGCTATGGGCATGATCCCGAATTACGAATCAGGAATGGCTCTCATTCCCCTTCTCCGTGACTCCTCACCGATGGTCAGAGCTGCTGCCGCTACAGCTGCTGCAGACATCCACGCTAAGCATTGCGAAGAATATGTAAAAAAGCTCGCTTTCGCTGATTCAGATCCTAACGTAAGAATGGTTGCAAAACAGGCTTTCGATAAGCTCAAGGACAGTGTAGTCTGATAAGTAAAATAATCGAATCTATAAGGGTTGTCTCCAGTGAGGCAACCCTTTTTAATGTCTTCATCCACCGCATTGTTTACCCAAAAGAATCTTTTTCGAAGCATGTGGGAAAATACACAACTTATCTAATCAAAAAGGATGCCTCACAAATGTAAGACATCCTTTGAAAAAACTTGTGTTTAATAAAATTATTCCTCGATCGGAACGATGTGCTCTGCATCCTTGAAGATGTGCTTTTCAGGGATGACTCCTCTTACTCTTGAGAGAGGATATACTCTTGAGCCTCTGCCGATAACCGTACCGGGGTTAAGGACGCTCTGGCAGCCTACTTCAACGTTGTCGCCAACGATAGCTGCAAACTTCTTAAGTCCTGTCTCGATTACTTCGTCACCGTTCTTAACACAAACGAGTGTCTTGTCAGACTTAACGTTTGATGTGATCGCACCGGCGCCGAGATGTGACTTGAATCCGAGGATGGAGTCACCTACATAGTTATAGTGAGGAACCTGAACGTTATCACTGATGATTACGTTCTTGAGCTCTGTTGAGTTACCGATAACGCACTTGCTGCCGATAAGGGCACTGCCTCTGATGAATGCGCACTGACGGACTTCTGTCTCAGGTCCGATGATGCAGGGGCCTGCAATGTATGCTGAATCGAATACCTTGGCACTCTTTGCGATCCAGATGCCTTCACCCTTGTTCTCATAAACTTCAGGATCAAGTGTGGGGCCTAAAGCGAGGATGAATTCCTTGATGAGAGGAAGTGCTTCCCAGGGATACTTCTTATCTTCAAGAATCGGAGCTGCAAGTGTGTGTGTCAAATCGATAAGATCTTTTGTTTCTAACATGTTTTATATCCTTTCTGTCCTATATTGAATGGACAATAGAATCCGTTAGTTGGAAGAATATACCGTTACGGATATAGTCTCCGGAAGCTGACGCTCGACACGGAAATAGATGTTTCCGTCAGCGCTCGATACATTGATCGGAAGTTCTACGACACCCATATCACCTTCTGAGATCTCAGAGTAATCGATAGATACGACGATATCGTCAACTGTAAGCTTGTTAATGGTTCCTGCTCGTCCTACGATCTCAAGATCAACGGACTTGATCGGATAGGAAACTTCGGCATTGTCGGGAAGATTCTGGTACTGGCTGATCGGAACCGTAATGTTTCTTGTAACAACAGGGTTGTTGATTACCTGGATATATACCCACAGGAAGAGAGACATAAAGAACGAGAGGACAATGAAAATAATCCTTGTAGGCGTTCCGACTCTATGTGAATTGGATGTCTGATCTGCGTCTTTTGTTCTGATAGTGATGGGAACTGAGCTCTCACCTGCTACCTCAACCTGGGTTGTGGGAACTGATGTGGCAGAAGCAGCTGCAGCAGCCTTTGTTTTAGCAACCTTGCCGACATCTTCCTGGCTCAATACTTCCGTGTCAACATCATTTTTCTTGCCACGGAACTTGTCGATGATCTTGTCGATAAATGTCTTCTGCTCACCGCCGTATTCCTTAAGACCAAGGAGATATGAGAGGTTAGCCTCAAGCTCCCTTGTGGACCGCATCTCGAAAAGTCTGCCGTTAACAGCAATGGAAGTCTTGCCTCTTTCCTCAGATACGACAACTGCAACGGTATCACCCATCTCGCTTGCGCCGACTGCGGCTCTGTGACGTGTTCCTGCACGCTCAAGCGAATGCATAGTAACTGATAACGGAACATGGCATCTTGCAGCAATTATCCTGCCGTCTCTGATAAGAAGGCCGCCGTCGTGCATGGGTGAACCTTTATAGAAAATGCTCTGCAATACAGAGTTAGTAACTTCGGAATCGAATGTGACTACATTCTCCTGTGAAAGGAGCTCATCAAGTCTGGTGTGTCTCTCGATGAGGATAAGTGCACCCGTATAAGTTCTGGACATCTCTTTGCATGCTGCGCTTATCTCTTTGATAAAAGAATTGAGTTCATCCTTTGTCATGATGGACTCGCTGTGCCTGAAAGGATTGGCTGCATTGGATGTACGAAGACCAACTGTTTCCAAGGCTCTTCTGAGCTCAGGCTGGAAGAGAACTACGAACAGGATCGCAACGATGTAAAGAAGTCTGTTAAACAGGAATCCGACCATGTCGAGTCCGACGGCACCGCAGAAAGCAACGAATAACAGGATAAGAACGATACCCTTGATGAGCTGCCAGGCTCTGGTCTGTCTGATGAACATCAGGAGCGTATAGAAAAGGAAAGTTACAAGCGCGATATCGATTGCATAACGGATAAAATCCCAGACGCTTCCAAAGAAGAGCGTGCCTTTATCGAGGCTGTTAAAAAGCTCTCCCAAGAATTCGAATATCTGAGTGATGATAGATGTATTGGACATCGACCGGTCCTTCTTCCCTAACGCTTATCTTATTTAGTATAACATAAGGGACAAAAATCAATGTCGGTAAATTTGCATTATCGGCATTAAGTTCCTGAAGTTTCTGAAGTCTCAGTTGTCTCTGTATAGTAAGTCTGTCTGGTCTGCTCGGCTCTGAACGCATCATATTCAGAAGGCGTCATACCCTTGTCGGAACCCTTAAGAAGAGCTTCGCAAATAATGAAAGCCACGCAGTTGATCCTTATCTGGAGTCTGTCGCCGCTGCAGTCGATCTCGCCGTCGCCGTCACGGTCGTAGTCCTCTTCAACGAGAACGGAATCCAAAAAAGCCGTACTGTCGGCAGGCGTTCTTCTGATGTTTCCGCCGTAATCCTGAAGACTCAGGTTCTTGGTCTCTTTCATCTGGTCATAATTCGCGAAGTTATATTCATAACTCTCAAAATATACAACAGGGATCATGCGGTCATCGAAAACCTTGAAATCCGAGACTGTCTTCGGCATTTCCTTGAAGATATCATTGACGCCGTCTTCGTCAACATCGACCTTAATGCCGGATTCGTTGTAATAGAGGTCAAATCCGTAATTCGTATAAAGAGTATTGGAGAAACAGACGTCGTAAGCCTGGTAGAGCTTTCTTCTCATCTCATATCTTCTTGTGGAAATAAGTGACTTATAACCGGAAGATGCATATACTTTGTCGCCTGCGTAAAGACTGTCGACATCGTACATAACGTCAATGCTGTGCTGCTCTTCGTATGAAAGGGACTGATAGAAAGCTTCCGCACCGCTGAAATTATCAGTACCTGCACCGAAGAAAACGAACCAGACGTCGAATCCGACATCTTTGTAATCCTTAAAAGCCTTAAGCGCAGTCAGGACACATGCAGTTCCGGACGCGTTGTCGGAGATGCCGTCATATCTGAATTCGGATTCTGTCTCCTCAGGCTCATCCTCATCGTCGTATTCTTCGTCATCTTCTTCGTCGTAATCCTCATCGTCATACTCTTCTTCATCTTCTTCGTCAGGTCTGTATTCGGAATAAAGATCTGCGTCATAATGAGTACCGATGATTGCTACTCTGTGTTCAAGCGTGAACGAACCGTCGTCCTGGGCACAGTAAAATCCGGTACCTTCAACTCTGACAATGTAGTTTGCGGATGTGCCGCCTGAACCCTGGAAGCTCTGGACTTCGGGTGTATATCCGAGTTCCTTTATCTTTTCCTCAATATATGCACCGGTCTGTGACTCTCCGGCAGAATAAGCGCGTCTGTCGGGAAACTTAGAAGCAATCTCCCTGGCAATGTCAGAACCGTATGTGCCGTAATCTGCAGGCTTTCCGTCACCTTTGTTCTTGCTCTTGCAAGAAGTCAGGAGCAAAGGTTGTGCCATTAATGTGACACAGGTAGCTGCGGCTATTACTTTTTTGATCAAATCACTTTTCATAACTTGCGTATTATACCCTAAACTCCCTCTTCATTTGAGGCAATCGGTGAAGAGACGGCCGTAATCTTCTTAAGTCTGTCTTCAAGGATCGTCAAAGCCTCGTCTGTTGAGGGATTTTTAATGGTCCAGCTTCCCTTGCCGTCCTTTTCCTCATAGCAGACCAGGGACCTGTCCGTGCCTGAGCCTTTTCGATATGAATCCTTAAGTGAATTCATAATGGCGTTAAAGCTTACTCCCTTAAGTTCCGTGGGGAGCCCGAGCTTGATATAGATTGCGGAAAGGGCCGTTCTGGCTTTGTCCGGCACGGTCGCGAAAAGACTTAATGCCAGAGCCTCACCCTCCGAATAGTTCATGAACCTGAAATAACCCTCAACAGCTTCAGAAAGTTCGCTTCCGAGTGTCAGGAGCACGGGATTCTTCCTGTCTATAGCTGCCCTTGCGGCATATACGCGGTTGAGGAAAACCCTTATGTCTGAAAGGCTTGAACCTGACAATTCGATAAGATCGGTCAGAAGTCCGAAATCAGCCAGAAGCGCATATCTTATGATCTGCGCATAACCATTGGGAACATACTTTTTGGGAACCGTCGAAAGATACTTGGGATCGATAAAGACAGCCGTCTGTGAGATATCAATTGATGCAGTATTTTTGCGGCTTCCAGAGTTAAGGTAAGCTTTGTCCGAGCAGCTCGTCTCAGCCATGGATGAAAGCGTCGTCGGTACCGCGATGAATCTGGATTTACCGGTATAAAGAGCCGATGCAAAAGCTGCGATGTCGATTACGGCACCTCCTCCGAAAGCAATGATCCAGTCATTGCTGTTAAGGCCGAAGTCTGCAAGTTCTTTAATGACATAATTAACCTGCGAAAGATTCTTGTTCTGTTCGCCCTCATCGACAGTAATGAGGCAGGGCTTGATGTCCCTTATAACGAACTGCTTCTCAAAATCGTTGTAATAGTAACCGCTTACCTGTCTGTCGGATATTATCGCGACCTTGATCTCCTGACCTGTGAGATCTTTGTTGTCGTACTGCTCAAGGATAAATCCGGCTACGAACTCTTCGGCAATACCGCTTCCGGTAAAGCAGTCATAGCTGCGGTTGCAATCAAGTCTGTCCAAGCTTTTAAGGCTCCTTTCGCTTGCAAAATCAATTTGTATATTAACACAAAAGTGATAAAATAAACGCTCAGGTAATTTATTTAATAGAGGTTGTATATGAAAATAAGAACGAGATTCGAACACAGCCCTACGGGTTTTATGCATGTCGGTAATCTTCGCACCGCACTTTATGAATACCTTACGGCCAAGCATGAAAACGGCACTTTTGTCCTTAGAATTGAAGACACGGACCGTGAGCGTTATGTTGAGGGAGCAACTCAGGTTATATATGACACACTGAAGCTTGCAGGACTTGAGCACGATGAAGGTCCTGATATCGGCGGCGAATACGGTCCTTATGTACAGAGCGAGAGACTCTCAATGTACAAGCCTTACGCCGAGCAGCTCGTTGAGCAGGGCAAGGCATACAGATGTTTCTGCACCAAAGAGCGCCTTGAAGCTCTTAAGGAGAATGCTCCCGAGGGCACAGGCTACGACCGTCACTGCAGAGACCTATCAGCTGAAGAGATCCAGAAGAATCTTGATGCAGGCATGCCCTATGTCATCAGACAAAAGATGCCTCTGACGGGTTCCACCTCCTATCATGACCTCGTATACGGCGACATCACGTTCCCCAACGAGGATCTCGATGACCAGGTACTTATCAAGACAGACGGCTTCCCTACTTATAACTTCGCCAACGTAATAGACGACCACACAATGGGAATCACTCACGTTGTAAGAGGAAGCGAGTATCTTTCATCCACACCCAAATATAACCTCCTCTACGAGGCATTTGGATGGGAGATCCCCACATACATCCACCTGCCGCTCATCATGGGCAAGTCAGTTGACGAGGAAGGCAACGAGGTTATCTCTAAGCTTTCAAAGCGTCACGGATCTACAGGTTTTATGGACCTTATCAATGAAGGATACCTGCCTGAGGCGATCATCAACTACATCGCACTCCTCGGCTGGGCTCCCAAGGATACAAGAGAGATCTTCTCTCTTAAGGAACTTATCGAAGCATTTGACATCAACGGCATCTCCAAGTCACCTGCGGTTTTCGACTACGATAAGCTCTCGTGGGTAAACCAGGAACACATCAAGGCTATGTCCGACGAGGAATTCCTTGAGCACGCAAAGCCTTTCTATGATGAGGCCGGAGTCGACGCTTCCTGCTATGAACTTCTGGCTGAGCTTTTAAAGCCCCGTATCGCAAAGTTCACCGAGATTACAGAGAAGCTTTCGTTCATTAAGGAATACGGAGATTTCGATCTTGCTCTCTTCGAACACAAGAAGAGCAAGTCCACTCTCGAATCTTCCAAGCAGATGCTCGAAAAGGCAATCCCCGTACTTGAGCAGCTCGACTGGGACAGAGACTTGATCACCGAAGCAATGAAGACTCTCGCAGAGGGCCTCGAAGTTAAGAACTCCGTAGTTATGTGGCCCGTTCGTATCGCTGCGGCAGGCGTTGCAGTAACGCCCGGCGGATGCGCAGAGGTTATGCTCCTCCTCGGTAAGGAAGAGTCACTCAGACGAATCAAATATGCTTATTCTAGACTTTAATCCGGGAGAATATTTTTATGGCTGACAGCAAGAATTTTATTGAGCAGATTATTGACGAGGAACTCAAGGAAGGCGGCCGCGTATACGGCAAGAAGATCCACACAAGATTCCCGCCTGAACCGAACGGCTACCTTCATATCGGACACGCAAAAGCATTGGAGATCGACTTCGGTACTGCAGAAGAATATAACGGTCTCTGCAACCTCAGAATGGATGACACCAACCCCACCAAAGAGGATGAGGAATTCGTTGAGGCCATCAAGGAAGACATTCACTGGTTAGGTCACGACTGGGATGACAGATTCTTCTATGCATCCGAATACTTCGAGAAGATGTATGAATTCGCGATCGAGCTCATCAACAAGGGTCTCGCTTATGTATGCGAACTCACACCCGACCAGATGCGTGACATGAGAGGCGACACAAAGACTCCCGCAGTCTCCCCTTACCGCGACAGACCAATTGAAGAGAGCCTTGATCTTTTCAAGAGAATGAGAGCCGGAGAATTCGAAGACGGAAAGATGACTCTCCGTGCTAAGATCGATCTCGCATCCGGTAACTTCAACATGAGAGACCCCGTTATCTACAGGATCAATCACCTGCCTCACCACAGAACAGGAACAGAGTGGTGCATCTATCCTATGTACGACTTCGCTCATCCGATCGAAGATGCTCTTGAAGGAATCACACATTCCCTCTGTTCCCTCGAGTTCGAGTCACACAGACCTTTATACGACTGGGTCGTAAACAATATCTCTGTAGAGTGCAAGCCCCGTCAGATCGAGTTCGCAAGACTCGGAATCACGCACACAGTACTTTCAAAGAGAAAGCTCCGTGCCATGATCGAAGCCGGTATAGTTTCAGGCTGGGATGACCCCAGAATGCCTACGCTTTGCGGTCTCAGAAGACGTGGCTACACACCTGCTTCCATTCACAACTTCAGTGCAAGAAACGGCGTTGCAAAGGTTAACTCCGTTGTTGACTTTGCATTCCTTGAATACTGCTTAAGAGAAGATCTTAACGAACATGCCCAGAGAGCAATGGCTGTATTAAAGCCCATCAAGCTCATCATCGACAACTATCCGGAAGGCACTTCCGAGGAGTTCGACGTCGAGAACAATCCTAAGGATGAGAACGCAGGAATGCGTAAGGTTACTTTCTCCAGAGAGCTCTGGATCGAATCCGAAGACTTCATGGAAGTTCCTGCACCCAAGTATTTCAGACTCTTCCCCGGCAACGAAGTACGCCTCAAGTCCGCATATGTCGTTAAGTGCGTTTCTTGCGATCACGATGCAGACGGTAACGTTATTGCAGTTCACTGCACATACGATCCCGACTCAAGAGGCGGCAATACTTTAGACGGCAGAAAGATCAAATCAACCATCCACTGGGTTGATGCAAACAACTGCGTTGACGGCGAGATCAGACTTTACGACAGACTCTTCACCACAGAGCAGCCCGACCTTGCAGACTGCAACTATCTCGACTTCATCAATCCTGATTCTCTTGAAGTCATCAAGGGTGCAAAGCTTGAGAAGTTCCTTGAGAATACACAGCCTGAAGACAGATTTCAGTTCTTGAGAACAGGTTACTTCTGCGCTGATTCAAAGGATTCGTCTCCCGAGCACCTCGTCTTCAACAGAGCTGTATCTTTGAAGGACAGCTACAAGCCCGAGTAATACCTGCTGCCCAAAAAGCTTATTAACAATACCGCCTCATTCACTTTATGAATGGGGCGGTTTATTTATTCCAAACTATCTATAGATCAGCATGTTTTGCAGGTCATCGTCACTTGGCGTTCTTCTCGTATGTCGGCTGCTCATGAAGCGTTTTGCCAAGCAAGGTTACTGCCTGCTTCGGACAAAAGTCCACACACCTGTAACACATGGTGCATTGATTTGATGATACAGCCTTACCGTCTTCGATCCTGATATTCTGAGTCGGGCAGTTCTTCGCACAGAGTCCGCACCCGATGCATTTTGAAGGATCGATCTTAAGCTTATCGGTATAGCCGGTCGTCGTGTTATAAAACCACAGCCTCTGGGCGAATAAACCGGCAAGATGAGATGCAAACGACAGACCTTCCTTAGGATACTTCCCTGCCCTAATCTGACTTGCTGCTTCTATAATTCTTTTATCAGCTTTAACTATGACTGCCTTATTCTGTTCATGGTGCTTTTTAAGTGCTTTACAGTCACCTATGGAATCAGGCATAACGATCTGGAGTCCGCCTGTTATAACGGCTCCGTACTTTTTCAGGAGCCTTGCAGCGCACCCTGTGCCGTCACCTGCAAAAAGTCCCATCGTCGTTATAAGGAATATCTTCTTGCCCTGCCATATGTCTGCACGCTTGTTTATGAAATCCCTTACAAGATACGGAATGTTCGAAAACTGTGTCGGGTAAGCTAATATCAGCTCATCGTCTTCCAGCGCTACATCGACACCGGAAGATTCAATTGGCACCAGCGTTCCGTTTGCTCCGATCTCCTTGAAAAGCAATTCAGTTACATGCTTAGTATTACCGGTACCGCTTAAGTAAACTGCGTTCATTTAACACCCTCCAAAAGCAGCTCGAATGCTTTTTTCAGATAATCTTCCTTACTCATGTTGAATCTCAGTTTGAGATACTCTTCTTTATCGATGGCCATTGAGATTATTCCTGATATTGAAGACCACATCATGATGACCGCAGGATAGATATCGATATCTTTTCTGACAAAGCCTTCCTTAATGCCGCTTCTGATGAAATCAGCGATCGCTTCGTTTGTCGCCTCACCGACTTCGTAGATCTTCTTATAGATCTCATTCTCCATATCCACGGAGATCTTTCCGAGTGTTCCCCTATAGATAACCGGATGTTCTTCAAACTTGGAAGCGAGGTCAAAGCAAAGTTTGTAATATCGCTGCTCAAAAGAGCCTTCGCCTTCTGCCGCCTTCCTGGCATCCTCAAGCATGAACCCCATGTACCTGCACATAAGCGAATCCCAGATCTCTTCTTTACTTCTGTAATACGCATAAAGCGTCGCCTTGCTGATACCTGTGTTGAAAGCTATCTCATCGACCGATGTTGCATCATATCCCTTGCTCTCGAAAAGTTTCTCTGCAGCATCCATTACCGATTCTTTATAAATGATTATCCTTGTCTTTTTTGACATATTCCGTCTCCAATCCAGTTTTGCCAGTTTTGAAAGTGCTATTTTCAATGTCTAATTTCATACTAGCAGTTTAATTTCTAAACTGCTAGTTTAATTATTGTACTATCAGTCTATATTTAGGTCAAGAGAATGCCATTTCAAAAACGGTAAATCGATTTAAGAAACAGATAAACATTCACTTTTGTTATATACGGGTTTGATCAATCGCTGCCAGCCGGAAACTTTGTAAAGAACGACATCTCCAGATGCGAGGTCGGGTATCCGACCTCTTGAACACTGATTTATGTACCTGTAAAGATGAGCAGTCAATGGTGCCGAAGGCAAGTTTACGTCCATTGACGGCGAAGCCTTCAGGTACTACTACCTCACATCAACGTGTAGTTGCTTTGTCTCTACTGCTGAATAAATCAATAACCGGCCAGGAATGCCTTTGTTCTCTCCTGCTTAGGGTTTGTTACAAGTTCGTATGCAGGGCCTTCCTCAACGATAACGCCGCCATCCATAAAAATGATGCGGTCGGCTACGTCTCTGGCAAAGCTCATCTCATGGGTAACGATAACCATCGTCATCTTCTCTTTAGCGAGTTCCTTGATGACATTCAAAACGCCTTTGGTGAGCTCAGGATCCAATGCGGATGTAGGCTCGTCAAAGAAGATGATCTCGGGGTTAGTGGCAAGAGCTCGCGCAATGGAAACTCTCTGCTGCTGGCCGCCTGAAAGATTGCAGGGATAAGCATCGGCTTTCTCCTTAAGATCCATCTTTTCAAGAAGCTGATTGCAGATCGTATCTGCCTCCTCCATGCTCTTCTTGTGGACGTGGATCAAAGCCTCTGTGATGTTTCTCTTAACCGAGAAATGCGGGAAAAGATTGAAATTCTGGAATACGAGACCGAACTTTGAGCGGATCTGCTTTTCGAGTTTCTTGTCACAGTATTGACCGTCTTCGCAAAGAACATCACCGCCGATGACGATCTTGCCGGCGTCGACCTTTTCGAGAGTGGTGGCGCATCTTAGGAGAGTAGACTTACCGCCGCCCGAAGGACCTATGACGGCAACAACCTCGCCGCGCTTTACCTCCATGGTAATGCCCTTAAGGACCTCCAGATCGTCGAAGGACTTATATACTTTATTTATCTCAAGGACAACGTCGCTTTTTGTTTCCGGCATTTGGCTTACCCCATTAAGAATAGTAAGACATGGATTTCTCCACGCGGTTTAATATCTGTTCGATTATCAGGTTCGTCACGTAGTAGAAAGCGCCGGCAACTATAAAAGGAATTACCGATACCTGTGCCGAAGCGGCTGCGGAAGCCTTTGTGAACATCTCTGTTACCGAGAGGACCTGTGCAAGTGACGTATCTTTTACGAGCGTGATTATCTCATTGGAAACTGAAGGCAGCACGCGCTTTACGACCTGAGGCAGGATGATCTTGAAGTAGGTCTGCATTTTCGAGAAGCCCAAAACTGTCGCTGCTTCATACTGACCTTTGGACATGGACTGGATGCCGCCTCTGAAGATCTCGGCAAAATATGCCGCATAATTCAAAGAGAACGCAACGATGGTTGCGATGAACCTGTAGTTGAACGGTCCAAGCTGGATGCTTCCGAGATTGACCCCGAAAATATAATAAGGTCCGAAATATACCAGCAGGAGCTGAAGCATGAGAGGTGTGCCCCTTAAGACAGAGATGTAAAGCTGGAAAATAAGCGATACGATCTTTATCTTGGACATTCTGCCCTTGGATACAAGCAGACCCAAAGGGATCGAGAAGATCAACGTGAAGAAGAAGATCCCGAACGTAAACTTGAAGCCCTGAAGCAATTGAATCAATGTCGACTGTAATGAACCCATAACGAACAGATTATAACAAATATATGGAAAACTTGCTTTACCATAATAAAAAGCTGCTCCGGAAATACCCGGAACAGCTTTTGAAAGTCATTTAATCACTAATATTACTTGCCGATGATAGTAACGTCAGAACCGAACCACTTCTCTGAGATCTGCTTCATTGTTCCGTCAGCAGCCATATCTTCAAGGGTCTTCTGAACTTCGTCACGAAGTGCTGTATTTCCGAGAAGGAAACCGACACCGTATTCTTCGGAAGCTACAGCCTCATCAAGGATTGCAAAAGGCTTGCCTGATGTCTGGATCTCGTAACGGGCAACGATCTCATCCATAACGATTGCAGCTACACTGCCCATCTCACGTTCCATCATTGCCTGGAGATATGAATCGATTTCAACGAGCGCACCGAAAGTATCTGTGAGAGCCGGATTGTCATTCAATGCAGCAAGACCTGATGAATCCTTCTGAACTGCAACCTTAAGGCCTGCAAGATCAGCAAGTGATGTGATGCCTGAATCATTCTTAACGACTACTACCTGATCGTTGACCATATAAGGCTCAGACCATGTGTATCCGTCTTCTCTGCCGCTGATGGTAAAACCGTTCCAGATGCAGTCAATGTTGCCTGACTTAAGTTCCTGGTCCTTTGAATCCCAAGCGATAGGCTGTGCTACGAATTCACGTCCCATACGCTTTGCACACTCCTGTGCAAGATCAAGATCGAAACCTGCATAAGTACCGTCATCGGCAACGAATCCCATAGGCGGGAATTCCTGGTCGAAACCAACGACGAACTTCTTATCATCCTTCTTGCCGCATCCTGCGATAGCAAGTGCCAATGTAGCAACTGCCATAACAGATGCCAAAACCTTCTTCATAACCATAAAACACTTTCCTCCAATTGTTTCCGGTTTATTTATTTGGTGCCGAAAATACGGTCACCCGCATCTCCCAAACCAGGGAGAATATACGCATTTTCGTTGAGTTCCCTGTCAACGTTGCCGACATAGATATCAACGTCGGGATGTGCCTTTGCAAGTCTCTCGATACCTACGGGAGCTGCAATGATGCACATGAACTTGATGTTCTTTCCGCCGTGAGCCTTGATCGAATTGATGGCATCAACAGCTGAACCGCCTGTAGCAAGCATAGGGTCAACAACAAGAATGAGACGCTGATCGATTGGATCAGGAAGCTTGCAGTAGTAATCGTGAGGTTCATGTGTCTCAGGGTCTCTGTAAAGACCGATGTGACCTACCTTGGCAAGAGGAACGAGAGCCTCAACGCCGGGTACCATTCCGAGACCTGCACGAAGGATCGGAACGATGGCAAGTTTCTTACCGTCGATCATGGGAGTCATTGTCTTCTCGAGTGGTGTCTGGATCTCTACATCCTTGAGAGGAAGATTCCTTAATGCCTCATAACCTTCGAGAGTAGCGATTTCTTCAACGAGCTGTCTGAACTCGTGAGTTCCGGTGCTTTCGTCTCTTAAGAGTGAGATCTTGTGCTTGATGAGCGGATGCTCCATTACCTGAACATTCTTAAAATCCTTGTACTGCATATTCGTCTCCTTTTCATATTGATAAACATGGTACAAATTATCTCTTGATTATTTTAGTAGAATTGATTTTTAAGTCAATAAACATAAACCGCGTTAACCGCTCATTATTACATCCAAATGTCAAAATGATTGCTTGAATTTTACATAAGAGTGCTATTATAAATAAAATCCAAATACAACGGAGGGCTTGTTATGAGTAAATCCAGTCTTCAGGATGGAGCTGTCTACGACGCGAAATCACTGGGTGCCGGTCGTGTTATCGTGCTTGGTTTCCAACACATGTTCGCTATGTTCGGTTCAACCGTCCTCGTCCCTATCCTCACCGGTCTGTCGGTCTCAGCCACACTTCTTTTCGCAGGATTGGGAACAATTCTTTTCCATCTTCTTTCAAAGAGAAAAGTACCTGCATTCTTAGGTTCATCGTTCGCATTCCTCGCAGGATATTTTGCCATCGCTCCCAACGGCGAAAAAGAGCTCCTGCCCTATGCATGCTTCGGTGTTGCACTTGCAGGTCTTGTTTATCTTATCCTTGCAGGACTTATCAAGGCATTCGGCGTTAACCGTGTAATGAAGTTCTTCCCGCCTATCGTAACTGGTCCTATCATCATTGCCATTGGTCTTTGCCTTTCAGCTACAGCTATCAACAGCTGCTCAACAAACTGGATCGTAGCAGTCGTTGCAATCCTTATCATCGTAATCTGCAATATCTGGGGCAAGGGCATGATCAAGATCATCCCTATCCTTTTAGGTGTTGTCGGAGCATGCGTACTCTGCATCATCCTTACTCTTGCAACAGGTCAGATATCAGGTGATTACTACACCATCGCCGGCAATTCCAACTTCCAGCTCTTCTCTGTTGCAAGCATCGAGAACATCAAGAACTCTGCATGGATCGGATTGCCTTTCAAGTATGAGGATACCGTTTTCAACATCTTCACAGGCGGCAACCTCAATACAAGCCTTCTCATCACAGCTATCATCACAATCGTTCCTATCTCTCTTGCTACTATCGTTGAGCATATCGGCGACATCTCCGCTATCTCTTCAACAGTCGGCGAGAACTTCATCAAGGATCCCGGACTCCACAGAACACTCATGGGAGACGGTCTTGCCACAACACTGGCATCACTTTTCGGTGCTCCTGCCAATACAACATACGGCGAGAACACAGGCGTTCTTACTCTTTCCAAAGTTTACGATCCTTTCGTAATAAGACTTGCAGCCGTTTTCGCTATCTGCTTCTCAATCTCACCTAAGCTCGCAGCTTGCATCTCTGCTATCCCTACACCTGTTGTAGGCGGTATCTCCCTTGTACTCTACGGCATGATCTCTGCAGTCGGTGTAAGAAACGTAGTTGAGAACAAGATCGACTTCGGCAAGGCAAGAAACGTCATCATCGCAGCCATCATCCTCGTTCTCTCGATCGGTATTCAGTACAGTGCAGCTCAGGCTATCAAGATCCCTGTCGGCACAAAGGAAGTTCAGCAGAATGTTGAATACTATGAAGTTGACGGAAACAAATACTATGTCGAAGCTGACGGCAGCGTAAATATTCCTGCAGATCTAATGGCTAAGGCAGGCGATTCCGTTACAGAAACAGTCACAGCCACAGAACCTTTAGTCGTTATCTCACTTTCAGGTCTTGCAGTAGGTTCACTCGTAGGCATCATCCTTAACGCAGTCCTTCCCGGAAAAGACTATGTTTTCGAGAGCAATCAGAAAGCAGCTCAGGCCAAGGACTCAACGATAACAGACGAGCCTGTAAAGACTCAGAAGAAAAAGAAGAAATAATGCCGGATAACCGGTAATGACAAAGGGCTGTCTCAGTTAATGAAACAGCCCTTTTAATTTGCTTGAAAAACGATTAGAAAAGCGCGATTAGGATACCTATTCCGGCAGTCTCCAAAACGATTACGACGCCTAACAACAAAGCATACATCTTTAGCTTAGCCAAGTTATCAACTGCAACGGCCGGTGCTTTTGTCTCAGTCTTCTCGGCATCATCGACACCACTCATCGCATCTGCAATGTAATCAGTCGAAGCGGCAGCGTCTTCTTCAGCAATATACAAAGGCTGCTCAGGCTCGTTGAAAACCGGAGTCCTGACCTTACGTCTAACATCGCTGACATCTGTCTCAGGAACAAAGATCTTGCTCTCAACCTTGGGAGCATTTTTTCTTATACCGACAACCTTAGGCTTAACATCGCCTTTAAGCAATGCCGAATCCTCAAACGGATCCATAGCATTTACGGACTGCTCGGTAAATTCCGGAGATTCGGAATCCCTGATGAAAGTCTTCTGCGTTTCATCGTAATGAACGTTTACATCAACCCTGGATTGTCTTGTGATAGGAACATTACGATCGGGATCTAATCTTCCCGGTCGCTCATATAACGGCTTATCGTCACCATTCAAAAAGAATAAGTTGTTGTTGTCTTCGCTCATCGTTGTGAATTATACCATTTTAACGAAACCATCGTCATCCATCTGCAAAAGGCCCTGCCTGATGCAGTAATCAACAGCCCTCTTTCCGAGCCTGTAGTTATCAGAATCCCCAGGAGCCCTGGTAAGTCCCAGTGCTTTACAGGTCTCAGTTATCAGGCTTGCATAAGGCATTCCATACTGTGATACGGCAAGATAATTTGCAGCGCATGCAGCTTCCTGAACAGGAATGTCATATGCTTTTCTGGGCTTCTCTCCTTCAGCAGGAACTCTGTAGAAGTCCATGACCTTGCCCATCTCCGTTCCGTCCTTCCAGAGGAATATGACTTCGGAATCGTCATCCTCGGATGCCGGATCAAGTTTCTGCGTCGTGTAATTAAGCTTAACGTTCTTCTCGATGCTTCTTACAAGATATGTGCAGCGCTCACGAAGTTTGGGCGTCATCTTGGCGATGCCCGCATGCGTGATCAGTTCTTTGGCAAGAACATCGGAACTGATAGGAGATTCCTGATCTACTATCTTGATTACGCATTCCTGAAGATACTTAGTATTGAGAGCATCACAAAACTCCGATGCCGTCATTTTCCTCGGATTAAGATCAGATGCTTTATATACCCTCGCAGGATTTCCGTCAGAGGAACTGCTCTCTAATTCAGCCGTTTTTTTTTGCGTCTGATCGTCAGATGCTTCGGGTTCTTCTGCTGCTGTCTCTTCAGTTTCCTGACCGTAGATTATTACTTCAGGTCCGCCCTCTTCTTCAGGAACTGCTTCAGCAGTTTCTGTTGAATCAGAAGGAACATCTTCAGCAGGCGCTTCCTCAGTTAAAACGCCTTCCTTCTGCGAGTCATTTATCAGCTGAATGAGCTTCTCGAAAACCTTATCAGGATTCTCCCACCATTCAAGAGACCATATCCTGACAACGTTCCAGCCGAAGCCTTTCAGCATTGAGAGCTGTGAGATTTCTCTTGAAGTAGTAGTACCCGATGCCGCATAAACAGGACCGTCGAGCAGGATGCCGAGACAGTATGTACCTTCCTTATCTGGAGATACGACACCAATGTCGATCTTGAATCCTGACTTGCCGACACCCTTGTCCGTGTCATAACCCGCAGCCTTGAATCTGGCACAGATATCATCTGCAATACCTGTGAATGCGGCATTTCTGTCGATAAGAGGAGTGCCTGCATTATCAGAAGAACTTCCTGTGGATGTGATGTCCTGATCCCATACCTCGCTTCCGCCTGCATACTGAAGGAATCTCTTAAATGCTTTGACACCTTCTGATGCAGTCTCGTTGATACGGATCTCTTCAGGAGAGATCGAAGAGAAAACCTTCATCTCAATTCTTGATCTCGTAACTGCTACATTAAGTCTTCTCCAGCCGCCGTCTCTGTTAAGAGGACCGAAGTTCATTATCAGCTTGCCTGTCTCGTCCTTGCCGTAGCCTACCGAGAACAGGATAACGTCACGCTCATCACCCTGAACATTCTCGAGGTTCTTGACGAAGATCGGCTCTTCACTTCCGAAAGCCCACTTCTCAAGTTCAGGATCCTTGCTTGCAGCTTCGTCCAAAAGGTCTTCGATAAGGGACTGCTGCTGGATATTGAATGTAACGACACCGACACTGTATTTGGAAAGAACGGGATCTTTAGCACGCTTAACTATCTCATCTATTACTGCCTGTGCTTCTGCCTTATTCGTTCTGGTCTTGCCGGAATCAAAAGTACCGCCGCAGTCGACCATAGTAACCTTGGACTGTCTGTCATCAGGTGACGGGAACGTATAAAGTCTTCCGTCGTAGAATGACTTGTTAGAGAATGTGATAAGACTCTCGTGACGGCTTCTGTAGTGCCACGCGAGAAACATCTGAGGCATGCTGATCGCAAGGCAGTCATCGAGAATGCTCTCAAGATCTTCAGTCTCATAATCGTCTTCATCACCTACCTGTTCAGTGAAGAAAGACGTAGGAGGCATCTGCTTGGGATCGCCTACGATCACGGCTTCACGACCTCTTGCGATAACACCTATCGCCTTACATGTAGGCAGTTGGCTCGCCTCATCGAAAACAACGATATCAAACATTCCGCAATTATCAGGATCCAGGAACTGCGCACATGACAGAGGACTCATAAGAACGCAGGGACAGAGCTTTAAGATGAGATCTCCTATCTGGGAGAACAGAGTTCTGATAGATACTCCCCTGCCGCCGGACTTTATCGCATGCTGCAGGATTCCAAGAGCGGAAGATACATTCGCGTCCTTGCTGAGGTCGGGAAGATTTTTCGCGATGCGCAGATAGATCTCCTGACGTGTAATCTTTTCGAACTCATCAGTGATCCTGGCAAGTTCATCGATCTTCTTCTCAAATACAAGACCACTGAAAGATCTCAAGACTTCGGAATTGTCTATCAGCATCGAAATGAGCATAGAGCTGTAGCCCTTGCGGAATGCACTGATTATTCCGTTACCGTCTACTATGCCTGAATCGTATGCCTTAACAAGATTTGTAACCTTATAGTCAACGCACTTAGAAGCCATGAGATTAAACTGCATTCTATCTCTCAAATATTCACTGTCATTTAAGAGATCCTGAGCCATCTGCTTTTTGGATTCAAGGAGATCTGCAGCAGGTTCAAACGCGCCATACTCAAATCCGTATGTGTTCTTAAGATTCGTGTAAGCAGCGCTGTAAGATGCTGTCTTTGCATTAAATGCGTTTACTGCATCACTTAAGAAAGCATCACCGTTACCTACCAGCTTTCTTACCATGCCTGTAGGATCAAAAGCCGTAAATTCCGCAAGTGCAACATGAGCATTCTCGTTAAGTGCTTCAACATAGCTGATATCGAAGCCCGGGAAACCTGCTCCCGGATTATAGAGCTCACCTAGATATCCTCTTACTGACGTTATGTAATTTGTTGCATTCTGAACTGAATTCTTATACTCGGTAAGAAGCTTAAAGGCCTGTTCAAGAGTCTCTTTGTGATTACCCTTGTCATATGCCTTAACTTTCTTATATATATTGCCTTCAGCAATGCCGCGCATAAGAGCATTCTTAGCCTTGGCAGTCATGAGCTCGCTTAAAAGCACCGCACCGTCGAGATCTAAGAAACCGTCCTGCCAGTCATTGCACAAAGCAGTTTTCTTGGCCAGAGCATCCTTGCATGCATAAACGGCATCTCTTAATGAGAGATAAGCACTCTCAGTATCGTCACAGCAGATAAGGCCCTTAGGAAGATTAAGAGACTTAAGTTTTGCAATTGATGTGCCGGCATAATTAAGTCCTGCAATCCTTCCGATGGTACCGGGCTCTCCTGCGATCCTGCAGCTGTTATCCGTAAGGATCTTGTCAAATGCAGCAACGCTTGCAGCAAACTCATCGTATGCTCTAATGAATTCTTCAACAAGAGAAGGAAGTTTGCTCTTTGCATCCTGTGAATACGAAGATGCTTTTACAAACGGGAGCTTACCATTAAGATTGCCTGAAGAAGCTACGAGTTCCCCTAATGAAGATTCTATATCCCTGAATCTCTGGTCATTAAGCTCACTGACGAAACCTTCGTCAAACAAGCCGCAGTCAGGAGCTGACTGGTTAGAAGCATATACGTTAATGAGCTCATAAAGAGTCATTCCGCACGTTTGCGGAGCATGAAGTTCATCAACATATTTATCGAGCTCTTTTCTCTTTGCGACAATGTCTTCCAGTGACTTGTCATAATCGCCGTCCACCTGTGACTTAAGCCTTACTTCGCTTGCAGTCTTAAGCTGATCGAGAACATAACTCTTACGGATCTTATTTGAATGAAGTTCAAGACAGAACGGAGCAATGCCTATCTTCTCTAGCCTCTTATAAACGACATCAAGAGCAGCCTTTTTCTCTGCAGCGAAAAGAACCTTCTTGCCATTTGCAAGACAGTTTGCGATTATCGATGTGATCGTCTGAGACTTACCTGTTCCCGGAGGACCGTGGAGAACAAAACTTGCACCCTCGCCTGCACGCTTGATTGCTGCCAGCTGTGATGCATCTGCAACGATCGGAAGGAATACGTCTTCTTCAGGAACTTTGCCTGTAGCCGTCATGTCTTCGTATTCCCACTCAAGGCTGCCGTTGATAAGACTCTTAACGATCTTATTCTTTGCAATGGAGTCTCTGTGACTGTGCATGTCATTCCACATTACGAACTGTGAGAACGAGAATAAGCCGAGAACACAGGATTCAATGATCTCCCATCCCTTAAGCGAGCTTACGGCTTCTTTTACCTTGGCAAATACTGCATTAACATCGACGCCGTGTTCATCTGAGGGAAGGTCCTTGCTGAATGAATCAAACTCGATCTTGAAGTCCTGTCTTAATTTCTCAGAGACGGTAACATTGAACTGAACGTCCTCATCTCTTCTTCTCATCGTGTACTTGATACCGAACTTCTTAACGAGTTCAACAGGGATCAAAAGAATAGGCGCATAGCACGGTTCTTTTCTGTCCTTCTCGTACCACTTCAAAAATCCGCATGCGAGGAACAAAGTGTTGGCGCCGTTCTCTTCCATCGAAGTCTTGGCACCTCTGTAAAGGGTCTTGATATTCTTATCAAGCACCGCATTCGTAAGAGAAGACACAATGGTGCCCTTCTCGTATTTCTTCTCGATAAATTCCTTGAATCCGGTAATGTCGGCAAGATCTTCAATGGAATAATCTTTTGCAGGAATACCCTTTATCTTTTTGCTTTCTTTGATGGGTTCTTTTGCTGGTTCAGCATCAGGAACAGCATCAGAATCCTCCTGAGTTTCAGCCTCTGAAGGAACAGATTCATTCTCTTCAGATTCGGTTTCCTCTTCAGGTTCGTCATCTTCGCCGCGTGAGATTATGGTGAAATTCTTATCCTGTGCAATCAGGTCTTCAATGTTTGCGCAGCCCGGCACAAACAAAGGAATCGAAGAACCTTTTATCCTCAGATTAAGAAGTGAATTACGTGTACTTAAATCAAGGAGTTTTCGCTCCCATAAGTCGAATTTGACTTTGCTTCTCTCAAGATTGAGTTCACCCATAAGTGATTCCTCCTGATAAGGCTATTCTCAAAAATAAATTATAACAAAATATAAATAAACATGCTTGCTTGAGATTTTATGGTATACTCCTAAATTATACTTTTGAGGCGTGTAATGGATAAAATCGCAGTTTTGATTCCATGCTATAACGAGAGCCAGACGGTCAGGAAAGTCGTTCTTGACTGGAAACAGGCTCTACCTGAAGCAGTTATATATGTTTATGACAATAACTCAACCGACGGTACAGCCGATATAGCCAAAGAGGCCGGAGCTGTCGTCAGATATGAGCATATGCAGGGAAAAGGAAATGTCATCAGGAGAATGTTCCGTGAGATCGATGCGGAATGCTATGTAATGGTTGACGGAGATGACACCTATCCTGCCGAAGCAGGTCCTGAGATGGTCATGGAAGTTCTTGAAAATCAGGCTGACATGGTCATAGGAGACAGACTCTCTTCAACTTATTTCCAGGAAAACAAGAGACCATTCCATAATGTCGGTAACTCTATCACGAGGTTTTTCATCAACAACATCTACAAGACTGAGATCAAAGACATCATGACGGGTCTTCGTGCATTCAGTTTCAGGTTTGCAAAGACCTTTCCTGTTTTATCCCAGGGGTTTGAGATAGAAACAGAGATGACCATACATGCGATCGACAAGAATATGTTCATTAAGAACTGTGTCATCCAATACCGTGACAGACCTGAAGGAAGTGTTTCCAAACTCAATACTTTCTCTGACGGCAGCAAAGTAATAAAAACAATCTTTAATCTTTATAAGAACTATAGGCCTTTGGAATTCTTCGGACTCATGTCTCTTATCGGAATTCTCATTGCGACCGGATTTTTCATTCCCGTTCTTATCGAATACATTAATACCGGACTCGTTTTGAGATTCCCTACCCTGATAGTCTGCGGCTTTGTGGTTATCGCTTCATTCCTGTCTTTCACAGCTGGTCTTATCCTTCAGACGTTAATTCATAAAGATAAGCAGGCTTTCGAATTCAGACTTCAGATGACTGAAGATATGTACAAGAGGAAACTCAACAAAGGGAAATAAAGTGGGCAAAAAGATTCTGTATTTGATCAACATTATTTCCGGTATTGTTTTTTGTGTTTCCATTAGTGAATGGATGACTTCGTCTATTATATTCTCATTATTCTTAGGATTGATCTTGGGAATTATCGAATATCTTTTCCTTACGAGATTCCATCCAAGATTCAACAAGGTTTTGCTGGTTGTATCGCTGGCAGGAGGCGGTCTAATAAGTTTTCTGTCCGCCAAGAATTTCTATGATACATGGATTACTTCACTTAACTTCGTCAGAACCGTAGTCACAAAAGTTTTTCCCGATTACGATCAGGGACTGTTAATAATCAGTATCGTAGTAGGAATAATGACACTTCCTTTTGCTGCGTGCATGATCGGAATGCTGCCCACCCTCGTGAAAGTTTTCCGCAAGTTTGAATACAAAGAAATCTGGTCAAAATTCAAGGAAAAACTAACACTTCGCACCATTCTGCGTAAGGCAGGAATTGTAACAGCTAATCTGATCACAGCTGTTATCATGGGGACTCTGCTACTCTTTGCAGTTTATCTTCTACCGACAGAACGTATTGAAGTTAACGTTGCTTCATCGGCTCAGACAATCGCAGATGAAGGTCTTGATCCTTCTCTATTCAGTTGGATAACCAGTGATATAGATACTTTTACCGACTCTCTCATGCTTCTCGAGGCCGCTTATCCTCAGGATGCATCACCACTGGCAGATGCAATGAATGTACCTCGTGGCGGTCTTGGAGAGTCAGACCCTGTTGATACAATCGTCGGTCATTATGTTAATGGTGCTGATTATGATTTGACAAATTTATATCCCAGATACTGGCACGGATATCTGATATTCCTTAAACCATTACTGCAGTTATTCGATTACAGTGATATAAGATTGATTAACGGGGTTATCCAAACACTAATCGTGCTTATAACCTGTTTCCTTTTGTTCAAAAAAGAGCACAAGAAAGCGGTCATCCCTTATTTATTATCACACCTTATGCTTATGCCTATAGCTTTGGCTAAAGCATTCCAGTATTCATCATGTTTTTATATCTTTTCTTTTGTTTGCATAGCTTTGCTCATAATTAAAAATGAAAAACGAAAAACTTTAGCACCACTGGTATTTCTCTGGAGCGGAATAGCAACTGCGTATTTTGATCTTCTTACCTACCCTATTTCCACCTTCGGTGTTCCCATGGTTTTATATCTGTTATTGGATAATACCAATTCAACTGAATCAAAACTCGCCGAGATTGTCCGCAATGCAATCTACTGGTGCTTCGGACTCGGAGCAATGTGGGTATCTAAATGGTGTATTGCCAGTATCATCACAGGTGAAAACAAGTTCACAGATGCATTGAGTAAAGTAGCACAAAGAACTTCGATGTCATCCGATGATGGCGGGACTTACAGCATTTATGCAACTGAGATAAGAAACTTCGGTGCTTTCATCCGGACTCCAATCACAGTACTTGTTGTGTTATTAATCATTTATATGATCTTCAAACTGATCAAACAAAAGAATCTTACAGCAGAAGAATCTGTCAGGCTGCTCTTTCCTTTTCTTCTTACAGGATTGGCGCCTGTTGTATGGTATGCCTTCGCAACGAATCACTCCATGATCCATTACTGGTTCACCAATAAAGCATGCGTAACATCTTTGTTGGCTGTTTTATTCGGAATGGCATGTCTTTTAGAGGCTAATACAAAAATGATGTCTGAATCTTAAGCGTTGCTGTTTAAACGCTTTCGAAGTTCTTTATAATCCGGAACAATACCTTTTACAACATCCCAGAATTTGGCAGAGTGGTTAGGCACGACAAAATGAGCAAACTCGTGGACCACGACATATCTTATGATTTCCGTGTCCTTCTCGAAAAGCCTGTAGCTGAACTTGAGCTCGCCCCTTTTTGCAAAGCATTCTCCCCAGAATGACTTATAATCGCCGAGTGTTATCTTCTTCGGCATTGCGACGCCGAGCTTTTCGAACCACGGATAAATCTCATTGCAAAGATCTACGATAAGACTTCTGATACAGCGCCTTCTCCACTTCTCATAGGTCATGTATTTGGTGCGGTAGTCTCCGGTATTGGTAACTTCAAGAGTAATGATGCCGTCTTCTGCACGGCAGGTATTTTTCGCAGCGGGTACGACCTTAAGAACATATGGCTTCCCCAGCACCATGAAGATCTCACCGTCGACATACTGACGCGACAGACTCTTGGTCTTTTCCTCGTTGACGGCATTGTCGATTGCCTTCAAGAGATAATCCTGTTTGGATATAATGAAAGCAACAGCCTCATCAGTCTTGGCATAGTATGGCAAAGAGCAATATAAAGTACCGTCGCGCCTTACGCGGACGTTGATGTTCCTGACTCTTTTGCGTTCGAATTCGATGCCGACTTCCCGGTTACCGAGAATCAATTTGCGGAACGACATAAAGTTCCTTTATCAGTTAGCCTTTATCAACTTATCGAAGTTCTTGCCGTTAACGTCATACATTGTGTGACCTAGCTCGGCAAGGCGGCTCTCGATATGTTCCTGCTCCTTCGGACGCTTGATCTTAAGCGTCGTTGTCTTGATCATGTCTTCTTCGGAGAAGACGTAATTACGAACTATCTTGTACTGAGGCATCTTATGGTTAGCCTCATGCATCTTATCGTTGAGATATGTCTCGATCTGGCTGTCGTCAGCTTCTGTGGCAAGGCCGAGCTCAGCACCAATTACCTTACGGTTAATAAGGAGCTTAGCGCAGATGTCGATCGCTTCACGCTCATTCTTGTTACCCCAGACGAATGCCTCTGATACACCCTTGATCTCGGTAATGACTGCCTCGATCTCTTCAGGGAAAGCCTTCTTACCGTTTGTAAGAACGATCATGGACTTAACACGGCCCGTAATGTGGATGGAACCGGTCTTGTCGATATAACCCATGTCGCCTGTATGGAACCAGCCGTCTTCATCAATGGCTTCCTTTGTAGCTTCTTCATTCTCGTAGTAACCGAGCATGACACAGTCTGATTTAGTAAGGATCTCACCTACTGCCTTGGGACCTGTACCTTCAGCATCGATGGCTACCGTAATGCCGGCCATAGGACGTCCTACCGAACCGTGAACGTCGCAAACCTCTGTATTAACGGAGATAACCGGTGATGTCTCGGTAAGTCCGTAACCCATATAGAACTGGAGACCGAAGTCTGTGAATGCATCGATATACTTCTTGTCGATTCCGGCACCGCCGATGACGATCATACGGAAGTTGCCGCCGAGCTTGTCAAGGATATCCTTGAATACGTTGCGTCTTACATCGATACCGCACTTCTTAAGGAATCTCGTAACAGGTCTTGCGATGGCAATGATCCTCTCCTTGCCTGAAGCCTTGATACCGTCTTCGATCTTCTCGTAGATGTTCTCGAAAAGAAGCGGAACCGAAATACAAACATTCGGCTTCCACTCTTCCATATTCTTAACGATGTATCTCAAGCCGTCGCACATGCAGATGCACGCACCGCAGGAGAGGATAAAGAAATCGCATGTATTTTCGAAAGTATGATGCAAAGGCAGGATGGAGAACGCTCTGTCTCCCCTTCTTACATCAAGTGTCTGTGAGATTGAATACACATTCGAGACAATATTCTTATGAGAGAGCAAAACGCCCTTACTCATCGAAGTAGTTCCTGAAGTAAAGAGAATGATCTTAGCCGCTTCAGTATCGATCGGAGTATCCATGAACTTGGTATCGCCGGCCTCAACAAAGTCATTACCCTGTTTAATAAGGTCATAGATATCAACGAAACGCTCGTCATCCTCAGGCCATGTATCGTCCTTTGTCTTACCCAAAAGGCCGTCCTTATAGAAAATAACAAACTTATTGAGCGGAATATCGAGCTCGCCCGACTTGATCTTCGCAGCAATGGAAAGCATCATCTTGTGATGTCTGTGATTGTAGAAGATAAGGCGTGACTTGGATCTCACAAGGAGCTGGATGAGCTCGTCTTCAGGAAGTGCTCTGTCCAAAGGCACACCAACGGCACCGGAAGACAGGATCGCATTATAAGAAACAAACCACTCGTAAGCATTCTCACCTACTACGGCAAGACGCTCACCTGCATATTCACTGTTAAGGATATAAGTAGCTAGGCCCTTGATATCGTTCCCGTACTCGAAAAAGCTTCTGTGAACCTCCGAGAGCTTCGGAGAACGTCTGAAGATAAAAGCATCAAGTTCAGAGTATTTTGCACACGTTTGAACAACTAAATCTCTTAAGTCATTAAACTTCTCAGCTTTAAAGACAGGCGTACCCTGTACCGGATCCATACTATTACCTCCACCGTCCATGCTCTCCACTTTTAGCGAATGCATGAATAACTAAAAAAATATATCATACTTGATAACAAAAACGCAATAATTCGCTAAAATCCTATTTATGAGTATAATATGTGCGTATTTTAAGATAGATGAAATTCAGGAGATTATATGTCTGAAGAAAACATTAAGACCGAAGATACTGTAAAACAGGTCTCAGAGCCTGCCATGTCAAAAGCAGATCATCATAAGCACCTGGATGAGAAATATCCTACCAAAAGAGGTTTTTGGGACGTAGTAGCCAAAAACGGATTTCTCTTCCTGACTCACCTTCTCTGCGACATGAAATGTATCGGCAGAGAGAATTTCCCTAAAAACAATCCCTACGTTGTCGCATCCAACCACCAGAGTTACCCCGACGGCGTTCTTATCATCGACTATCTCCCTAAAGGACATTTCAAATATATGTGCTGCCTCGCAGCTTCCGACCTTGAGACAAACCACGGCAAACTCGGCCGTCTCATCATGAGAGTCGGCAGAGGCATCGCAGTCGACCGCTACGGCAACCCCGTCAGAGGTCTTATCAAGGCTAAGAAGGAAGTCGAGAAAGGCAACATCTGCTTCGTCTTCCCCGAAGGCACACGTTCCCACACCGGTAAACTCGCCGAGATGAAGGATGGTGCCGCTTACCTCGCCATCAAGGCCGGCGTTCCCATGGTTCCCGTCTATATCGCAGGCGCTTACCAGATCTGGCCCAGAACATCCAAGAAGCCTCACCCGCTCAACGGTCTCCACCGCCGCAAGATCAGGATCTATGTCGGCGAGCCTCTCCACGGCGAAGATTTCGACAACGACGCCCACAAGATGACCGAGGCCCTCTCCACTTGGATGCACCAGCAGGAAGACCTCCACTGGGATCCCGAGACAAACTACGAAGCGAAGTAATTTAATAAGTTTTATAACCGGCTGAAGTTTTCGTACTTCGGCCGTTTTTTTCGATACCCACTAATTCTTTTATTTTTCTTTTTAGTAGGTATGTAAATGGAAATCAGCACCTTGATCTATAGTCGTTTATACCTACTAAAATGCGTTTTTCTAATTTAGTAGGTATCAGAAGCCTCAAATCTGCACCGAAATTCCGAAATCATTACCTACTATTATGCGTTTTCAAAGTTTAGTAGGTATTATCATCAGTTTTTACACTCTGGAAATCGAGAAAACATAACTACTAATTGTTGATTTTTGGTTTTAGTAGGTCAACTTACCGTCCCAATCTCGAAAATTTCATTTGGGACGGTACTCCATAAAAACAACAATCAAATAAACACCGTCCCAAACGGCAAAACTCCATTTGGGACGGTACAGTCAAAACATAAATTACTATCAGCTGTATAACCCGCCCAGATATTCCGTCGCGAACTGGATCTTTGTCGGGTTGAACACATCTTTGCTCTCTTCGGTCGGATAGATGAAGAATGTGTCATCGTAAGTAGACAAGGTGACGCACGGTCCGAACTTGCCGCGGTAATCGTATTCGGTGTGAAGCGATACCATCGACTTGGCCGGGAACTTCAGGGTCTCGTGCTTCTCGGTCCTGTAGTTGTCGAACTCCAAAGAGAAGCCGTCATTATCCTGAATGAATCTTCCAATACCGCAGTCTATGAAGTTAACGGAATTAGGCAGTGCCTCTACCCTGACCGGAATGTCGAGCTTGTAACGGCCTTCACGGATCTCTTCGTGAACAAAGCCTCTCTGCCACTCATACCAGTCGGGAATGTGGATAACTTCGCCGGAGGAAGAATGCAGCTGACCAAGTTCATCCATTTCATATGAATCGCCGCAGAATTTGCAGGTGATCTTGCTGCCGGATGAAGTCATAGCGAAGTCCTTGCCGCACTTTCTGCACTTATAGAGCGGGTAATGAAGTCCCTCTGCTCTCCACTCGTCGTCGATGACGATCTTGTTATCGAGCTGGTACTTATATTCGTCGTAAGTAAGTTCTTTGGAGATGCGGTTCAAAATCTCATCAACGGAAAGCTTAGTTACCTCTTCAGCAGTTACAACACACTTAAGGTCGGCGTGAAGTCTTGCACCTTTGCGTTCCTTAAGATTCCAGATGGGCTGCTGCAGATAGTTGCCCTGCATGTTGAGAGTTACGACTGGCACCTTGAGCATCTTGGCAAGCTTGGCGATGGACGGCGTCAGGTGTGAATTGGTTCCGACGTTCGCGTATCTTGCTTCAGGATAGATGACCATGATGTCGCCGCGCTTGATTACCCTGGCGATGTTGCGGATCAGGGACTGGTCGTTGATGAACTTGCGGGTTCCGAGGCACCCTGCCTGGCGGTAGATCCATTCGCCGAAGTTTTCGAAGCCTTCAAGCTCGGAAATATAGTTTGCGCGATAAGGCTTTAAGGCCAGAGGTGTTACATAGAAATCCATGAAGGAGTTATGTGATCCGTAGACCAGGAACGGAGGCTTGATGCCTTCCATGTTGTGCTTATCGATCTTGAGCTTATAAGGAGATACGGCCATCTTGCAAAGCAGCCACATCAAAGGCAGGAAAAAGATGTTCTGCCTGGGCGGTACCTTTGCCCTGTCAAAAGGTCTCTTGTCCGGGCTCACATATGTATCCCTTCTGATATAACGGCGGATGCCGGGGATCTTGCTGAGGAGCAGATAAAGAATACCCGTGAAGATAAAAGATGCCAACGTAGGTGTCAGCATGAACAGTATCTTGTTGTGGATTATTCCCTGGATGGGATCGTAAATTACAAGTGTAAATCCGAATCCGAGAGCCAGGCAGATGATGCCGACGATATTAAAGCCCTTGGAATACCGGTAAGCATTATGGCCGGGCAGCTCATAAGCACTCTTCAGATCGAGTTTGTGCTTTCTGATAAGGAAGAAGTCTACAAACAGCAGTGCTGCGAGTGGAGCATAAACGCATGCGCCGATCGTCAAGAAGCTGCCGAAGTATTCTGTGATCTTGCCCCATACGCAAAGGATCGCCACATATACACCCAACACCAGAACAAGAGTCTTATATGAGATCTTCTTGAATGTGGATTTGAGCATTACACCGTAGATGTAAGATCCGACGGCCTGTGTTCCGATGTTCGCGAAAGCAACGAGAAGCAGCGAAGACAGACCCAGGATAGGAGCAGACAAGGTAGCCATCATAAGCGTAGGATCGTCTACCATCTGGCCTGTTACATACTGCATTGCGATCGCCATGACTGCGCCGACTACTACAAAGAAAGAGCCTGCAGCGCCCTGGCCCAGAACGCCTGCGTAGTAACCTGACCTCTCGGACTTACAGAGACGCGGAACTTCTGCCATGCCTCCGACAAGCGTGATAACGAATGCAAAGTTTGCTTCGATGTTAAGAACATAATTGACTGTCTTATCGGCATCGCCAGCAAGCTGAGGCTGGTAGTTCCAGATGACATCCATAGGCACAGATGTGAAGCCTACTACGACTACCGCCACACCAACTAAAAGCAGGAGCGGTACGAGAATGCGGGTAGTCCATGTGATCGTGCCGACACCGCGCAAAGCGATGATAGTTCCTACGACAACACACGATAAACTAAGTACAAGATGCGCCCCGTTAAAGAGTTGAATTCCGAACAGTCCCAGAAGGTTTTCCATCGAATCTGCGAACAGTTCGCAACACACTGCATACCAGGGGAAGTTTACGAGAATTATTATTATCGTAACTATCTTGTTGCCCTTAGGTCCGAAAACGCTTCGAAGCCATATCCAGATATCGATACCGTATCTCACCGACAGGATTACCGGGAGCTGATATACCATCAGCATGAATATTGCTGCAAGGAACGCGCCGATCAGGAGCTGCTTAAATCCTACGAGCGTTGCAAGGTATGAACCCTGGGTGTAACTCCAAGTTGCGATGCAGTATCCTGAGAGTACCAGGAGCGCATCAATGAATCCGTATTTTCTTTCTTTGGGCAGAACGGGTAATGTTCCGCAATAAACTTCATTTTCGATCTCTTTGTTTACGTCATGCTTACGGCTCATAAGAAGAAACCTCCTATGATTCCCAAAAGGGATATTGCCGTAATGATGGCTGCGATAATGTAATCGCGTTTTGTCATGCGGTGGAGCTTGTTCTCCTTCTCCGCCATCAGGATTTCGTCTATCCTCGATTCAAGTTCTTTGTCAGTTTCCATTTTCTTTCTCCGTTCCCGGTGACATTACCCCAAAAACTTATCACCGTTTTCTTCAATTGACGGGAAATAAGAAGTGAATATCAAAGACAATAATCGTTTCATCGTGGTACCCTCCCAACAAATCCTCATGTATTTTTAAGATAACACAAGAGGTCATTACCACAATGCCAATTATTGGAATTTAAATTGTTGAGGCTGCCTTATCACATCAAGACAGCCTCAAATCCATCCCTATCCCAAAAACTTACTGATAAATATTTAATTAAGTTCCAAGGTCCTGGACCTGTTCCGTAACTTGGCCAAAAGTGCCTTTCCAGTCATATTCCATAGCTTTTCCGCCAAGCTTAACAGCGAACAGAACAATCGTAATAATACCCAGAAAGCAAGCCAGAAAAAGGGCAATTCCACCTGTGATCAATAATTTAATATCTTTCTTTTCCATTGTTTAGTCCTCCCCTAAGCCGTAATTCCATACGTTCTTGTTCCATCTGATGTAGGACTTCAAACCCTTGGCATAGTACTTGATGCCGAGGATCAGCAATATGACAAGGAAGACTGCAACACAGATCATCGTAAGGATCAGGAAGATGAAAGGTACCAGGAATTCTGTTAATACGCCGGTGATCAGTCCTGCAACGATAAGTCCGATAAATGCGAGATCAGCTGCTAGGCAGCAGAATGCCGCGATAATAGCGAAAAGAAGAATGAGCCAGCACTCGATGCCTACGAAAGCGTTGAATATGATTACGAAGATCCTGCCTCTTCCGTCAGGTCCCTTGAAGTTATCGGACATCTTGCGCTTTTTCATGATCTGCTTGAACTTAACGCCGTCCTTGAATTCTGCTGCGAGTTCCTTGGGATCACCAAGGCTTGCTGCGATCTCTTCTTCGCTTCTGCCTTCACTTAAACCTTCTTCAAAATGCTCTTCAATAGATTGGATGATGTCTTTTACATCACCATAGGGCATGTGCCCCAATTCATTGGTGAGCTTTGTAACATATTCCGTTTTATTCATCGGCTTTTCCTCCAGTCTCCTTGCTGAGAATATCATTCACTTCCCCGCAGAACTTAATCCACTCATCACGTTCAGCATTTAATTTGTTACGTCCTGCTTCGGTGAGATGGTAGTATTTGCGCGGCGGCCCGTTCTGAGATTCCTGCAGGTAAGTTGATACCACACCTTCAGAAGCAAGCTTTCGCAGTATCGGATACACAGTGCCGTCTGCTACTTCGACTTTACGTGCAAGATTGCCTGCGAGGTCGTAACCGTAACTGTCACCCTTCTCAAGCAAAGCCAGCACGCACAAATCGAGAATGCCCTTCTTGATTTGGCTGTTCATTGGCAATACCCCTTTCATTCCGATTTGACGGGCTATGGGGCGCCCCCTATTCCTTAACGCCCCGCCGTCACTACCATTTATAGCACACTACTGTTTATTGTTCAATACTAAATCTTAAACAATTCCACTTGCCGAAAAATTCACTCAATTCAATACGTTTTGTCTATTAAATAAAGAATGTTATTATCTTCTCTGACGGAGGAACATATGAGTCAGCAGGACGAACTTTCCAAATTCAAAAAGATCATTTCCAAGCTTCCGGAAGAAAAGCGGAAGTTTCTTTATAAGCGTCTTCAGTCCTTACCGCCTGATGAACGCGAAAACTATATCGCAGAATTTAATAAGAAATATTTTGTAGAAGAAAAGAAAGTGAAGGAGCCCAAGAACGGCGTACAGAGTATCTTCCTGGGATTACTCATTGCGCTTTTCGTTGCAGGTATTTGTTATTTCATTTATGCATTTAATAAGCAAACAATAGATAACAAGTTTAACGAGATGTTCGGCATGCCCCCTCCGGAGACTTTTGACACTACACCTGACGGCAGCATCATCATGGGAGATGACCCGATGCACTTCCCTACCGACACTCCCACACCCATCCCGGCAACACCCACGCCATCACCAACACCGGTTCCGCTCGCAGATGACCATCCTGATCTTACGGGTCTGGTAATCGTAATCGACCCCGGACACCAGCAGGAAGCAGATACCGAACTTGAGGAATCCATCCCCGGAACAACCGCTGAAAAGGAACGCGCCACATCCGGTGCAGTCGGCATTAACAGTGGTGTTAAAGAATACGAGCTGACACTCAAATATGCGAATGTTCTTAAGGAATATCTTGAAGGCTGCGGCGCAGATGTAATCCTTACAAGGACTGAAAATGATGTCGACATCTCAAATATCGAGAGAGCGCAGATTGCGATAGATAACGATGCGGATTATTTCATCAGGATCCATGCAGACAGCGCACCCGACAGTGAGATAAGCGGTGTCAAAGTTTATGTTCCTTCAACGGGAAGTTATTCTTCAAGCATTGCTTCGACCGGAGAAGATCTTGCGGATGCTGTTGCTGAAGCCATCGGTCTTCCCTCTCTCGGATCCGTTCAGTCCAACATGTACACAGGACTTAATCATGCTGATTCTATTAAGTCTTATCAGCTTGTAGTCGGCTATCTTTCAAACAGCGATGATGATTCTGTTCTGAACCTTGATGACACTCCTTATAAGGTCGCTGTAGCCGTTTCAGAATTCCTTGGCGAGTAATTGTTAACATTACCGTTTTCGAGATTGAAAATACAAAAAGTTTGATATATTAGTTTTATCGAGGCAAACAATATTTTCGAGGAGGTAAGTTATTATGACGGACTTTGACTCCTTCAACATGAAGGATATGGCTAAGCTCAAAAATGTTCATGAGGCCGATGCACTTCTTAACGAAATGAAGGGCGGCAATGACGGCGAGATCAAGAACGAATACCAGGCTCTCAAGGAAGTTGAAGAACTCAAGAAAATGGTTGAAAAACAGTCTTGTCTCCTTCACGCATTCTGGATAATGCTTAAAGAAAAGGGCGCTACAAATGAAGAGTTCGACAAAGCATTAACTGAGGCATCGCTTCTCGCTAACAGAAAAGATTATAAAAACATCAAGACATGCCCTAATTGCGGCAAGGGTCTCCAGAAGATGGAAAATAAACTCTTTACTTCAAAGTGCTACTACTGCGGACTCGAGGTAATAAACAATCCTTACAAGAAATACGACGATCTTGATCCTTACAAGACAAGTTATGCAGTTACCGAAGAAGCGCCTGCTCCCTACATTTCCGATGATGAGGCAGATGCTCAGGAACTTAAAGAAAGTCAGGATATCATCAGCCAGAGCTTTGAGCCCTATGATGTATCAAAGGATTTGAACTTCGACGAAGAGACTTGATTTTAACCGCACAGTATGTATAATCACGCGTAAGCTTTATTGCTTCGGTCACATGTTGTCGTGACCGGAGCAATTTATTTCAGATCTGGGGATGCACTGGTTTCGACGGGGCTTCTGAGGTCGGGAAAGCGGGTAGAGGATCCTCGTTGGCCTCTTTAATAAACGAGGAATTGCAAGTAATTGCAGACAACACAGAGCTCGTAGCAGCCTAAGGCTACCGTCCTTCCGCCTATCTTCTCGCGGGAGTGTACGTACACCGAAGACCTCGCCTGAGAGAGGTTAAGCAGGCAGTCCTGCCGGTTAAGCTTTGCGCCGGATAGTGACTTTAATCTTTATGAAGCTACAGGAACCGCAATCTGTCAGCAGATGACGCGGGAATTGGAATAATCCAACTACTGACTGCACCCGGAGATTGTCCCGGAGGAAGAGGTTTCGGACAGGAGTTCGATTCTCCTCATCTCCACCAAAACTCAAAAACGGCTGGTTATCCGGCCGTTTTTTTCATTAATGTTTTTATAGCCCCTAAGCAATGGATCCTGACAACACGGTTATTATCAGACTCTGATATAGTCTTAAGCTCCCGCTCAAAAGGTCTCACAAAATCAGGTCTGCGTTTACCCAAAACACGGAATATCTCGGGAGCCTCCATTCTGACTATATCATCGGCATCGTACAAGAGTTTCTCAAACACAGTCATATATCCACAGTAAATATCAGGTGTGTTAGTTGCAATATTCTCAGATGCCCAAATGAAGCTCAACCTGACTTTGGGTTCCTTATCAGATGCAAACCTGAAAAGCTCATCCCAATATGGTTTGATAATGTTGAAATCTCCCCGTCCGATCCTTCCAAGAGCATTAACAGCCCGTTCACGCAAAAGCGGCACACTGCTGTCGAGATATGGGACTATCTTAAGAACTGAATCTCGCACATCAGCCGGATATAGCAGTCCCATTTCCCCAAGAAGCCAAAGTGCCTTCGCCTTTATTTTCACGGATTCATTATCAAGAAGTGATTTTACATATGGAATCTCATCCTTCCATCTGTCTTTATTCTTGGTAAGCTCTCCCAGTTCTTTATATATCTCTGCTTCGATCAATCCGTTATCTCCTATTTAGCATTTTGTTCTTTAAACCTTTCGAGCGTTTCCTTTTCCATACGGATTATCTGGATCATTCTGTCTATTGCACAGACCTCAATATAGGAGACATCGTATTTGAGCATTCTTTCTTTATTCTCAAGCGTGCCTTTCTCATATTCGTCAAGGAGCTTTTCACGTATGTTTATCTCCCTGCTCAACTCTTTCTTGTTCAACACTCCTGAATACATGACTGCCAGGCAGAACCAGACTGAATCAAAATCGACTCTTTCAAAGAGCTCACATATAGTGCTTTTCAGCTCATTCAAGCCGGGTTCTGTCAGCTTATAAACAGCTTTCTTATCTGATTCGCCGGTGTTCTCGATATATTTCTTCTTCTCGAGTCTCAGACATGTCTCATAGAGCGTGGTGGCACCGATCGGAAACCAGTATTTCATATTCATCCTGTCGATCATCTTGAGCATGTCATAGGCATTCATCTCACCTTTCTTGAGCATTCCCAAGATTACTATCGATGTTTTTGACAACATTTGAGCCGTTCCTCCACTTTCTGATCAAGACCCATGCAGCAGATGCAATAAGGATTATCAATGCTATTACAAACGAGACAGGATTCCTGATCTCGTCTCCTGCTTCAGATGATACCAAAACATCCCACAAAGCACCTACACCCCAGAAAAACGGAAAAATGATCAGCATGTTCTTTGTTATGTAAAAAATGGAACAATACATTAAACCAACCAGGAACAAGTGCAGGAATTCAGGCTGGAATCCCGCATGATGAAGCGAGTAAAAAGCTGAAGTCAGCAAGATCGACGGAATTATCCCAAACGCTTTCTCAAAACTCATTCTGAGAAATCCGTATATAAAAACCATCTCGAAAATGCCGGCAACCAAAATATACGTCGCCCCATAAAGATTCTTCAGAGAGATAACATTCTCAGGCATTTCGTCTTTTAAGAACACGAAAAGAAGTCCAGCACAAAAGACAATGTTTAATATCAGGCTCAGAATCCATTTACGCTTTGTAAATCCGAGTTCAGCTAATACACCTGCCCCCTTCTTCTCAACATATAATGATACGAAAACAACGCCCAATCCAAAGATCATCAAAACATCCCGCAATACAAATGAGACAACAGTATCCCTTACCGAATCGCCTCCAAACGGAAGCATCAGAAAACTCAGGGCAATCATCACGATACCTGCAACAGCAGCAATCCCGGTATCTTTAGTTACGTTAAATCTGAACAGTTTTCTCATCAAAATCACTATCTCCTTGTTTTACTACGTATGCGTAGTATAGTACGTATACGTAGCATTTGTCAAGAATAGCACTAAGAAATATGATTCAGCAAAATTGGCATTTGATGCGTGATTATTCAAAAGGCTTAAATATTAGACAAATTAGTATATGAACGTCTTATATCTGATATAATAGCAATATACTTGTAATATATATGATATTTGGCTGAAATTTTCTTAATCTGAGGGGGAAGATATATGAGCAAGAAAACGATAGCTATAATTGCAGGTTCGGCAGTCGCTTTGATTGCGGTTGCCGTTACTCTCTTTTTTGTTATTCCTAAAGACAAGTCTTACCGCCTGCTGAAGCTTTTCGAGTTCAGCGGTTCGGGAACCGTCACCAGAGAGAACAAGGGAGCCATCACGCCTTATGCCAACATGGTCCTCGAAAACGGCGACACGGTCAAACTTGATACAGGTGTCATGACCATCCAGGCCGACGACGACAAGTTCATCCACTTGGACCAGCATACTACTATCAAGCTCAACGCCACCGGAACAAGCGACAAGAGCAAGACAGCAATTGAGCTTCTCGAAGGCGGCATCACGAGCGACATCAGGAACAAGCTCTCCGCCGAATCCACATACGAAGTCAACACGCCTAACTCGGCGATGTCTGTACGAGGAACTGTTTTCTATACGACCGTATATGAGATTGACGGCGTTAAGTATACGAAGACATGCTGCTTCGAAGGCGAGGTAGTATCCAGACTTGTATATAAGAACGGAACATATGCTGTTGAGGAAGTGCCCGTAATAAAGGGTAAGGAAGTCATCATTTACGATGACGGAACAACGAGAGATTATCTTTACGATGAACCGCAGGACATCGACTACTCCACTCTCCCGAGAGAAGTTCTCGAAGATCTGAAGGATATCACCGATATCAACGGCGACAATCTCTCCATCTCCAACGAGGAACTCACAAGACTCCTTGAAGGCCCCTTTTATGTCACATTCACATATAAGGGACAGGAATTCGGAACTCAGATCGTAAACAACGGCGAGTATGCGCAGATACCTGCGCTCTCCCCTTCCGACAAAGGAAATTGGGACTACGACTTTAAGAAACCCATTGATCGTGACACAACGATTGAATGGAAAGGATAAGCGGGGTAAAGATTATGAAGACTAAGACATTTACCAAGATTTTAAGCGGAATTCTTTGCTCCGCACTTACCATGCAGATCGGATGGGGAATAAAAACCAAAAGTGTTAATGCTGCAAGCGTAACGAGTACTGAAACTGCAGATGGCGCCATAGTCAATATAACAGGTGGACAGGCATATGAAGCTTTTGATTTCAAAGCTGATAGCGACGGCGGAATTGTAATTTCCTATACAGATGATGCAGATAACGCTCAAACTTATCTTTTTGAGAAAATATCAGTATTGAACACCTATGAAAGTGTTCAAATGAATATTCAATCTGATATTACGATAGACAACCTTGTAATTACAGATGGAACCCTTGTCGGCATCGATGGTAATTGCTCTTTTACCTGTTCCAAAATTAATTCCAATGAGTGGACTCAAATAATTGTAGAACCTGGTGCAACTTTTGATTGCGGCAGTATTGAAAAAGCCGATGGAGCCAGATTTATATTAACCAATAATAGTTCTGTTATTATTGATTCAGTCGATTTATCAGTCATTGAATATCCTGCGAGTGCTACTTCAACCATTAGCGTGTTATCTTCTTTTACCAACGGATCAGATGATGTTCCTGGTACAGTCATTGCTGATCGTTATACTAATATCAGTAATAATGTAGGCAAATTCACTCTTCAGGTTGGTGAGGCAACAAAAGAAATATCAGAAACGTTTTCCAATAAAAATCCAAATGAGTTATTTGATGATCCATTCAGTTTCGGTACTGTTTCAGATTTGTACTACGGTCAGGATTACGATTTCAGTGATCTTATAAGTGTCGCTGACGGATACGATGAATCACTCGTTTATCTTGAATATTCAACCGCATTCGGTGAATACACAACCACGAAGCCGACATATCCTAACACTTACTACGTACATGCTGTAGCTCCTGATTACGGTACATATTTGGGAAAAACATCTGAAACGCAGAGATTCACGATCAGTTTTCTTCCTTTATCCGAGCTTTACCCTGACGGCACAACTTCCTACTTTACCGTAAGCGGTATTGTAAACGGCAAATATGTACCGGGTGATCTGGTTCTTACACTGCCTGACGGAATACTGTTCGGCGCTGTTTCTTCACCGAATTTTGACGGCCTGAAAAATCCTGTAACACTTACGCAGGATGAAATATTATATGACGACCACGTAAACGAAGATACACTGGTTCAATTCAGAAGAGCTTCTGACAATGCCACAACCAACAGCAATATATCTCTGGTTTCTGTCTATCCTGATATCAAAAACCTCATTTTCGACCAGTACGATCCTGATATCTGGCTCTACTCTGTTGATGACGAAGAAACCGATCTTGATGATAACCATGCAGTCACAGGTGATGTAGTTAAGATCAATGTTTTCGATGAGAACCTTAAAGAAATTTACATCAACGGCAGTTTATACGAGAGTTACGAGGAAGGTCACTTTGCCCCTAAACTTATAGCAGGTGATTCCTTCCCTGATACCGAAGATTTCGAGCCTGATTACGTGACTCTGACACTTAGCAGTGTTCCCGGCGAAGCTACTGATTACACGATCAAAGCTGTAGATTATGCAGGAAAAGAAACCAGCTATTCGTTTACTTTTAATCCTAATACAACCGATGCTGATATTTCTGTTTCAGTTCCCGGAACTATTTTTGCAGGTGACGATTACTCTGTAGATGTTAAAACAAACTCTGACGGCGAAGTATCACTTCAGTATAAGGATGCTTCCACAAATACTGTTCTTTCCACAAAGCCTACATCAGCCGGAAAATATACTGTAACAGCTACCGCAGAAGAAACTGATTTCTATTATGAGACATCGGCCAGCACAAGCTATACCATCATCAAGAGAGCTCCTGACACCACTGTCACTGTTCCTGACATCATTACTATCGATAGTGATTATGCGATTGAAGTTGCTACTGATTCTGACGGCGATATTACTTATCAGTACTACAATAAGAGTAATAACACTTATCCGATCAAAAAGCCTACCACTGCCGGCGAATATACTGTAATGGTAAGAACGGCAGAGACATCCAAGTATTACGCATCAGAAACAAGCGTCGATTATACTATCAGCAAGAGAAGTCCGAACGTTTCTCTTGGTGTCGGAACACCTTATGCAGGAACAACATATAGCCCAACATTCTATTCTAATTCTGATGCTGCTGACAGAGCTGTTTTCGAATACAAGGATAAGAATGCTGACGATTCGAAGTACTCAACAACATTACCTACCGCTTACGGTGAATATGTTGTAAGAGTAACGATTCCTGAGACTGCAGAGTTTGCTAAAACAATCGTTACTGCAGATTACAGGATCATATATCTTGCTGCACCTCAGACAGCTTATGTAATCGAAGGACAAACCGGCAAGAATAATTACTTTATAAGCGATGTCGTTCTTAAGGCCCCTACAGGATACACGATCTCTGCTGTTTATGGCGGTCCTTACACTGCAAGCATTCCTTACAAGGACGGAATCACTTCTGTTTACCTGAAGAGAACGTCTGACAATGCCCTCACTACAGCTATTCCGATAACGAATGCTCCGAGGGTAGATAAGAACGCTCCCTCCATCAGTGCTAAGACAGGAACTATTACTCCGGGTGCTGTAATGTATGCATCTGACTTTATCCTGAATGTCTCAGATCCTAACCTCAGGTCATTAAAGGTAAACGGAGAAGCTGTCGACCTTAAGAATTATAAGGACGGCTATACCCTGACATTAAACCCGGGATACGGAAGCCAGACATATAAGATCATGGCTGAAGATGAAGCCGGTAATGTCACCACGATTGAGTTCACACTTAAAGCAGAATGGCTCAAGGATAAGGTAATCATTCCTGATGTAGTTCTGCCTTTGGAAGGAAACGAATCCTACAACCTTGGTGACGGATATTGGCTCGTAACAAGAAATACTCCGGAAGGTCCCGTAACGGACAACACCGTTTACAGCGGCAACATGCCATTCTATGTTAATGAAGGCGGAGACTATACGTTCACAAAGGTAATCTGATCTTATGCGCAAAAATCTGCAACCCGTACTTGAAGCCCTGGCAGCCGGTGTAATCGTATTCCTGCTGACGATAACGAACCTGTTCAGTCCGCTGGATTATATCGCCCGTGACAGGCTCTATCAGGTACCGAGAGGCATCGAGAGTGATATCAAGATAATCGGTATCGATGCCAAAACGCTTGGTGAATACGGCCGTATCGATACGTGGTCCCGAAGTATATACGCTGACCTCATTAATAAGCTTTGTGTTGACGATAACACGAAGCCTGCGGTTATCGGATTCGATATCCTTTTCTCCAGCGGGATTACCGGCAATGACGGTGATCAGCTTTTTGCAGATGCGGCATCAAGACACGGCAATGTCGTTGTCGTAAATCAGCTAAGCTACAGCAAGAAATGGGAGACCGACAAAAATGGCGTTCTCTACTACCCTGTCAACGGCGTCGATAATCCTTATGCAGAACTTTTTGATGCTGCATCCGTAGGTTATTGCAACGTCTCACAGGACTCTGATGGTACGGTCAGGAGAATAATTCCTGCTGAGGTTTTCGAAGGCACCGAGTATCATTCTTTCGCGACCGTAATGTATGAAAGATACTGCGCAGAGATGGGGATCACTCCCAACAATATCCCGACAGACATAACCGGCAGGACCATGATCAACTACTCAGGCAAACCCGGCGATTACGAATACATCTCTATGTCTGATGTGCTGAACGGCAGCATTGATCCGCGTATCTTTGATGACAGTATTGTTTTCGTAGGCGCATACGATCCGGAAATGATGGACGACTTCAATGTTCCCAACGGCGGAAGCAGCCAGATGTATGGTGTCGAGATCCACGCAAACATCTTCCAGTCCTATCTTCAGGGAAGATTTGCGCTTAATGGCAACGCTTATCTTCTGGGTCTCATAACTGGCGTTATTGCAATGCTCCTGCATTTCCTTTTCCGCAAGCTCAAGACCTGGCAGTCCGTTATCCTCCTCGTCGCTTCTATCAGCGCAGAGGTCGCACTCCTCGTATGGATCAACAACAACGGATATTCGCACAGCATAATATACTTCCCGATCGTGCTTATTCTGTCATTCATTTATTCACTCAGCATCAATTACCTGCTCGAAAAACGCAAGAAGGACAAAGTATTAAATGCCTTCCGCAAATACGTTGCTCCGCAGATCGTTGAAGAAATTGCCAAGAAAGGTGATTTTGAGATAAAGGTCGGCGGCGAAAACAGAGACATAGCAGTACTCTTCGTTGATATCAGAGGCTTTACGACAATGTCAGAAGCTTTGGAACCTGAACAGGTAGTAGAAATCTTAAATGAGTACTTAACCCTTACAACAAAATCCATTTTCGACAACAGCGGAACATTGGATAAATTCGTCGGTGATGCGACCATGGCAGTATTCAACTCACCTTTCTATCTTGAAGACTATGAGTACAAGGCAGTATGCGCAGCCATGGATATCGTTAAGGGCGGCGAAGCGATCGAAGAAAAGTTCCAGAAGAGATTCGGCAGAAGCGTCGGCTTCGGCGTAGGCGTTAACTGCGGTCCTGCAGTCATAGGAAACGTAGGTTGCGATTTCAGAATGGACTTTACTGCCATCGGCGACACAGTCAACACGGCTGCCCGTCTTGAAGCTAATGCCAAGAAAGGCCAGGTCCTCATAAGCGACGTGCTTTACGAGAGACTTAAGGACAGACTGGAAGTTGCAGAAGTCGGCGAGATTCCGCTTAAAGGTAAAACAAAGGGCGTTTTCGTATATGAGGTAAAGAAGGTTCTGTAATTGTTTGCAGAAAGAAACTTTTCTATCTTCCCATAATTAGCCTGTTATCAGATTAAAGACCTTGCCGTCCTTGCTGTGGATCTGGATATCTGAAGGCAACTTCATTTAACTCACTTAATTTGTTGCAGTATCAGTAGATTTTTTCTTTCCAAAGAAAAGTTTTCCGACCAGACTGATGACCGGTCCCAGAAAGACTGCCATAAGAATAATGCCGATAACCAGGATGCCTCCTGCAAGAGTACCGATGAGGATAGCGGAGAAATCCCATGCCATACGGATAAGCATCCTGGGGAACTTCGGAAATCTTGCTGATACCTTTTCGGTAATGATCTTGGGAAGCGCATCGTATGGCGCAACACCCATATCAGAATTGATGTATACTGCGGCACTGATGATAAACAGAAAAAGAGCAACCAGAAAGATAGCCCATTTGGAAACAGTATCAGTAAAATAGTGCGCAGGTATGATCTTGCCCCAGAGCCAGTCGAAAAAGTCGACGTAATACCCTACAAGCACCATATTGAAGATCGTTCCAAAGCCCAGACTGGATCTGTCCCAAAACAGGACAATTACCAGCATGACGGCATTGATTATGAGCTGCCAGTTGCCAAACGATAAGCCTATCCGGAGCGAGATTGCCTTATTCATAAAAGAACATGGATCTGTTCCCAGACCGCAAAGCATCAGAAATGACAGAAAAAATCCCATCCCGAATACTGCAAGAAAACAAACTATAATGCGTTTTATGTCCAATTTAAACTTCATACCGATCCGTCCTTCAAAAAGGCAATTATAACACCTAATGTCGCATTTATTACCGATTTGTGAATTTACTTTGATTGTCAAAGCTTTACCTCACATTTGCCCCAAAGTCTCATATTTTGCAAATTTGAATGGCGATAATATGATGCCAGGAGGACCGGTCGGTTTATCAAAAGATATTTCGGTATGTTCTGCTAAAAGAGGTAAATAAGATGAATTACAAGATATATAACAACAATTCAGAAGAATGGGTACTGCTTATCCACGGTTTAGGCGGAAGCATCAACACATGGAAGTATCAGATCAATGATCTTAAAGAATACAACGTAATTGCCGTAGATCTCGAAGGCCACGGCGGTTCTGAATTTGAGAAGCGCACACGTCTTTTGACAAGATCCGCATCAGAGATCAATGAAGTTCTTGAAAACGAGAATATCCATCAGGTCCATGTTGTATCTCTTTCACTCGGAACACTTGTAGCTATGGAATTTGCTTACCTTTACAAGGAAAAAGTTAAGTCCATTGTACTTGCCGGCTTCGTTCTCAACATGAACTTCGGTTTCAAGTCACTTTTGGCATTTGTTGAAGGATGCAAGTACATCGTACCTAAGAAGTTCTTCTATCCCCTCTTTGCCAATATCATGATGCCCAAAAAGAATCATAAGAAGTCCAGGGACATCTTCGTAAGAGAATCCGTAAAGATGAAGTCTGTTGCATTCAGAATGTGGCTTTCCGAGCTCTTCAGAACACAGTTCAGGCTGAAGGAATACCTGACAACCATCAAGGAAAATCATCTTCCCGTCATGTTCATTTCAGGAAGAGAGGATTACTTCTTCGTTAACAGCGTAAAGAGAACACAGAAGATGATCAGCGACGCATCTTTGTACTTCATCGAAAAGTGCGGCCATGTATGCAGCATCGAAAAGTACAACGAATTCAATAATCTTCTTGTATCTTTCCTTCACGGCGTAAAGCCTGTCTGCGCCTGATCTTACTTCCTCGCGAGTTCAAGATCCATCGTATCGCTTATGATGATCTTACCGCCATGACGGTTGATCGCAGCAGCGATCTTAGAGAAGAATTCATTTCTTATAGTCTCTTCGATGGCAATGTGATCTGAGTAGGTTCCGAGAAGCTGGATATATTCGTCTGCAGTAAATACTCTTTCACGGTAGAACAATTTATATGTGATATCCGTAAACCCGTATTTTGCAGGGATCTGCGAGATCTCCTTGGCCTTCTCTTCAGTGAACCACTTCTTTGTACCTGACT
>R21__coassemble_149_pt1 | contig 59251 bp, 43 predicted proteins | sample R21__metabat2_high_PE_030 | metagenome-assembled genome bin R21 | reverse complement strand
GTTTGTAATATTATCGATAATCCTATTCTTCAAGTCTTCTTTACACAATCTCAAAAGAAATATACAATTTTTACAAGAAATACGATATGGAAACTAATCGAAGAGGATCTGAATTATGAATATTGAAAAAGAACTTGCAAAAAGGCTGATGGATGAAGGCGAGTCCGGAAACCGCCAGGTCGCTTACAACCACGAGATCAGCTTTTACGAACTCGTAGCAAGCGGTAACATGCACAGATTCGAAGAAGCCCTGAAGACGATCGGCGCTACCCAGAATCTCGGAACATTAAGTCCCGACAAACTCCGCAACGTTAAATACCACACGGTTATCCTCACCGCCCTGGTCAGCAGATTCTGCATCGAGGCAGGTCTTGAGATCTCCGTAGCTTATAACCTCAGCGACATCTTCATCGAACTCATTGATGCCGCAAGCACCATTGACGAGGTTTATTCCGTTCAGAACGAGATGCTGCGTTCTTACTGCCGCAAGATGAGCGACCTTTCCAAGAACCGCGTCGTATCCCGCCACATCGTAGTTGCCATCGACTACATCAGATCCCACATCCAGGAGAACCTCACGGTCGAATCGATCGCTGACTCGCTCTCCCTTAACTCAAGCTATCTTTCCAAGCTCTTCAAGCAGGAAATGGGCATCACGTTAAGCCGCTACATCAGGGACCAGAAGATCAACGTCGCATGCAACATGTTAAGACATTTAGATGAGTCTTCCCTGACCATCGCAAACTATCTGGGATTCTCCTCCCAGTCCCACTTCATTCAGGTATTCAAGAAGTCCACAGGCATGACCCCTGAGGAATACCGCCGCAAGAACTACCACCAGAGCTGGATGAACGGCGAGAGCGAAGAGTAAAGCTTTTTGAATTTGATTTTATAAGGGATGTCTTCACAAGTTGAGGTATCCCTTTTTCGTTGGGACTATAAACTCTATCTTTATATCTTCTGTGCAATTGTTTGGTTAAAAAAGGGCCAACAATTGCATAAATAAGCCTTTTTGTGCAATTGTCGCGGCTAAAAACGGGAAACAATTGCACGCGTGTTGTTTTCTCTAATCAATGTTCAAATCCTCACATTTGGAGAATGGACTTCTACCCCCAAAAATCACTCTGCGCTCTTCAGCGACTCGGCCATGTTGATCTTCTCGATCTTGGCACGCATTATGAGGTTTACTACCGTCGAGAATGCCAGTACGAAGGCAAGCGAGTACACGTAGCTCAAAGGCGTGATCCTTATCTGGTAAGTGACCATGTCCATCGCTATCTGGGCCATTACAAACCTGTGCAGCAGGAAGCCCAGGGGAATTCCCACCAGGAAGCCCATGAGTACGAGAAGGACGTTTTCGCGCGTGACATATGCGCCCGTCTCGCGCTTGTTGAAGCCCATAACCTTGAGTGTCGCGATCTCCCTGATACGCTCGGTAATGTTGATATTGTTCAGGTTGAAGAGCACGATGAATGCAAGTGCGGCAGCGCTCACGATTACAAGCACGATGACATAATTCATTCTTCCCATGGTCGAGGCAAAGCTTTCTCTGGAATCAGCGGTGGAAGACCAGGTCTTTATGTCGTAGTTATCGGAAAGATAAGTTGCGATCTTATATGAATCGGCTGCAGTCTTTGTTCCGGTCTTAACGAGAAGTGTCTCAGGAGTATAAGGCTTGCCGAATGCTTCCCTGTAAGTGTTTGGCGTCATGAACACATAATGCATCGTGTAGTTCGTGAAAACGGCACCGACCTTTAGAGTTACTTCATGCTCATCTTCGCCGTAAAGCAATGTTATCGTGTCGCCGGCCTTGACGTTATTCTTTTCCGCGAGCTTCTCGGAGACGGCTATCTCACCGTCAGCAGGCCATGCGTATTCCTCTCCGGTCTTAACGTCTGTTATGCCGAAAACTTCAGAGATTTTGGGGTCATCCGATATGAACATCTCAAGGTCTCTTACATAGCCTGAACCGTTGTTTTTAGCTACGTCACCCTTGACGATAACGTATTCAAATCCCACGCCCGTATTTGCAAGCGCGTCCTTGGCAGCGTCTTCGATCGCGTATTGCCTGTACTTCTCATCGAAAGAAACCGCGAGGTCATATTTCATGATGTTGTCGTACTGGATATTAACAACGTTACAGACTGAATCGTAAAGACCGAAAGCAGTTAAGAGAAGCGCTGTGCATCCTGCGATTCCGACGATCATCATCCACATTCTTCTTTTGAAGCGGAATACATTGCGCGCGGACACTTTATGCAGGAACTTCATTCTCTTCCAGATGAATCCTATACGTTCAAGAAGAATGCGCTTGCCCGGCAGAGGTGCCTTGGGTCTTATGAGCTCGGCGGGCATTCCTTTAAGAGATGAGAGCGCCGTGTATACAGTTACACCGACGGTGCACAAAAGCGCTACGAACAGGACGAGGATGAAGAGCGGAACGCTTGTGGCAAACGATATTTCAGTAAAGCCGTACATCATTTTATAGACTTCCCATATGACAGCCGGGAACAGTTTCGTGCCGCCCAAAAATCCCAGAACGCTTCCTAAGATCGCAGCTGAACCTGCGTAGATCGAATACTTCATAACGATCGAGAAATCCGAATATCCGAGAGCTCTCATTGTTCCGATTATTCCACGCTCGTCACTTACCATTCTGCTCATTGTCGTGGAACATACCAGCGCCGCGATCGCGAAAAAGAATATCGGGAATACTGAAGCAACGCCGTCAACGATCTTTGAATCGTTATCGAAGCAGACATAACCTGTGTTTTTGTCTCTCCCGAGGATATACACTTCAGGATCGTCCACACTGTCGATCAGCTCAAACCCGTAGACAAGATTTGATCTGTACACGGTATCTGCCGTGTATGAAAACTCGGTATATCCTTTCCATAGTTCGTAAACGCCGTCGTTATATTCTTTCCAGCCGTCATCTATCTGCTGCTGTGCATCCTCGATCTGCTCAAGACCGTCATAGTATTGGGTCAATCCGTCAGAATACTGCGAGTACGCGGAATCGAACTGCGCCTTGGAACTTTCATACGACGAGAGTCCCATCTCGTACTGCATCTTGTCAGACATATAAGTCTGGTATTTTGTGCTGTAGTCGGAAAGCTTGTCTTCGTATACTTTCTGCTTGTCATCAAGCTCTTTCTCGATATCGTCAAAACCTGCAGCAGCCGTCTCAAGTTCCGTGATCTCAGCCTGCGCTTCATCGATCAGAGTCTGGTAGTTTGCTAGCTGTTCCTCCTGGCTTGCGATCTGGCTTTCAAGACGCTGTCTTTCAATGTCGGACGTAGCCTGCTCAAGCGCTGCCTTGTTGTTTTCGATGCCGGCCTGCAATGAAGCGACCGTGGATTCATAATAAGAGATGGAGAACTCAAGCGAAGCGATACTTGATGCATTCCGGTTCCTTGCCGTTCGCAGATCCGAACGCCCATCGAAAATCTCCTGGTAGAGCGAATCGATATCTTCCTTAAGGGAGTCCAGTTCCGCCTTCTCCCTGTCGACTTTGCTGCCTGAAGCATCGAGAAGGACCTTCGTCGAAGTCAGTTCTCTCTGGTAATCGTCGAGCTGGCTCTTGGAATCATCGAGCGTTGCTTTTCCGTCTTCTAATTCTTTGCGCTTCTTATCAAGTTCGGTCTGTCCGTCCTCTAATTCCTTACGGGCATCGTCAAGTTTTTTGCGTGCATCTTCAAGCTCGCCGCGGCCGTCGGATATACCGTCATTGAACTCGTCAATACCGTCGTAGAGCTTCTCGTATTCTTCTCTTAATGTTTCTTCGAATCTGTCATTGATCACGCTGGCAAGCATTACTTTATACTGCTTTTCAGCGTTTTTCGCCCAGTCTTTATACTCATCGGAAAATATGTAAAGGCCGGTATTTCCATAGAGATAAGCTTCGGTGTAATACTCTGAATCAAAAGCTCCACGAATCGCGCATACATAGTATGAGACACTGCCCGAACCCTCGTTGGAAGTGCCTCTCTGGAAGTTCAGATATAAAGGGCTTCTTGCAGTTCCGACGATCGTATACTCCCTGTATTTGAACATATTCAAAGACTGTTCGCTCGTCTCATCAGTTATTACAAGCTTGGTTCCCAATTCAATGGACGGAAACCTGTAAGCATCGATGACGACTTCGTCCGGCCTTGAAGGAAGTCTTCCCGACTCAAGACTTAAATGGTTGACGTTCTGTGTGATGGATATGAACCTGACCGTATCAGTGGCGTCTTTGTCTCCAATAAGGGCTGAACAGTCAACAGAATAAGAGCCTTCAACAACGCATCCGGTACGCTTGGCAAGCTCATCAATATCTTCATCGGTAAACCCGATCGTCGACAGCATCTTGAAGTCGAACATAGAGGTTTCTTTGGTATATATATCCGCAGTATAAACGAACGAAGGCGTCGTTACTTTAAGGCCCGAGAAAAAGCCGACGCCAAGAGCGATTATCGCGAATATCGCGATAAATCTGGGCAAGGTCATTTTGATGGATCTTAATATTGTCTTTACGTAAGGACTCATTACCACTCGATAGTATCCACGCTTACGGGATGCTCGTTAACGATCATGCTCGTGATCTTTCCGTTCTTAACTCTGATGACTCTGTCAGCCATCTCCGTAAGGGCGGAATTGTGCGTGATTATTACAACTGTCATTCCCTTCTCTGTGCTTAAGGACTGGAGAAGCTTTAATATCGCTTTACCTGTCTGATAGTCGAGCGCGCCGGTAGGCTCGTCGCACAGAAGCAGCTTGGGGTTCTTGGCGATGGCTCTTGCTATTGAGACACGCTGCTGTTCACCGCCTGAGAGCTGTGCAGGGAAATTATTTTTACGGTCGGCAAGACCTACTTCATTCATCAAAAGATCGCAGCTGATAGGGTCTTTTACGAGCTGCGCTGCCATCTCGACATTCTCATATGCCGTAAGGTTCGGAATGAGGTTATAGAACTGGAAAACAAATCCTACGTTCTGTCTTCTGAACAGTGCAAGTTCATTGGCATTGAGGACTGATATCTCTTTGCCGTCCAGATAAACGCGGCCGGTCGTTAGTCTGTCCATTCCGCCAAGGATATTAAGCAGAGTAGTCTTGCCTGCACCTGACTGTCCGACTATAACGCAGAGTTCGCCTTTTTCGATCTGGAAAGAACATCCGTCAAGCGCCGTGACATTTACCGAACCGGTCTTGTAGATCTTTCTGACATCTCGGAATTCAATATATGACATAAATTTTCTCCGTGCTTAACAGCACCAAATCCTTATTACCTGTAGTCGATATAAAACGGCTGGATATCGTAACCCGAAGCAAAATCCTGACACTGTGAAGGCACGCTGATGTAAAGTCTTGCACAGTCATCAAAAGCCCACTCACCAATCGTATAGACCGAGTCGGGAACATAGACGTAACTCAGCTCATCGCAATAGCAGAATGCCTGCACGCCGATGTATATACAGCCTTCCGGAATATAAACGTATTCCAGGTCTTCACATGTGCTGAATGCGTAGTCCTCGATCCGCACTATGGTATCGGGAAGCACGATTGAAGTCACAAGATCGCAGTCGTCAAAACATTCACTCGCGATGGTGTCTATGTTGGAATCTTCAGCGAAAACCAGCTTGTTAAAGCAATTGACCTCATCAGGCATATCAAGAGTTCCGTAGCCCGAGATAATGCACGTGCCGTCTCTGGTGAGCTCGTATGTCGCATAATCTCCGCAGCGTCCTGCTGAAGGCTGGCAGTGTCTTGTATCCGCATCAAGTATCCTGTGATCGTTTGAGAACGACTCCAAAGGCGAGAGATAGTAAAGCGTAAGATCTTCGTAAACATCCACATTGCCGTCGCCATAATAGTATCTGGACATGTCATAAGTGGGATCGACGAAATACCATTTGTCACCGAGATATACCGCTGCCCATGCGTGATCGGCATAATCATCGGAAGAAGGCGAGTAACCAATCATCTCGTCGTAGGTGCTCATTCCGATTCCGAATTCAACCGTTGCAGGTATTCCCTGCGCCCTGCACAAAGCCGTAAAGCAGTTGCCGAATCCTTCGCATATACCCTTGCCGTCTCTTAAGATATCAACGGCACTGTCCTGATATCCGCCGCCATCAGCTGAAGCCTCAACATTGTCGTATGCCATCTCGGTAGCGATATAGATATAGATGCGGTAAACCTTTTCCCAGTCATCTTTTGCGCCGTTGCAGATCTGGTTAGAATATCCGATAAGCACGGGATCGTCGCATTCGACATCATTCTGGGGTTCCAAGCACTCTCTCAAAGACTGCTCGTCTGTCCACATCTCTTCACAGGATTTCAGGTTGAATTCGTAGTTCGGCGACTTCCAGAAATGAATGTTGCCGCCGCTCTTGTAAATGATGTTGTTGCCGTTGTCGACGGATCTTCCGAAAGCCTCGTAAGTCAGCGTGACATAGTAAAGTTCGTCTTCACTCATATCACTCGAAAAGTCAACATCGAAAGAAGTGCCGCCTCTGGAATAAGTCCTGACAGTCTTCATGGTGTTGCATTTCGAGAGCGTGATATTGTACTCCCTGCTGACATCGGAAGTAAAAATGGCCCTGCCTCCGGAGAGACTGAAATCAACAGTCGCACCGTCAGCGAGGGTCAGTTCATAAGAATCAAATAAAGCAGGTCTAAAATCACCTTTCCTGAAAATTCCCGGAAAAGCATTAAGGGTAATTGATACGCAAAGTATTATTGATGCGGCTACCCTCAAAAACACCTTTTAGATCTCCTTGGCAAGTTTTACGGCTTCGTCAACAGTTATCTCGGAAGCGTCGCTTGAATCTCTTCTCTTAACTTCTACGATACCTTCACCGGCTCTTCTGCCTACCGTGATACGGAGCGGAATACCGAGGAGGTCAGCATCCTTGAACTTAACACCCGGACGCTCATTTCTGTCATCGATGAGGACTTCGCAGCCTGCAGCAGTAAGGTCACCGTAGATCTTCTCTGCTACGCCCATGATCTCCTCATCGTTAGCCTTTGTGGGAACAACGATTACCTTGTAAGGAGCAACGATGGAAGGCCAGATGATTCCGTCGTCATCGTGATACTGCTCAATGATCGCAGCAAGTACTCTGGATACGCCGATACCGTAGCATCCCATTACCATGCTGTGTTCCTTACCGTTATTGTCGAGATATACACAACCGAGCGCATCGGAATACTTTGTGCCGAGCTTGAAGATGTGTCCGACCTCAACGCCTCTTGCCATGCCGAGCTTACCCTTGCCGCACTTGGGGCAGATATCGCCGGCCTTCGCATTTGTAATATCAGCGATCTTATCAGCTTCGAAATCTCTTCCGATGTTAACATTCTTGAAGTGATAGTCAGTCTCGCAAGCGCCGACTACGAAGTTCTTCATACCTGCAACTTCAGGGTCAACAACGATGTCTACCTTCTGCTTGAGGTTAACGGGGCCTGCAAAACCGACCTTTGCGCCTGTGATCATCTCAACGTCAGCGAAAGCAGCGAGTTCCATCTCGGTAGCATCATAAAGATTGCCGAGCTTTGTCTCGTTGATGTCTCTGTCACCTCTGCACATGGCAGCAACGAACTTGCCGTCAATGTTGTAAAGGATAGTCTTTACAAAAGCCTCAGGTCCGCAGTTCAAATAACCGCAGAGCTCTTCAATAGTCTTAACGTCAGGTGTGTGGATCTTCTCGATAGCGAGTTCTTCTGCTGTTTCAGCCTCGCCTCTTGTCCAGCCTGCCTTCTCCTCGTTTGCAGCATAGCCGCACTCGTCGCAGAAGCAGATAGCATCCTCGCCGACTTCACTCTTAACCATGAACTCCTGTGAACCGGAACCGCCCATTGCGCCTGAATCGGCATCAACTATCGTGTAATCCAGGCCGAGTCTGTCAAAGATTGCTCTGTAAGCGTCATACATCTTCTTGTAAGATATGTCGAGACCTGCCTCGTCAACGTCAAAGGAATAAGCGTCCTTCATGACGAACTCTCTTGCTCTGATAACACCGAATCTCGGACGCTTCTCGTCTCTGTACTTATGCTGGATCTGATAAAGAGTAACAGGAAGCTGCTTGTAAGATCTGATCGAATCTCTTACAGCTTCTGTAAAAGGCTCTTCGTGCGTAGGACCTAAGCAGAAAGATCTGCCGCCTCTGTCGGTAAGTCTGAACATCTCAGGACCGAACTTCTCCCATCTGCCTGAACCCTGGTAAGCCTCAGCAGGAAGAAGTGCCGGCATGATGAGCTCCTGTGCTCCTGCCTTGTCCATCTCTTCTCTGATGACTGCTTCAACCTTCCTGTAGGTACGGTAACCCATAGGCATGAATGAATAAACGCCGGATGCCATCTTGCGGATCAAACCCGCTCTGAGCATCAGTCTGTGTGACGGGATCTCAGCATCTGCGGGGATCTCTCTTTGTGTAGCCAAAAAAAGTTCGGAAACTCTCATTTAACTTGCTCCCTATATTATTAATAATTATACGGGTGTAAGTATATACGAGAGGGTTGCAATTTGCAATTGAAATTAATGGTGGCATTGCGGCGGGCAAGGGGCAAATCCGCTGGGGCTGTTTTCGACGATCGTGACAAGTGCCACGAAAAAAGCGCAATGAGAAAGGATGCCTTGCGACATCCTTCCCATAAAGTATTTAACCCAATTTAAGTATTTAGTATTCCTAAGATGAACACGACGTCCAGAATACCGCAGATTATGAGGATCAGGGCGCATATTATGTAGGTTCTTGCGCGCTTTTTCTCGACATCGCGCTCTGTCGTACCGTAGCTTTCTCTTCTGGCCGGTTTACGGACACGTCCCAACGACATTTGCTCTCCCCCCTCACACATTTTTCCCTCGCGGTGTCTAGATTATAGACGCATATAAAATTACATACCTTGCAGATCTGTTACATTCGATTTACATATTTCGAAAAACGCTTTACTCAAAATGAGATTAGCGGTATAGGGCAGCCCTATATTCTTGGGCATATTGCAAAACAAAGCGGTAAAAAGTCCTTCAAAAATACCCGCTTTTTCACTTAGGATGGCCAAAAACATATGTATGATATAATAATCTTGTATTTATGCGCTCAGATAGAACGCAATAACATAAGGAGAAATAAGGTTTTTGAAGCTTGTTGGAGTAAAAGAATTTTATAACATCACACGCGCCAAGATCATCTCGGCGGTGAACTGCGGCATAGTCGTTACGGCTTGCTCCATTGCCACGTTCTCCGTTGATACGGCACTTAATTCCACTTCCGCCCAGGCCCAGCCCTTAGAGACGACGGAAACGACAGTATTTTACCCCGGCGAGACTGATATAGTAGAGACTACTACCATAGCTGTAACCGAGCCTTCAGGTTCTTCCGCACCTGCAGAAACAAACCCTTCTGCTGCAGTTACGGTTCCTTCAGGCACTGCAAATACAGCAGAAACATCTGAAACAGCCGAGACGTCAGAAGAACCCGGCTCAACAGAAGAGACAACTGAAGCAACTGCTGCAGAGACCACAAAGAATTATACTGAAAGCGAACTTTATATTACCGTATATGCAACTACCGCAATCAATGTAAGATCCGGCCCCGGTACCGATTACGATGTAGTAAAGGGTCTCAACGCAGGCGATCAGATCGACGTTATCGCAGAGACTTCAAACGGCTGGTACAAAACATATAACGGCAACTATGTAAGCAAGGAATATGTATCAGAGAAGAAACCCTCTGTTACAACGACTACAACATCCAAGCCGACTACAAGACAGACTGAGGAAGAGACTACAGAAGAAGAGGTGGAAGTCACAACAACTACTACCGAAGAAGCACATGACACACCTTCCGGCAACGGAAACTCATGCACGATCACATTCTACGGTCCCCAGTCCAACGGAGACGGCACATACAACACAAGCACAGCAACAGGAACAACATGTACCGAAGGCCGCACATGCGCAGCTGACTGGTCCATCTATCCTGCAGGTACGGTAATCTACATTGAGAACGATCCTTTGGGCGGAGACGGATATTACACCGTTGAAGACAGGGGCCCCGGTGTTAAGGGTTACCACATCGACATCTACGCAGACGACGGCGAGACAGGCTCACACCACACCTGCACACGCACAGTCTACGCCCAGTAAGATACAGTAAAAACTACGCACGGATGCTTCTCTCAAAAAGAGAAGTATTTGCGCTTTTATAGAAGGAACAATTATGAGCAGTAATTCAAAAAGACACAGCTTTAAAGACCCAAAGTATAAGAATACCAATCCGGTAAAGATCATTCCGTTGGGCGGCATCGGAGAGATCGGCAAGAACATGACCGCCTTCGAATACAATAACGACATCATCATCGTCGACTGCGGCATGAGCTTCCCTGAAGAGAACATGCCCGGCGTTGACTGCGTCATCCCGGATTTCACTTATATCAGACGCAACAAGGAGAAGCTCAGAGGCATCCTTATCACGCACGGACACGAGGATCACATCGGCTCTCTCCCCTATTTCTTGAGAGAGTTCAAGTGCCCTGTTTTCGGCGGCACGATGGCGATCGAGCTCATCAAGCTCAAACTCCAGGATAAGAACGTGCCTTTCGAAGGCATCAAGCTCTCGACCTGCAAGAACGGCGACATCATCCGCCTCGGCAACTCATTCTCTGCTGAATTCATCAGAGTTAACCACTCCATCGCGGATTCATATGCGCTCTGCATCAACACTCCCGTAGGACGCATCGTCCACTCCGGCGACTTCAAGATCGACTACACTCCGATCAACGGCAAGACAATCAATCTTCAGCGCCTGGGCGAGCTCGGAAAAGAAGGCGTCCTGATGTTCATGTGCGAGAGCACGAACGTTGAGATAGAAGGTTTCTCGCCCTCCGAAAAGCACGTCGGCGAGGCTTTCTCCCACTACTTCAGAAAAGCGGAAGGCCGCATCATCGTAGCCACATTCTCATCGCACGTTCACCGCATGCAGCAGATTATCACGGCAGCTGAAAAATTCGGCCGCCACGTATGCCTTTCGGGACGTTCGATGGTTCAGGTATTCAACATCGCTAACACTTTGGGATATATCGACATCAAGCCCGATACGCTCATCGACATCGATGCGATCGACAACTATCCCGACAACCAGATCGTCGTTCTCACGACCGGTTCACAGGCTGAGCCGATGAGCGCTCTCACACGTATGGCTTACTCATCACACCGTTCGGTAGATATCACCAAGGGCGATACGGTAATCATCTCCGCTGACCCGATCCCGGGCAACGAGAAGCCTATCTACAGAGTCATCAACGAGCTCTACAAAAAAGGCGCTCACGTTATCTACCAGTCCCTTGCAGACGTTCATGTATCAGGCCACGCTTACAGGGATGAGCTCATGATGCTCCATACCCTCATCAAGCCGAAGTTCTTCATTCCGGTTCACGGCGAATACCGCATGCTCTGCCTCCACAAAGAGATGGCAGTAGGCCTCGGCATGAATGAAGACAACATCTCGATCCTCGAAAACGGTGCCGTACTCGAGCTTACCGAAGACGAAGCAAAGATCACGGATCACGTTCCTGCAGCACCCGTACTCATTGACGGTACAGGCACTGTAGATGCAGATGACAGAGTGCTTACGGACAGACTCCACTTAAGTGAAGACGGATGCCTTGCAATTGCCATTACGGTCAACGAAGATACGGGCGATCTCGCATGCTCCCCTGCTGTCAACTCGATCGGATGCTTTGATGACGAGGAAAACATCGATGTACTTTACGAGCTTATCTCCGATAAGGTTGACGATCTCTTAAAGCAGGCAAGCAACAAGGCAGGCAGCATTGAAGCTTTCATTCAGAAGCGCAACTTCAGAGAGCAGATAAAGAGCTTTGTAAATTCAAAATCCGGAAAGAGACCGATGATCATCTTCAACATCAGCTATGTCGGCGGTTTTGACGATGACACGTACTACGGAGACAGGTAAAAGCTTACCCTTTACGCCAATAGCTTTAAAAGTTCTTCAGGCGAAATGGCTCTGATCTCAGCCTTCCCGTAATCTTTTATGTTGCGTGTGACTATATAGTCCGCCCCAACTGTTTCAGCACAGGCATATTGAAGTGCATCTTCGTAATCGGAGATTGCAGTATTGTTTATTGCTGTGTCTACAACATCATTACCCACTTCTGCCACTTTTAAAATCTCATTGTACCGCTTCAAAATAGTACGTCTTTCAGCATCTGAATACTGCTTTCGCAGAATGTAATACATATTGCTAATAGAGTGAAGCGCAACATATCCGTCAATAACTTGTTTTGCGCAAAGGTCGATAACCGTAGCTGAAAAGCCTGATCTGCCATCCCTGTTAGTGAGAGCATCTATCATTATGTTTGTATCAATCAGCACCTTCATACTTGCGATCAATGCCTCCATGCTTGCGGATTAACTCCTCTTCAAGAATTGCCTTGTAGTCATCCCCGATATCAATCGGTCTGCAAAGTTTCATTAATTCATCAAATGCTTCCTTCTTCCGCCTCAGCTCTTCCTCGCGTAATCCTTCAGCATAGGCCTTTACCCTCTCCCGGTTCTCCATCTTAAGCGTTTCCAAAACTTCGCTGATCTCAAGATTTATCGCATATTCCGGTTTGAAATATTCCGGTACTATCGCAAGTGTCAGCCCCATTGCATTAAGCATCTTAAGAAGAGTCTCAATCCTGGGCTCAGTACTCTTATTCTCTATCCTTCCGATTGCAGCCTGATGAAGGCCTGATTTCCTTGCAATCTCAGTCTGCGACAGGTGTCTGGACTTTCTGATCTTGATGAAATCATCGATTATCTCGTTTCCTGTCCTTGCATTATGTCTATTCTCGTTAGCTACCATATCCAAAACCTCCTTATTCGTTATATTTATATCGTATTCGTTATAATTGTAACGCGAAAAATAGGTCATTGCAACACAATGACCTACCTGACAGCCTATTAAAGCCTTAGTTCCTTATGACATCAACAACATCTTTTACGCGCAGAATCCTCTCGCATGTGCGATCAAGCTGCTCTCTGCCTGATATGTTAATGGTTACGAAAATCCTTGCCTCAGGGCCATCTACGACTGTATTGAGCTTGACGATGTTAATCTTCTCTTCATTTATCTTATCAAGAACGTCAATAAGCAGTCCGTTTCTGTCCATGGCAACGACAACGAGCTGAACGTCGTAGCTTGAATACTTCGCCTTTGAAAGCCACGTTACTTCGACAAGACGCTGATATCTCTGCTCGTCCCTGGCGGAATTGCCGCGGTTCTTGATTATGTTCTGGATGTTCTTGCAGGACACCTTGTGGATGCCTACACCCTTTTCCTGTGTGACATAACCTATGATCTCGTCGCCGAATACAGGGTGGCAGCACTTAGAGATGTGCGTAACAAGAGAATCAAGTCCGTTGACTACAACTGCATCGTTGCTCTGCGCACGTCTCGCTGAATCAGTTCTGGCACCTCTCGAAGGCTTTGCAGCAGCCGCAGCAGCGATTGCTTCGTTACCCTTCGGCGTACCTGGAGCGGCCGTCTGATGAGGATCGACATTAAGAGCGTTGATCTTGGAAACATCGTAATCGAGAACCTGCTTGGAGGTCTCAGCCGGCTTGCTTTTCGCACCCTTGATATTACGGGTCTGGTCAGCCTTACCGAGTTCTATCGGAAGTTCATTCGGGCTGTATGCGACGTTACCGTCAGCGGTAACACGGTAGCCTAAAGCACGGCGCTCTTCTTCGGGAATATTCCTGATATAGTCGTCACGGAGACGTGAGAATACTTTGCTTACGCTGATAGATCCGTATCCCAGAGCAGCGAACATGTCATCTAAAGACTGGAAGTTATTTCTCTTCAGAATGCTCTCGATGGACTTATGCATCAGAAGCTTTGCAGGATCGAAGCCGTTACGCGTGATCTCGTTCGTAAGGAGTTCACGGCCTGTAGCGATATTGTCTGCACGTGCTTCACGCTTGAACCAGGAATTGATCTTGGATTTAGCGTTAGCTGTACGTGCGATCGATACCCAGTCACGTGAAGGGCCCTTAACGAGCTTGGATGAAGACTGGATCTCAACGATGTCGCTGTTCTTAAGTTCATAAGACAAAGGAACTATACGTCCGTTGACCTTGGCACCGTGCATGTGGTTGCCGATACCTGAGTGGATCGCATAAGCGAAGTCGATCGGACAAGAGCCCTTCGGCAGCTTGATTACTTCGTGCTTCGGTGTGTATACGAAGATCTCGTCCGGTGCGATGTTCATCTTGAACGCTTCCATGAACTCGCCGGAGTCGGTGAGCTCGTTCTGCGAATCGATGATCTGCCTCATCTCGTTTATCTTCGTATCGTATCTGTCAGCCTTGAATTCCTGGGAATTTCCGGTCTCTTTATAGTGCCAGTGGGCAGCGATACCATACTCTGCGATCTGGTGCATCGCAAATGTCCTGATCTGCACTTCGAAAGGCGTGCCCGTGTGGCTTACGACAGTCGTGTGGATGGACTGGTATTTGTTCTCCTTGGGCATCGCGATATAGTCCTTGAAGCGGCCCGGAACGTGCTGGTACATCTCGTGGATGATACCAAGCACCTGATAGCATTCAATGACTTCGTCTACGATTATCCTGCATGCGAAAAGGTCATAGATCTCATCGATCGTCTTACCCTTCTCATGCATCTTCTTATAGATGCTGTAGAAATGCTTCGGACGTCCTTCAATGTCGTAATGGACAATGCCGTTCTCCTCAAGTTTTGCGCGGATCTCGGAGACAACGTCTTCCATGAAATCTTCTCTCTGCGCGCGGTTGCCGTTAACGAGCTTTACGAGCTCATAGTAATCGTCCGGATGGAGATAACGCAGACACAGGTCCTCAAGTTCCCACTTGATCTTATAGATACCGAATCTGCCTGCGAAAGGAACGTAGATATCAAGCGTCTCCTGGGCCTTTTCGATCTGCTTTTCAGGACTCATGGACTTCAAAGTTCTCATGTTGTGCAGACGGTCTGCGAGCTTTATGAATATGACTCTGATATCGTCTGTAAGCGCAATGAACATCTTGCGCACATTGGATGCCTGAATGTCCTGCTTGGAGTTATAGACAACGTTGTCGAGGCTTAAGTTGAGCTTTGTAACGCCGTCAACGAGGCTGCATACGACAGGTCCGAACTTCTCGGTGACCATCGCATCGTCAACTATGGTATCTTCGATCGTATCGTGAAGGAGCGCTGCCTGGATCGTAGCTGAGTCTACCTTAAGATCAGCAAGAATGAGGGCAACTGATACGGGGTGAATGATGTAAGGTTCGCCCGTCTTACGTCTCTGGTTGCGGTGTGCCTTATAAGCAAAGATGAAGGCCTTCTCCATCTTCTCGTTGTCCTCTTCGATATCTTTCTCTTCGAGTTTTGCGGCACACGCGTAATCGTCGTATATGGAGATTATCTTATTGAATCTTTCCTGAAGATCCTGGGGAATATCGGGCTTCTGGCTGTCGTCCTCAAGATAGGCGCGCTCGGCCTCAGCCTGCACCTCTTCTTCAGTAACGGGATTAAATGCCTTGTCATTCTTACCCTTATTCACCTTGTATTCTCCTATATTCCTCAGATTCACTGAGTTTTACTTTATTGCCCGTTGCCAGGATGTTGAAGCATACCCTCGTGGGTGTGATCGTTCTGAGTCCTATCAGGTTGCAGTCAGCGAAAACCTCTAGGCATCTTTTTACCTGGAACGGAGTTACCGATACATCATAATTGTTAGACACTAATCTTGCAAGAAGTCTGATATCTGCCGTGGACATCGCCGTACCGCCGAAGCGTTCGATCGCCTTGTAGCAGACACCGTACTGCTCGGCAGTAGGTCTCATGGATCTCTCAATATTCTCGCCTGGAGCCATCTTAACGATCTGATCCATCGCAAGTCCGCTCGTGTAAAGCTTTTCTGCGATCTCTGCCTTCTGCCACATAAATCCATTACCGTACTCAGGTCTTATGTCTTCAAGATGGAGGCTCAAAGAAGTCTCCCCTCTGTAGCAGTATTCATTCAGTGTATAAGCGATGTCGATCTTATCGCCCGCTCTTAAGATATTAAAATAATCACCCATCCCGAATCCTACGGCAGAGACGGATGCCTTGCCAGACGGATCTGTCAGGTCGAGCCTGATGTGGGCGCCGCCGCTCATCTGGGCAATGTTCGTAATTACAAGTCCGTTTGTAATGAATATCGGCTTAGGGTTACCGATACCGAACGGACGGAGTTTACATACTTCACGATATGACTCAAAGGTAAGTCCGCAGGGCGCGATCTCGCACTCGGCGTTGATCAGATCGTCTTCTGATTCTTCGCCTGACTCACCCTTCTCTTCGTAGATCTTTGCAGCCTCAGCTTCCAGAGCCTCCATAAAGGTGCCCATCTCGTTCTTTCTTACGAGAAGTCCTGCAGCCTTCTTATGTCCTCCGAAATTAACGAGCTTATCTGATATTCGCTCAAGGCATTCATAAAGATCGAAATCGCCGAATGCACGTCCCGAACCCTTTGCACATCCGGGTTCTGTAGCATCATCAGTAAATACGAGAGCAGATCTTCCATAAAACTGTGAGAGCTTACCTGCAACGATTCCAAGCACGCCCTGGTGCCAGTCCTTGCCGTATACGACAATGGGGCCGCATGTATTTGTCAGGGACCATCTTTCAGGTCTTGCAGGATTCTCAAGCTGTGCTCTTGCCTCGTCGAAAACCTTGGCCTCGATCTCCTTACGCTCATCGTTCTGACGTGTAAGGTCCTGAGCCGCAAGCTTTGCCTCTGTAGGATTGTTTTCGAGGAAGAGCTTTAAAGCATCTGCAGAATCGTAAAGTCTTCCTGCAGCATTGATTCGCGGTACGAAGTTAAACGATATAAACGTCTCATCCAAAGTCTTTCCGGGAGCCAAAAGCATGTCGTTCATGACACCTACGCCGACATTCGAGGGCTTCTGCATACTCTTGAAAGCACGCTTAATAATGGTTCTGTTCTCATTCGTGACAGATACGAGGTCGGCGATCGTTGCAAGTCCGGCAAGCTCTATTGCCTGCCGCCAGATATTGCCGGTGACCTTATGCCTGCCGTCTTTGCCCAGAGCCTCTACGAGCTTTAAGGCAACGCCCGCACCGCAAAGATCTATGAAAGGATAAGTGTTGTCAGATCTCTTGGCGCAGATAACACAGTCGGCCGGCGGCAATTCGTCTTTTACGTTGTGGTGGTCGGTTACGATAACCTGTATTCCGAGGTTCTTAAGTTCCTGAACCGTATCGACATTGGTAACGCCGCAGTCAACGGTAATGACGAGGTCAGGGTTCTTCTCAATGACCTTGTCCATTATCTTCTCCGTAAGGCCGTAGCCGTGCTCTGCTCTGTGCGGCACGATATACTGCACATTTACCTGATGGCTTCTGAAATACCTTACAAGGATTGAAGTTGCAGTTACACCGTCACAGTCGTAATCGCCGTAAACGAGGACCTTGCCGTGCCTGTCGATCGTATCATTAATGATGTCGACAGCCTTATGCATGTCATTATAAAGAAACGGATCGTGCCAGATACCGTCGTCTTCAGACAAAAACTGTTCTACGGATTGTCCTTCGGTTATACCGCGATTCTTAAGCAATACATCAAGGAGCTCATCAGCATCCTCTACTTTTTGGGATGCCGATAAGCGCCAGTTCTTACCGGTCAATAACATATAACTAATCTCAACTTTATCTTTATTGACCATATTATAACGGAATAAGAAGTGGTTTACAAAGAAGAGATAATCAATCGTTACGGCTTTGAAACAAAAAAGAGGTTACCTTTTCAGGTAACCTCTCATAAAGTCTTATTAATGCTTTCTCTTGCGAGCTGCTTCAGACTTCTTCTTTCTCTTTACAGAAGGCTTCTCGTAATGTTCTCTCTTACGAACTTCTGCAAGAACGCCTGACTTTGCGCAAGAACGCTTAAATCTGCGAAGTGCACTGTCAAGGGACTCGCCTTCCTTAACCTTAATCTCAGACATCTTTATCCCCCCTCTCTTCGCGTGGATTTCAAACTCGCATATTATATAGGACGTATGCGGATAAGTCAAACACCTTGAAATCAGGCAGATTTGTTGCCTGCAAGTTCCCTGACCTTATCAACCGGAACTCTCTTTAGATTTCAATAAACCGGCATTACACTACAAAGCTTAATGCGTCCTTCAAAAGCATTGCTGCTACAACGCTTATCGAGATAGCCGGCGCCAAAGCGATCTTCCTCTTCTTTGACTTGCAGACAAGCGCGAAAATGATTCCGAGCACAACACCGATACCTACAGCAATGCAGGCACCCTTAATGTGCAGGAAAAGCATCAGGCACATGGCAAGCTTGACAGGACCGTAATTCATCTTTGTCTTCTTAACCTTGCCGATAACAGCCGTAACCAGCGCCATGACAAGACCTACGCATGCAGAAGCAATAAGTCCTTCGATCGCATATTCTCTTATATCAGGCATGAAGCCTACAGTCATGATCCATACGACCAGGATAGCTGCAAGGAAGCCGTTCGGGATAACACCCGAATCCCAGTCTGCCAGCGAAAGTCCCAGCAAAAGCACTTCCAAGACCAAAGCGGCAATAACAACAGCATCGATTGCACCGTGAAGCGCGAGCGTTCCTGCGAATAAAAGGCCCAGTATTATCTCGAAAATAAGATCTCTCGGCGGCACCTTCGAACCGCAGTATCTGCACTTACCCTTCAGTGCAATATATGAAATGACCGGGAAAAGATCTGCCGTTGACAGCTCATGTCCGCAAGTATCGCAGTGGCTGTGACCCAGCATCCAGTCTTCACCTCTTACAACACGCCATGCGGTACAAGTAATGAAGCTCGCAAATATCGCGCCAAACATAAAAGCCAGAACAATACAATAAATGCCGATAAACAGCGAATCAAATAACGGATATGAAAAAATCAAGGCCAGATCTCCTTAAAGGTTATTTCTGACCTTGATTATACACTGTGAGCGAAAATGCAAAAAGACACAAAAAGAAAACCGGGTTCTATCGAACCCGGTGCAGTGAAAACTATTTGGTTTTTAGATATTCTACTTTTAGATTAAGTACCAGCCAACATTGAAGTGCCTGTTGCGGCATCAGGTTTTGCTGTTCCCCAGTCACCACCAGCAGTGTATGTATAATAATCTTCACCGGCTTTGAACTGAATTGCAACCGTCTGAATTGTGTACTTGTCGATATTGGTAGCAGTGGACTCAGTGCTCTTTACAGTATACTTAATGTCATTAACTGTTATGCCTGTAAGATCCGTAACTTGCTTACGATTAAATGTACTCTTATCACTAGCTGTGCCTAACTCACCGCCCTTACCGTATGTCTCTGTAGCGAGTGCCTGAACTGCTGCATAAACTGTGGATGCTGCCTGGTATTCCTTTTCCTTCTTAGCTCTATCGATGTAACCAACGAGTGCAGGTACGAGCATAGCTGCGAGGATAGCGAGGATTACGAGTACTACAATGAGCTCAACTAATGTGAAACCCTTCTTTGTTGACTTACCTAATTTCTTCATGTTAGTGACCTCCTTTTTGTTCACCCTTAAAGTGAGTTTTGAGTTTGTTTTGTTTGTCAAATGCTTTTGACTTGCTTGATGGTCTTACTATAAACCATTCCAAAATCGAGTTCAACACATTTTCGCCACAATTCACCAGTGGGTAACAATTTGTTTATTCAAAGCAAAATATGACATAGTTTGCAAACTGCTTGTTAACGGAAGGCTCCTTTTGAACTAATTGTTAATGGGAAACAATTTTCGATAAAAAAATGTCGTTTATGATAAATGAAGCGCAATTGTACGCGTATATGCAACACCCTGATCATTATTGACTGTAATAAGGCATTTTACATATGCAGGAGCACCTGTATCAACATCATACGTAAGATCCGAAAAGCTAAGATCTACAGTGTATTTGCCATAGGCGGTATTAGTTAACGGATCCGTGAAGTCATAATAACCATTGGGGAAAACAAAGCTATCAACATTCGTACCGGATGAGAAATAGCCGTAGTGCACGCGTCCTATACCAGAAGCTACTTGATCAGCAGCAGGATCTGCTGAATTAAACATTCTATAGATTGCACGGGAATACAGGCCTCCGGAACCGGTTTCAGCTGAATCAGTGGAATCATCAGTAGCTTCACTGGTCTTAACAGCATTATACAGCTCACCGGTTATCTCATAATTTGAACCAATCGAGATGCAATATTCCGGAGATTTTCTTATAACAAGCACTTCTCCACTGGGCAACGATGAAATAGAATCATTCTCACCTACCAGTTCATAACCATTTGAGGTGATCCATACGTCGCCGGCGCATTCTATATTGTTTCCGGTACATGCGCCTCTTAACGAAGAAGCAACATTATCCGCTATCAACTGAGCCTTAGCCAGTTCATTATGGTGGGTATAAATCGTTGAGATAGGAAGAATAAGAGATACACAGGCAACAGCAAATATTGCTATGAGCGCCATAGCAACTACAAGCTCAACAAGTGTAATAGCTTTTTTCGTCTTATAATGTCTCTTATTCAAAATTAACATGGCTATTACCCGAATTCATAAACAACATACTTTGTTCCGTCAACCGAATAAGTATATCTCTTTATCGGCATTGTCTTAGTTGAGTCATTGGGATAAGTAAGCGGTGCACCGTTTTCAGGATGAGTAGTAGCGAGATCCTCCTGGAGAACGATCATAGAATCATCTGCTTTCTTTCTGTTTTCAGTAGCATGGATCTCAGTATTGGCTGCCCATGACAGACCTTGAGCAAAAAAGATTAGCATTATAGAAAGAAGTGCAAAAGCAACTACTACTTCAATAATAGTCTCACCCTGTTTATTCTTAAGAACGCTTCTTACCCTGTCTCTTAACTTAATCATTTTAATATTGCCTCACATAAACAGCACCGGAATTAAGATAGGTTAATTTGTACTCGTACTCGGCATCTGCAACTTTTGAGTAGACAGTTATAACAGTATATGTTTCCATTGCCGACGGATAGTCCTTGACTGTAACCCTTACCTCTGAATTTGGAATTGCATACTTGGTATTAGCTGAATCATCTAAACCGTTGAGTGCATGCGGATCAGTTATGTCGCCGTTTTTCATGGCTTTGTCAATCGAATCACCTAAACTGACAGCAATCATATAAGCCTGGTCCTGTTGTTGCTGCTTATCTGCTGAAGCCAACAACGTATTTGTCGTCATACGCAAAACAATTATTCCGGTAATAATTATTATTGCTATGATCGACACAAGAACGAGGCTGGCGCCTTCATTCTCCCGCAAAACAGAAGACAATTTCTTATTTGTTTTTCCCATTTGTCTCAGTTTCATTTTACATACTCTCCGCACAACTCTTTGGTAACCGGTACAGCTATTTATGTTTCCTCTTCCCACAATGCGTAAATCCTGTAGTCACTATAAATATCAATCGTACTGATTTCGATAGGCGTGGTGAATTGATCATCTTCATAGTAGCCAAGGAAAGTATATCCTTCTCTTTCCGGTGTGTATTCCAATCTCTTTCCTTCAGCTACAGGAATAACCACCTCATTACCTTCGCTTATAACTATTGTAACGTAATGAGCTGTAGCCCATTTAGCGTAAATCGTATAGTTTCCATTTATACCGAAATTCATGGTAATCGGATTGGTGAACTCGCCGTCTGTAAACCAACCATCGAAAACAAAGGCATCCTTTTCAGGCAGATAGCTAAAGATATCGCCTTCATCGACTGTGATCTCAATTGGTTCACCTTCACCTAAGTGTACGGTAATAATATATGTTTTAATCCATTTAGCATAGATATGTACATCCGCTGTAACTGTCTGTTCGAAGTCAAATGCTTCAGTACACTCTTCATCAGCATACCAGCCGCCAAATCTGTATCCGCCCTCTTTAGTAGGCTCAGCAATCTCGAAACTGCTCAGATCATATTCATAATCAACCTCGGTTTCAGTTGTTTTACCGGTATCAATATGAACGATAACCACGGGCTTAGCCACCCATTTAGCATAGATCTCAATATCAGCCGTAACCGGTTCAGCGAAATCATACTCTGTTTCGAATTCAGCATCCTTATACCAACCGATAAATGTAAAGTGTTCCTTAGCCGGATCATCCGGTTTTGTGATGCATGAGTTATATTCTATCCTCTCAGAAGGAATATCAGTACCGTTGTAAGTAACAAGCGGATTATCCTTCCACAGAGCATAGAGAGTCATAGCACCGGTTACCGGTGTATCAAGAGTGAATTCCTGTGTGCACTCCTCATCGGAATACCAACCAACGAAAGTACAATCAGTCTTAATCTGCTCATTTATCTTCGACGCATCTAATATATCGTTATATTCAACAGTCTGAGGATCAACAGGAACACCACCGTTGACAACAAATTCAACCGTGTATTGTTCTTTTGTCCACTTAGCATAGATAGTCAGATCTCCATCAACTTGATCAGCAAAATTATACTTCTCAGTTAATTCGGCATCCTTATACCAATCAACGAATAAATGACCGATAAGTTTAGGATCTGCAGGACGCTCAACAACATTGCCCTTAGCTATGCGCTGAGGAACATAAACTGTTTCTCCACCAGCTTCAAAGTTAACAGTATACAGAGGCAAAATAGTGAATTCTTTTACAACTTCACCTGTATAATTGCCCATACCGGTAATCTTTACTTTGCCTTGTCCGGGCTGAGTGTTGCTCTCATATACCAAAGTGTAATCCTGGTTCTCAACAAGAGGCGTTTCCTTGCCATCCTTCTTATATATTACACTCACCGGCGGCTTAACCTCTGTACCGTCATCATTAAACGGAATCGGAGAATCAACTTTTATTTCAAATTCAGTAGAATTAATATCCGGCGAAGTAATTTCAAAATACTCTTTTACCTGACCATAATACTGTCCAATTCCAACAACTATTGCAGCCGCCATGCCAATCTTGTTATTTCTCCAGTAAACAACTGTATAGTCCACACCAAGAGTTAACTCTTTTCCACCCTTAGTTACCTTAACAACAGGTTCAATAGCCGTTCCGTTATAAACATTGATAGGGGTGAGTATCTCAACATCCGGGTTTATCAGAATATAATCAGGATCTTCCGTAGGGATAATGGGCCAGTCTCCATAATGAACACCTTCCCAGTGCTTAGCAGGCCTTTCCGGAGTCGAAAGCTGAACAGATATGAAAGTTCTAAGCGGGAATTCCGGGACAGTTCCATCTTCATTCTTCAATGTCGAATCAAAAGGATTCGCATGGTAAATTGACGTAGCATCCTTCTTTATATACTCATTGCCAGCACCATTCCACATAGCTCGTCTAATTTGATTAACACCGATGCGGCTTTCCGGGATATTTCCTACTCTTGGAAGTTCAGCATTGATCTTATCTACTACCTTACTGATATTGAATATAGCGACATTATCCTTTGTAGCGCATCCGGCAAAAGATCCGAAATTCGTCGAAGACTCAGAATTAATAAACACATATCCTGTACAATAGCATTCTTGGAAGAAGCTTCCTTTATTTGCATCTGTGCTGCCAACAAATCCTCCGACACAATCCTCGCCGTTTACAGAACAAGTAGAGTAACACTGACCAATCTGCGTAGCACTATTGCTAATAAAGCCTGCGAATCCGCCTACATTCTTTTTACCTGTAACATTCTCATAGAGAGGAATATACTGTCCGCCGACTGTATGGCCGCCGCTATAGCAGTTATTGATCTTTCCGCTATACACACATCCTGCAAATCCGCCGACATCAGCATCTTCTCCATCGCCTCTAACTACAGCAGTACTAAAACAGCCCTGCAAGTTAACACTGTATGTGCAGCCTGCAAAGCCACCGACATCAGTTGCTTTAGAATAAACAGCAACATTTGAAGAATAACTTAACACATAGAAATATGCTTCAAAATTGGTACTGCAGTCTTTGTTTCCATAATTCTGCGTACCAGAATTAGATGTCAATATACCAACTGCTCCACCTACACCGCTGTTATCACGCAAATCTACATCGGTATTACTTAAGTCATCACCACCGGCAAAGACCATACTTGTATCAGTCTGATCTTCGTTTCCAATTCTTACAGAGATATATGCACTTGTATTCTGACCATTACCTACTTTATAGACTCCTATTGCTCCACCGGCTTGTACACAAATACACCCGTCAGTAACTGTATCCACACCGTAAACAGTACTGAGAGATCCCTGATAGTCGCCAATCCTGGTAGCATTTTCCAAAGATACATCAAGTCTTCCCGTAAGTTTAGCAGCACTAAATTCTCCGAATGCTCCGCCTACAGCAGCCTTTCCGGAAACTATTGCTTCTGACAGCTCAACTGTCATATTCATATATATATCAAATGCGGCAGTGCGGGTTAATTTGCCGCATACACCACCTACATAATCGCCATTACTGTATACTACCTTTACCGTATTTACATCATAAGTTGTCTTTGTTTGTGCAGTACCGCCACTAAAGAATGAATAGCATGCTCCAATCCATCCTCCAATATAAGAAGAACCGTTAGTGGATACTACACAAATCGAAGGACCTGTTGCTGAAATATTGATAACTTTAGAACTACTCTGAGAAGAACCTGTATCACCGGACTTTCCGATAATACCACCCAGATAATTGCCATGACCTGTAATCAAAAGGCCATTATCATATGTCCTATAAGGAGCACCGCTGCTTCTATTGGCAGACAGGGTATCGATCTGACCACCTGTACCACTTAAGCTAATGTTATTAATCGTGCCTTTAAAATGGAAACCGATAACACCACCGATACAGGCATCAGGATACTGCTTTGCACCCTGCCAGATCGGATTTCCGGTATTCATCACAACAGAAACATTATTAATCGTAAGGGCTTTAGGAGAACTACTTGAACCCAAAAGTCCTATAGCACCGCCGAGATTACTATAACCCCTTACAGCCTTATCATTATTAATGGTAACATCAATGGAAGATATTACTAAATCCCACTTTGTATTAGATCCATGATGTCCTATTGCGCCACCAACATTAATGCCACCATCGACATAGGAATCTCCGGAAATATTAACTGTAACAGAAGGCAAATCACCTTCGCTGTAACCTAAGGCGCCTCCGATGCAATCACCATTTATCAAAGTATCATCTTCGAAATAGCCACCGTAGATTTTGGATTCTCCGGTTAACTCAACGGTTACTTCAGCGATTTTTCTAAGGTTATAACCGACCGCACCACCAACATAATTACCTGTACCGTAAATCTCAGCACTGCCATTCCCGCCAATGTCAGTCGTTACAGATGCGACTTGGCAAGCATTGTATCCGATACCTCCGGCAACATTGTTGTTCCCCGTAATAGTACCGCTGGAAGACGCAGAAATGTGACCATTATGAATCTTATTATATCCAATGGCACCGCCGACATTTGAACCTTTTGCTGTCAATGATGAAGCACCAAGATCAGACACTATAACATATTGGCAATTTGTATTACCCTTATCGTCGGAATCGAAAAATCCTACCGCACCACCCAAATTAGCATTATCACCAGCAGAAACAGTGGATTCAATATTAATCGGAGAGTCAGTAAAATCTACTGCAATTTTCGAATTATCAGCAACCCAATCAGGATAACAGCTTCCAAAGTGACCAATAGCACCACCGACATTATAGGTTCCACTTATAATTGCACTATCTTCAGATGATCCGGATTCAGTTGTCACGCTGATAGAGCCACCAAAAACACCGTTATTTGTATGTATAAATCCGATAGCACCACCAACATTTGCATCACTTCCAACAATTCTGGAAGGATGAGGAAGGACAACATCAACATTGACCATAATATTGTCGCCCGTTATATTGTCAGAACCCGCAACAAGTTTTTCAGTATCAACATCTGCACTTTTAGAATTTTCCCAGCTGGTTGATCTGAGTCTGCCGATTGCACCACCAACGGATTCAGTTCCGCTTACATCTAAAACAACACCAGCTGCATTTACCGTAGCACGATTTACTATTCCGCCAGCTCTCAAAACACCGGCAACACCGCCAACACCTTTGCCATCGGCATGGACTGTAAGCGTAGAACCGTTACCATCCAACTCAATTGTGCCAGTGCCATCTCCCTGCACCCTGACATCACCGCACACACCACCGACAACAGAACCGGTACCTGATACAGTTGAATCGCCATTAACCTTGGTGATAATAGTTCCGCCCTGCAGATTCGGATTTCGGCCGACAGATCCACCAATAAAATTAATGCCGTCTACTGTTGCACCGGAAAGTGTGGACTGAATCTCACCATACTCAGCACCCTTACTCCAACCGACTGCTCCACCGATACAATACTTGCCTTTAATCTTTGCCCCGTTGTTATAAGCATATATTCCGCCATAATTGGCAAACAGTACGCCAACAGCACCGCCTGCATTATAATTTGCATAGATATATCCTCTATTCTCGACGAATACATGAGAATTCTCAGTCAGATAACTCTGATCATTATTCTGAGCTGCGCAGATTGCACCAATTGCACCGCCGGCACCCGTAATTCTTTCACTATATTTATTACTGTAATAAACAATCTTTGTATTTTCACCATTAAAAATGTTGGTAACAAGATTAACTTTTCCGTCCTTTATAACTCCGATTGCACCGCCGGCACCGTGATTGCTTGCGCTGTCATCACTGATAGCTGAAATCTTCGTACCATTGTTTTCAACATCCAAATAGATCGTTCGATCAGAAACATTCTCAATATGACCGTATACACCGCCGGTACACTCAGCTTTGTTCAAAGGATTATTATTATCATCTAGTAATGAACCAATAGCTCCGTTACCATTAATAACCGTCAGGAAAGACTTGGCAACCGTACTGCCGTAATCATAACCGATTGCACCGCCGACTTCATTCAGTTTTGAGTTTGTGTTTCTAATAAGAATATTGCCTGCGTTATTGACATAAACACTCATATAATCGCCGTCGCAATTATTCATATAACCAATTGCGCCGCCTACATTAACGCCATCTTTACCATTATCCAGCTCAAGGATCAAGGACTCTTCAGGCAAATCAACATAAATCTGATAGTCATCACTATCATGGTCAGAGAATTCAACTCTGCCCGTTCCATCAGTATCATAAGATGAAACTGTTACTTCTGATACAGAGTACGTAAGACTGCATGAATCCAAATAGCCAATGGCACCACCAACATGGTCCGTGCCTGCTATAACACAAGAGAGGTTATCATCTGAGCCTGTAGTTGATTCAACCGGCAAAGTAAACGCACTATTGCCATTAGGGTTACCGCCTACAACTAACCTTGCGCCTATATCAGCGCTAGAATATGCAATAACTCCTCCTACATTACCGTTACCGACAACTGCAAATCTTCCATTAATCTCTAAAGATCCGCTAATAGCAGAGGATTCATTCTTACCGATGATGCCGCCTGCACCCGGATAATTGCTTGACAGCCAGTAATCATCTTCTTCAGAGCTTGACAAAACAATCGGATTGCTCATCATAATAACATTCTGATCATCATCAGCCGCACTATTACCTATAGTTCCACGATTAAGTCCGACAAGACCACCTACATAGTAATTAGCATTTAGTCTGCTTTGAGAATTTATACCTATAGTTGCATCCGATTGTGAAATTAAACTATAGTCACTCGCTGACATATCGGCGACATTGGAAAGAACCATATTAAAGTTATTGGTATAAATATTAGATATAGTTCCACTATTCTTGCAGATCAAACCATATCCTTCATCAGTGTTATTTGAGAAAGAAGAGGTCCTCATCTGTAAGTTGTTGATAGAGTACTTCTTTCCAGAAGCATCAGACATGGATGTCAATGTCTGGCCTGCTCTCAATTCATTAATAGCCGGGAATGAGACAATCTTTAATAAAGCTGTATCCGCGTTATTGGAATTCGTAATGGCAGCAGGCGTTCTGCACTCACCGTTAGAACACTTAAAGACTTTAACATCACTTACTGTAAGCAAGTCAGCTTTATCGGTATACCAATCCAGATCACGAACGATCCTGTAATTAGCATTCGAATTTTCAATCCAACGGATATTATAAAGATGCCTGAAGGATGTGATAACAGCATCTCCGCCTTGATCAGTCCAACTCGTTCCGGCAACGCTGTCATTGTAGATCAGATCTCCGAAGAGAGTATTTACAACACATTTACCTGTTGTACCTTCTTCAGCATTATCAGGAGAATCGTATTTCGCCATACCGCTTCTTACAACATAACAATAAGAGGTATTACCCTTTACTCTTGATACACCGGTAAAGTAAACCGGATCATCAATAGCTCTGGCAGCTTTCATATCAGTTACTGTTTTTGTTTCTACCGGTTTATCTGCTTCAACATACCGTTCAAATGTTCCGGAGAATGTTGCACTGATATTACGTGGTATATTGCCAAACAATCTTTCACCGTTGAGTCTGGTATCAGCGGGGGAACTCTCATCAGAACGAATAACCATGCAGTCTAATGATAATCTGTATTCGTAATATCCTACAGTAGGATCAGGACAACCTACACGGTCATCACCAATAACTTTTGAAACAGTCAGAGGGAAACGCATCGTTTTACTTGATAAACCACTGCTTACAGTAACATCAACAAGAGCTGTTCTGCTGTATCTCGTTATATATGTTTTACTGTTAACACACTCATGGATAATTGTCTCATTCTGATTCTTGACTCTGTTTCTGTAATTACCAAGATCATGTTCGCTGATACCAAGCTCAATGTTGTTATATGTCTCAGCATTTCCTAAATCAGTTCCTTCTGAAACAAGAGTAAACTTCAGATTCTTTTCGTTATGAGCCTCACGGAGTACACCGTCTGTATCAAAAATTGCCCAGGATACATCCAAAGTTTCTCCATTACGGAGATTAACCAAATAACCACTGTCGGTAGAATCTGCAAGGATATGACCATCAAGCTCATTGATAAGACTCTGTGGAATATGAACAGGACATACTCCATCAGGACCCGTAACAGAATCAGCCGTACCGTCGAACCAACCGACAAGGCTGGTATCTCTTCTGTATGTATAATCTCTTTCGGGCAGACCATCTTTAGCAGAACCAATGCAAGTGCTATCCCAACCGGTTTCACTATCATTCTGTCGGCAATAAAATGCTGATGCAACCCAGGCAGAATAATATATGGTTCCCTTTGAATAAGTAGCTACCACATCTAATTCAACAGCAATAGTACCGCCAAATATAGACTTATCATAAAACTCACTAGTCAAAAGATTATAAAGGTAACTATCTTCAGATCCTGAGGGAGAATGCGGATTATATGTAAGAGACAACTTCATTGTATTTGACTCGTTGTTCTTATCAAGGTCTTTTTCAAATGCAGTAATCTCTGCAACAGAACACTTCAACTCAACAAGTTTGCGTGTCCAGGAATCGTGCGTACCATTAGCAACCTGGTCAGAAAGAGCATTTTGAGCAGCCTGATAAATTGAAACTGCACTTTGAGAGTTCTGTTCAAAACGCGATTTTTTGATATAGCCGAATATTGTAACAACGCCAACAGCAGCAATGATAGCAATTATCGCAAGAACTACGATAAGCTCAACCAAGGTAAAGCCGTGGTGCTTCTTACCACTTCTTCCAAGATGATATCTGCCTGTTAAATTTTGTCTTGTCATTCGGCCTCCTAAAGAATATACCGACAATTATGCAAAATAACGCAAATTATTTTTATTAAATTATATTGTTTGCGTCGCCATTATTCAAACAATGTAGTGTTAATCTTTTGTTTCATATATGTGGTAGTTTTGTTAATCCTGTGGTTAATAGTGCAGATTTATCGAGTGTAACAATGTTACATTTTCATGTTTTTCAGACAATTTTGTTCTAATGCGTTCAATTATTTTCTTTAAGGATGATAGAAAATTTGATGTTGTTAATTTTTGAGCATTTTTCAGGATTTGTACTACAACTAAATAAACATGAAATGCCCGAAATCATTACTGATTAAGAAACTATTACCTTGCTGTAACAATTTATTTTATTAACTGTCTTTAACAAATTTTCGTGCTAAAATTATTTTAACTTATTAGGAGGATGCCCTAAGTGTCGGACAATAATTCCAAACCGGTACATGTAGAAGGTACGCAGTTTTATAAGCGAAGCTACTTCCGAGATGTATTGCGGATCGTTTTGATCACGCTCGTGGCTTTTGTGTTCTTATCTATACTTATTATGTGGTTTGCAATTGATTCCGGCGCAAGACAGGCTTACAAAGAAGCACGTGATGTCCGCAAGGCATTGAGAGCTATAGGAACAGAATACTATGGCGATACGACTTCTATCTACGATCCTCACAGCAGCACCGGTCTCGTAGAAGGAGCAGCTGAGAAGATCGCTGATCTATCACACCGCAATGGTTCGGTAACCCTTTATGAATGGGATGCTTCGACTAATGGTCCTATAAGTTTTGAATACACCAAAGGTCTTTACCGTGTTGTATATACCGATACAGGTTACAAGGCAGGTATTCAACCGGGTGTTGAGGGCGATTTTAATGTTTATTACTCGTTTGAACTTTTGAAATACGAGACTGAATAAAATAAAGACTGAAGAAAGGGACTCCAGATATGCCGGAATATAAGTACCAGGCTCAGGACAGCAAAGGCAAGATCGTTAAGGGTAAGGCTGATGCCTTTGATGAAGCAGATCTGCAGAAAAGATTCCATGATTCGGGTCTTCTTCTTTTGGAGGCTAAGCCTATCGTAAAACAGATGGCATTAAAACCTTTAAAGAAGCCGAAGCTTGCAGATTTCTGCCGTCAGCTCGGAACGCTCATCAAATCCGGAGTTATTCTTGTAAAAGCTATTGAGATCATCGCAAATGACGAGTCGATCACCGATTACGAAAGGCAGCTTTATTTGAGACTCCGTGACCGTATAGTTCAGGGTGTTGCTTTATCTGCTGTTATGGAGGAACTTGAACCTGCATTCCCTCCACTTCTCATCTTCATGATAAGGGCAGCAGAAACTTCAGGTACTCTTGATACCACATGTCTACGTCTCGCAGAACAATACACCAGCGAAGCACAGCTTGAGCAGACTGCCAAGAACTCCCTTACTTATCCGAAGATCTTGAGTGTATTGATCGTAATTGTTGTAGCCATTCTTTTCGGTTATGTTCTTCCGCAGTTTGAAGATATCTTCTCAACACTTCCAAAACTTCCGCTTCCTACAAGGATCCTAATGGCGATTTCCAATTTTGTCGCTACCAAGTGGTATATCATAGCAATCTCGGTCGTTCTGATCATAATTTTCGGTAAGATGGTCATTAAGATCCCTGCTGTCAGAATGCTGATCGACCACATCAAGGTCATGGGCAAGTGGGGAAAACTTACAAAGATTATTTATTCAGGAAGATTTGCACGTACTATGAGTTCCCTTTACTCTGCAGGTATTCCGATCCACAGCTGCATCGAGATAGCAAAGAGCACTATAGGAAACAAGTATATCGAGTCACAGTTCGATGAAGTTGAGAGAAAGGTTGCAGGCGGTATGCCTCTTTCCTCCGCACTCCTCGACGTTAACGGATTTGTATCCAAACTTCCCGCCACCATTAAGGTTGGTGAAGAGACAGGTATGCTCGGCAACATGCTCGAATCCGTTGCAAATGACCTTGATTTCTATTCGAAGCAGGCGCTCTTGCGTCTTACGTCCTACATAGAACCTGTAATGATTGTAGTCATGGCTGTTGCTGTCGGCTTCATTATGGTATCTATCATTTACCCTATATATCAGTCTTATCAAACGATCGGCGCAGGATCGTAAGATTAAGTCAGTAAACGAAAGGAAACAAAGCAAATGTCTGAAGTAGTATTTCTGTCGAATACCAACATCCAGATCGCATCAGGTTCTGCTGCCTCCGATGGTGTAAGAGTATCAAAGCTCATATCTTCACCGCTTCCGGAAGGTGCAGTCCTTAACGGCGTTGTAATGAATAAGGAGACTGTGATTGAAGCCATCAAGCTCGCATGGCAGGCCAACAAGCTTCCAAAATCGGAAGTCACTCTCATCATCAACAGCCCGCAGCTCCGTGCAAACAGAGTCGATGCACCTATTCTTGCTGATAAGAAAACAACAGAATTCATCGAGCGTGAAACCCATGATTCTGAATACGGCAGATTCCAGAATCCTGTCACCGGATGGTATGTTGTAGGTAAAGATGCTAAAGCGAAAACACAGAAAGTAGTTTACGAGACTGCGGAAATAGATTTCGTAAATAATTACGTAGACATCTTTGCCCAAGCAGGACTTAAACTTAAGTCAATCCATAACGGTGTTCAGCTTGGCACAGAGTATTTCACCAAGCAGGCTTCCGGAAAGACAGTCCTCTACATGATTCTTGACGGCAAGTCACTTGTTACGATCTTCTTTGCCGAAGGTAAATACTACTACGATTCAACTTCACGTGTTTTCGGACAGCCCGGAACACCTGAATTCGCACGCGAGATCTACGCGTCTATCTCATCAATCAGACAATTCATTTCAGCTCAGCATCTTACTGAGACTGTTAAAGATATCCTGTTCTGTGGTCTTGCTTATTCACAGGTAAATCAGCTCGCCAACGATATTCTTAATCTCGACAGCACAGTCGATATATCGATCGCTCAGCCCCCTCAGGGGACAACGATTGGCGCTGACCAGGCGCAGTTCCCGTTCTTTGTATATCCGATCGCAGGTCTCCGCCGTATTGACGAAAGAATGCCGATCCTTAAGAATACCAAGCAGGTCAGCAAAAAGAAGAGCGAAAAGGGCTTTATGTCCAAGCTCATCGTTCCTTTCATCTGTATCCTGGCTGCTGTCGGCATAGCATACGCAGGATGCCTTGTTTTCAAAGCAAACGAGAGTAAATCACTCAAAGAAATCGAAAAGCATATCTACAATCAGGATGTTATCGCCAAGGTAGCCGAATACGATGCAATGCACGATAACATGTCCGAGATGGGTGAGATCCAGGGAGGTGTTGACCTTCTCCAGAAGAACTTAGGCTCCTACCCTATTCCTGATTCATCAATCAACGATAAGATCCTTGAAGCTGCAAAGGCTCACGGAGTTTCTGTCGATTTCAATTCATACAGCGCATCTTCCGGTGTATACAATATTACTGCCTCTGCCAAAGAAGTAGAGGACATCAATCTGTTCATCGCAGATCTCATGTCAATGGATATTTTCGAGAACGTCGATTACACAGGATACTCTCTTTCAGATGACGGCAATCGCTGGGAAATCAATGTTGTATGCATTCTTGCAGCTAGAGAAGTAACAGAGGAGGCGAACTGATATGGCTATGCAGACCAACCTCAGTAAGAAAGATAAAATGACAATCGCGGTAGTACTTTTTATCGCACTGATCTTCGTAATTTGCTGGTTCCTTATAAGACCTACGGTATCTTCTGCCCTGACTATCAAAGATAAGATCGAACAGGACAGGCTAACGGAGAAAGAATACAATGACAAGATTCTATATCTTACTAGTGCGGAAGCACTCTATGGAAAAGCAGTGGACGAATTAAATGCAACTACTGCTGATTACTATGAGATTATGGACAGTTCCGAGATCGACCGCATGGTAACTTCCTATGTTCTCAAATCAGGCCTTTTCGCTGAGAGCCTAATAATCAAAATGCCTGAAGATTCAGTTGATGAAAAGCCTTATCTCTATGCTTCAGAGACCGAGCAGGCACCTGCTGGTGCTACGGCTGTTGACGAAGCAGGCTCAGACGGACTTCTCGCACCTTACAGTAATGCAAGATACAACTGCAATTCAACCAAATCTTCCGGCATTCAATGTGTAACTCTCACACTTGTTGTTACCGGCTCACGCCAGACTTGCCAGAACTTTATAGACGATATATGCACCAAACCCGCCGTACGAATCACAGGCTTCAGCTGGGAAAAGGTTGATATGATTGAGGAAGTCGATCCGCTAACCGGTAATGTATCCCTCAAGGATCCCGGAATAGCGAGACTTCGTATTGATATAAATCTTTATATGGCAGATGTTGCCGATTACGCTTCAGCTGTATCTGATGCGGTAAATGATGCAGTTGTAGGATCGGAGGGTTGATTTATGGCAGATAATTCCAAGATTCGTATTGGTGATCTTCTGATTCAGAACGGATATATCACCGAAGATCAGTTAAAGGAAGCATTAGGAATCCAGAAGCAATCCGGCGGCAAGAGAATCGGTCAGGTCCTCATTGAGATGGGCTATGTTACCGAAGAGCAGATGCTCTCCGCACTTGCCAACAGACTTGATATGCAAGTTATCGATCTGAACTCATATGCAATCGATTCTGAAACGGTTAAACTTATTCCGAAACAGATGGCTGAGCAGTATGTTATGCTCCCGATAGGTCAGGACAACGGTGAGATTATCCTGGCCGTTAACGACCCTCTTAATCTCTATGCGATCGAGGATATCAGACAAACTATCGGTATGCCCGTAAGGACCGTAATCGCTCATGAGCATGTCCTCAAGAATGCTATCGATTACCAGTATGCCGGCATCAAGGCACAGATGGCTGCCGAGAATGCTAACGCAAATACTGCAGGCATCAACATTGAAGAGCTCGTCATTGATACCAGTGCAGGTGCAGACGATGCTCCTATCATCAACCTCGTTAACTCCCTTCTCGACAAGGCTTTCCAGGATAACGCTTCAGATATCCATATCGAACCTTTCGAGACAAACGTAGTCGTAAGAATGCGTATCGACGGTACTCTCATCGACTACATCCAGCTGCAGAAAAACGTTCAGGATTCACTCGTTGCAAGAATCAAGATCATGGGCGAGATGGATATTGCTGAGCGCCGTATCCCTCAGGACGGCCACTTCCGTGTAAGGATCCAGGGACAGATCATCAATGTCCGTGTTAATGTTATCCCTACTGTATTCGGTGAAAAGGTCGTTATGCGTCTTATCATGTCGGCTGTTCACATCGATAACAACACAACATTCGGTATGGACAAAGACTCTTACGACAAGTTCGTTAACATGCTCATGTCCCCTAACGGCCTTATCTACATCACAGGTCCTACGGGTTCAGGTAAGTCCACAACGCTTTACATGGCTCTCGAGTCATTATCTCAGAAGCCTATCAATATCAGTACCATCGAAGACCCTGTCGAGAAGAACCTGCCGCGTCTTAATCAGGTTCAGGTCCACCCTAATGCCGGCCTTACTTTCGAAGTCGGTCTCAGAGCACTTATGCGTCAGGATCCCGACGTAATCATGGTCGGTGAGACACGTGATGCGGAGACAGCTTCTATCTCTATCAGAGCTGCTGTTACCGGCCATCTGGTATTGTCCACACTGCATACAAATGATGCGGCATCCACGATCGTAAGACTCGTAGATATCGGTGCTGAGCCTTATATGCTCTCATCTGCTTTGGTCGGAGTTGTTGCTCAGAGACTTATGCGTAAGGTATGTCCTTACTGCTCAAGGATCGAGCCTCTCACGGAAAGACAGATCGAGTTCGTAGGTCACGATATTCCCAATGCCAGAAAGGCAGTAGGATGCGGTCAATGCCACGGTTCCGGCTATCTCGGCCGTACTGCCATTCACGAAGTCCTCGTTGTCGACAAGCAGATGAGAAAACTCATCACTGCAAGAGCAGAGGCTGAAGAAATGAAGCAGTATGCTATAAAGAATCAGAATATGAAGACACTGAAAAAGGCTGCCATCTCTCTGGTTGAACAGGGAATCACTACTATGGAAGAGCTTGAGCGTATCGCCTACTATGACGACTGATACGCCAAAGGCTTCACCGAAACTGATAAAAGATCTAAAGAGCATTCCGTCGCTAATGTTTTATATATTTGCGGCGGTTGCTGTTTTTGCGGGCCTTTTTGTGGTCGGCTTAAATCCTTATGGTATATTTGCCACCCTGTTTCTCCTGCTCCTTACAGGATGTGCAGTAGCAGACATTAATGCGGGTATCGTTCCTGATTTTCTTGTAATTCTTATAGCCGTTCTGGCCGTAGTGAAATTCTTCGTGACGGAACCTTTCTCAATCAATACAGCCGTTCCTTATCTGATCGGAGCCGTATGTGTTTCAGTTCCGATGCTCATACTGGCGTTGATAATCAAAGGCGCATTCGGCGGCGGCGACATCAAGCTCATGGCTGCTGCAGGTCTTTATCTCGGCTGGAAATACACTGTGGCAGGCGTTGCCGTTGGTCTTTTTGCAGCCGGACTTTACGGAATCTATCTTCTCATCCGCAAGAAAGCAGGTCCCAAATCAAAGCTCAAACTCGCGCCTTTCCTTGCATACGGACTTGCTGCGGCCACGCTTTTCGGAGATCTGATAATCAGGCTGATTTTCGGCTGGAATTAATCCTGTCCCATTAATCAAATTGACACCATATATGACACCACTTATAATTCAGCTATAGGAGGTGTTTATGTCGAAATTCGATAAACTTCTTCGCAAAATCTATTCTCTGGATAAGAATATGCGATTTGAAGAACTAAAGAAGATCCTTGAACACTACGGATACAAAATGGAAGGACCATCTGGCGGGAGCAGCCATAAATCTTTCCGAAAACCTGGTAAAACAACAATCACTATACCTCAACACGATCCAATAAAGAGAGCATATGTTGAAATGGTTAAAGAGATAATAGAAAGTGAGAACGAAAATGAAGACAGAGAAGAAAACAATTGAATACTATATGTCTCTTCCTTATAAGATGGAGATAATTCCTGATGTTGAAGAAGGCGGTTTTACTGCATGGTTTCCTGACCTTCCCGGATGTATTACATGTGGGAACAGAATTGTGGATGTAGTCGCCAATGCTCAGGATGCAAAAAAGACGTGGCTGATGGCAGCGCTCGAAGATGGAATCGAGATCGTAGAACCTTCTGAAGAAGCTCCACTTGAAGATTACTCAGGACAGTTTAAGTTAAGAATGCCTAAGAGCTTGCATAAATCTCTTGCCATCAATGCCAAAAGAGAAGGTATCAGCATGAATCAATACTGCAATTATCTTCTGACCATGAATGATGCTGTTCATTCTTCACGCAAAGATAAAAACAAGGCTGTGTAACATTGTTACACAGCCTTCAAATCCATTGTTTATAAGGTTTTTATCAGATTGAGAAATTGAATGCTTTCTTGCCCGTAAGTTTCTCTGTGAGCTCATCAGGCTGGCCGAATCCGACATAGAAATTGATTTTTCCTTCTGCAGGAATTCTTTCGCCGGCATCATTTACTACCGTAAATCTATTTGCAGGGATCTTGATCTCAACTGAACCGGTCTCACCTGCTCCGAGTGTAATTCTTGCAAAACCGGCAAGTCTTGTATTCTTGACTTCATTAATGTCATCAGCCTTCATGTAGACCTGAACGACTTCGGAAGAAGCGATATCGCCGGTGTTGGTGACGTCTGCCTTGATGGTAAGGCCGTTGTTCTTCGGATCATCGCCTGTCTTATCAACTGCTGTGATATCCATCTTGCCGTATGTGAGACCGTAGCCGAACGGATAGAGAGGCTCTGTCTCAAGATAACGGTATGTTCTGCCCTTCATTGAGTAATCCTCAAAGTCAGGAAGATCGTTTGTATCCTTATAGAATGTGACCGGAAGCTTGCCGGAAGGATTTACCTTGCCGAAGAGGATGTCGCCGATGGACTGGCCGCCCCTTGCACCAGGATACCATGCCTGAAGGATAGCGGATGACTTGTCATTAAGAACACTAAGATCCATGCACGAACCTGCCATAACAACAGTGATAAAAGGCTTTCCGGAAGCGATTACGGTATCTATAAGCTTACGCTGTGTCTTAGGGAACAGAAGATCCGGCTTGTCTCCTGACTTATACTGGTTGCCCTGGTCGCCTTCCTCACCTTCGAGATTCTCGTTAAGACCGATAACAAGAACGACGAGATCTGCTCTGCTCATTACTGCCTTTGCCTCTGCGATCCTGTGATATTCGCGTGAGAGGAAATCAGGCTTAGGGATGCTTAAGTCACAACCTTCGGTATAGAGGATCCTGGTATCGTCTCCTGCGGCGTTCCTGATGCCCTCTAAGGCCGTTATGTACTCGGATGATGTTCCGTAGTAGTTGCCGATGAGGCACGCTCTGGAATCAGCGTTAGGGCCGATTACGGCGATTACCTTATTCTTGTTCTTGTCGATAGGAAGGATTCCGTCGTTCTTGAGGAGAACGATGCTCTCGTCTGATGCTCTCTTAGCAACCGCGAGATTCTCCTTTGTCTCAACATCAAGATAGTTGAGTCCGTCATATTCTGTCTTATCGAACATGCCGAGAATGTATCTTGTGGTAAAGAGTCTTACTGCAGCTGTTCTGATCTCTTCTTCTGTAACAAGTCCCTGCTTGTAAGCACTCATGAGATGGATATATGTGCATCCGCAGTTAAGATCGCATCCCTTCTTAAGCGCGAGAGCGGCGCTCTCTTCAATGGTCTTTGTTACCTTGTGATGCTCGTGGAAGTCACGGATGGCCCAGCAGTCTGAAACTATGTGGCCTTCGAAGCCCCACTTGTCACGGATGATGTCCTTGAGATAAGAGTGGCCGCAGCAGGGCTCGCCGTTTGTTCTGTTGTAAGCGCCCATTACGGACTCGACCTTTGCATCCTTTACGCATGCTTCAAATGCAGGCAGATAGGTCTCATTGAGGTCCTTGTCAGAGCATGTGGCGTTGAACTGATGTCTTAAAGCTTCAGGACCTGAATGAACTACGAAGTGCTTTGCACATGCGGCAGTCTTCATGTATTCGCCGTCACCCTGAAGTCCCTCGATGAAAGGAACAGCAAGATCTGAAATGAGGACAGGATCCTCACCGTAAGTTTCCTGGCCTCTGCCCCACCTGGGATCTCTGAAAAGGTTTACGTTAGGTGACCAGAATGTAAGTCCCTTATAGATATCACGGTCGTTCTGGGCCATATATTCGTTATATTTTGCTCTTCCCTCGTTGCCGCAGACCTCGCCTACTTCTCCGAGAAGTTCAGTATCGAATGTGGCACCGAGTCCGATTGCCTGGGGGAAGCTCGTAGCCGTGCCGGCTCTTGCTACACCATGCAGTGTCTCGTTCCACCAGTTGTATTCGGGGATGCCCAGTCTCTCGATCGCAGGAGAATCGTATCTCAATTGCGAAGCGGCCTCTTCAACGGTCATTTTAGCGACTAATTCTTCGGCTCTTTTAACGGCTTGTTCTCTGTTCATAAGCAGTTTTCTCCTGTCGAAAATATTTTAGTTAATCTAATTATAGAATATTTCGTCAGTCAAATCTTGTCGTGGATTTAGCTTTTATTTTACAGATTTTGCTATTTCTTCTTGAAAATGGTATTCCGAGCATTTAGAATTGTAGCATTGACCTTTAAGAATGGGGATTATTAATGCAGTTTAACGATAATTCAGTACCGTGCAAGTATCAGCAGCCTATCGGAAGTTTTGCAGGCAGAATCGTCAGTAACGATGTTGAAGAAGTTGATTTTATTCCCGGTTCCAACATGCGTATTTGGTACAACAACCGCTCTGAGGACTACCATGTCCACAGACACAGTTGTCTTGAGATTACCATCCCTATTGAGAAGTCTTATACTTACATTTTCGATGACAGAACGATAATCCTTAAGGAGAAAGAGATCCTCTTTGTACCCCCGGATATGCTCCATAAGATTGCCGGTACAAAGTCAGGCATCAGATTCATCTATCTTTTCAACATTGATTTCCTTAAGGGTTTCTTCGATTACAGTGAGTTCCAGAAGCTCATAAAAGAGCCTCTTCTCATTACTCCGGATACACATCCAGATATATACAGCCTTATTTTCGAGAAGTTCATGGAAATTAACGATCTGTACTTCTTCTATTCGACTACGGTAAAAGAAATCTCGATATTCGGAAAACTCATGGACGTATTCGGAATGCTCATGAAGAAGGATTATTCCGACAGCCTTGCCGTCATTCAGAACGACAAGCAGCGTGAGGTCTACATCAAGTTCAAGACACTCGCCGAATGGCTTGCCATGCACAGCTCCGAAAACATCTCGATGGATGAAGCTGCTACACACGTAGGCTATTCCAAGTTCCATTTCGCGCGTCTCTTTAAAGAGTATACGGGAATGACATTCAACGATTATCAGACTACTTTAAAGCTTAAAGAAGTCGAGAGACAGCTTGCTGATACCGATCTTCAGATCAGCGATATCGCGATGTCCTGCGGCTTCAACAATCTGACTTCACTCAGCCGTTGCTTTAAAAAGCAGTACGGGTGCTCCCCTTCCCAATTCAGGAACAGGATCAGGAGATCCAAGAAAAGATCATTATCCTAATCAATAACTAACAATAATACCGGTCATTTACGGCCGGTATTTTTTCGCATAAAAAAGCTGCGTCTTTGAGGAGGCAAATGATCAAAGACGCAGCGTATTGTTTTGTAAATTGTCTCAGCTAAAAGCTGAATTCCGTAATACGGAAGGTATAAGCCTTATGACTTGACACCGCCCAATGCAACACCCTCAACGATGTATCTGGAGAGGAATGCATATACGACGATAAGAGGAAGTACTGTAATGAAGAGACCTACATAAACAGCACCATACTCTGTTCTGTAGCTGTCGTTTGTAAGCAAGGATACCATTACAGGGAGTGTTCTCTTTTCCTTATCTGTCAACAAGATCAAAGGCATGAAGAGGTTGTTCCAGCTACCTACGTAAGCAAAGATCGCCTGTGTTGCGATAGCCGGTTTCATGAGAGGAACAACGATCTGGTTAAAGATTCTGAATTCTCCCGCACCGTCAATTCTTGCAGACTGAACGATTTCCATTGAAAGCGACGCCTGTAAGTACTGTCGCATGAAGAATACAACCATAGGAGCTGCGATTGAAGGGATAATAAGGATAGAGAGCTTATTAACCATGCCGAGCTTATAAACCATCTGATAGAAACCGATTGTGGTAACTGTACCAGGAATCATCATGATTGCCATGATCATAGTGTTGAATGCATCTCTGAACTTCCACTCATATGCAGAAATAGCATAAGCTGTAAGTGAAGAGAAGTAAACGTTAAGTATTGTTGAACATGTTGCTACGATGAAGGAATTCATGAAACCTACAGCAGGCTTAAATTCCTTGCTCATGATGAATGTCCAGTTCTTCTTGAAGTTTCCGAAAGGATCAGCTGACCAGAATGCAAGTGCACTCTGCTGAACCTCGTCTGAACTCTTAAAGCAGTTCACAAACATCATTAAGAAAGGGAAAAGAGTCATGATTGAGAAAAAGATAGAGACGATGTAGATAACTACTTTAAGCCAAGTATCATTTTTCTTAATAGAAGATGTTCTTATAGCATTATCACTCATATCTTCTCACCTCATAAACCTTTCCTTGCAGCTCTAAGCTCTTGCTTTCTAAGCTTCTTGATCTTAGCTTCATCCTTATCTCTGAGGATGTAGAAGAGGATAGAAGACAGAACTACAATGATTATGAACAAGATAACGCTTGCTGCTGCTGCTCTATTGTATAAATAACTACCTGAGAATGCCTGGTTACGAATATACATATTCGTTGTAAGGCCGGCATTGTTTGCATTTGTACCGATGTACAACTGCGGAATATCGAACATGTTGAGACCGCCGATGAGTGATGTTACGAGAACGAACAACATGATCTGACGGATACAAGGGATCGTGACTAAGAAGAAAGTCTGAACTCTGTTAGCACCGTCGATCTCGGCAGCTTCGAATACCTCAGGACTGATACCGATAACACCTGCAATGAGGTTAACCATTGTGTGACCGTACCACTGATAGAACTGTACGAAAGCAATAATAAGCTTTACAGGCCACTCATTTGCATTAAAATTATATGCTTTTCTCTCAACGCCAAAGAGTTTGGATACACCGATAAGGATATCGTTTGCAGGTCCCTTAGGGAAACCGAACATAACGTTAAACAAGATAGCGAGCGTAGCTGCTGTGATGATGTTAGGCATGTAGAACAAGATCTTGAAAAGTCCCTGTCCCTTGACCTTTGATCTTCTGTCAGTAAACCACGCTGTAAACAAAAGCGCGAAACCAATCTGAGGAATAAAGTTTAATATCCAGATGATCCAAGTATTCTTGAATGCCTTCTGGAATGTACCGGATGTCAATACATCCTTAAAGTTAGCGAACAGATTCTTTCCTACTGTAGGAAGGAAATGCCATTCCGTGTTACCTGCACCCTTCAAATCAGTAAAACCGATTACAAAGGTGTAGAGAACCGGATAAAGTGTGAATACGCAAAATGTAAGAATGAACGGAATCGAAAAGATGTAACCGTATCTTGCGTAGTTGACCAGTTTTTTGTTTCTCATTAAAAATCAGCCTCCTCTTGTTTTAAAAAGCGGCAGGGTAAATACCGATCTACCCTGCCGCCCACAGCATTTAAATATTAGATGCTATTAGAAAGAGAGGTTATCTGCAACATTCGTCTTGAATGTCTCGATAGCAGCGTCTCTGTCGAGGTTGCCTTCAGCATACTGGTTAGCAGCATCAGTGAAGTATGTGTTGATTGTAGCATCATACTGAGTCATACCCTTACCAGAAGCGTTAGCGTTACCAGCGATGAATGTAGGGAAGATGTTCTGACCACCGCAGAATGCGAGTGTTCCGTCAGACTTACCCATAACTACTGCAGATGCAACTGTATCCTTAGCGCCGTTACCCATAAGGTCGTTAGCCCAGAGATACTGGAGACCTGTCTCTGAAGTATCAAGTGTTACCCACTCAATGATCTCAGCAACTGCTTCAGCATGAGCTGTGCCTTCTCTAGCCATGAGCCATGTGCCGCCCCAGAAGAAGCCAACCGGAGGTGTGCAAACTCTCCAGTCACCGTATGTGCCTTCGCCTTCAGCCTTCTGGCCGTCTCTTACCATAACGTAGTTGATAAGCCAAGCAGGTCCGAAGAAGCAGAATACGCCTCTGTCACCGATACCCATCATGTCGTTGTACCAAGCTGTATCCCAACCAGGTGCATCGTTAGAAAGATCCTCGTCCTTGAGCTTCTTAGCGATGTCAAGGAAAGCCTCTCTCTCAGGAGCGATTGTGAGCTCGCCGTCAACGATCCAAGGCTGACCTGCGTTCTTGCAGACATTCCACATATCGCCAGAACCAGAAACTACTGAATAGCCCTTTTCCTTGAGCTTTGCAGCTGCTTCCCAGAACTTGTCCCAGTTGCCTGTACCAGCACCAACTACTGCCTCAACGTCAGCAGGCTCAGCAGAACCGAAAACTTCTTCAGCGATAGAAGCTCTGTAGATCATAGCACCACCAGTAGCCTGATAGCCGAGAGCTACAACTTCACCATCACGAGAACCGATGTCTACTGTGTACTGAGCGATCTGAGCGTCAGAAATCTTAGTATCAACATCGATACCGAGTGACTTGTAAGTAGCAGCGAATCTGGACATATCGCCCTGTGTGTACTTGAGGATGTAATCAGCCTCAGCGCAATAGAGATCAGGAGCGGAATCGCCACCAGCTACGAGTGCAGCGTCAACTGCAGGCTGATAGTTCTCAGCACCGTTGATGTATGTGCACTTAACTGTGTACTTTGTACCGAACTCAGGGTTAACGTTAGCAACATAGTAGTTAACCATGCCGATAACCTCATTTGTGAATGTCCACAAATTGATAACCTCGGGACCTGTACCGATTGTTGTCTCCTCGCCTACTGTTTCAGCTGCAGACTCAGAAGTCTCAACATCCTCAGATGTTGCGGCTGTCTCACTGCCTGAACCTTCTGTGCTAACCGTTGCATCTGTAGGTGTTGTTGTACAACCAGCTGCAATTGCTGCAACCATTGCTACGGAAAGAGCACTGGCAATAACCTTTTTCATAAAGTTTCCTCCTTAATGATTTTGTTCGGGGCCTCTCGGCCCTTCTACAGTGTACATATTAGCCATAAACACAATTTCTTTCTCCACATTTCTTGCTACAATTTATCCATAACTATACATTTTTTGCTTTTTTTGAGTATATTGTACAATTTTTGCTTTCGCAGAGGGTAAATTGCATAAATTCTTGACATTTAGTTCGCAGTTTTTACAAGCCAGTCAGGTATCACTTGTGCAAATCGTTCGCAAACCCGTGTTTTCGAGTGTATCACAGTAGTGCTACTCGCCCAAAGAGTTATGTGATAAGATTGGTACGTTTATATAATATATTGGATAAGGGTATTAAATATGGCTTCTTCATTTTTTGATCCTAAGAGTAAAGGAACCAGGTTCCTGACCACCATATGCAATCTGTTGCTTGTGAATTTCATCTTCATGATAAGTTGTATTCCTGTTTTCACCATAGGAGCAGCCGTCACATCGCTTTACAGGATAACGATTGCCATTCTCGCAGGAGACAATCCGTCAGTAATAAAGGATTACTTCAGATGCTTCAAGGAGAATTTCGGTAAGGCTACCGGTCTTTTATTGCTTTACGTCGCACTTTCCGCATTCTTCGGCTTCGAGATCTACATGATCCGCACGATGATGGACGCGAACTACCAGTGGATGGTCTTCTTCCCGTTCTTCTTTATAATCGTGATCTTTGCTTCTTCATTCTATGCATTCCCTATACTTGCCTGGTTTGAAGAATCATTTAAGCAGATCATCAAGAACTCTCTGCTCATCGCATTAACGAATCTGCCTGTAACTATAATGTATATAGCAATTTCCGCAGGTCTAGCGTTCCTTATCTACCAGTTCCCCACTATTACTATGAGTCAGATGGTCTTCCTGGGTTTCTCTTTATTTGCTTTATTCTATTCCGTATTCCTTAAGAGGATCTTCGAAAAGCTTGGCGCCAACATCAGCTTTAAGCAGGAAGATACAGACAAGATGTGATCTTGTATTAATATTTTAAATAGAAATAAAAATGGGGTTGATCATCATTTGATCAGCCCCATATTTTATTAATAATAAATACTAATCTTAAAGAGATCAGAGCGCAGCCTTGATCTGGTTGTAGATTCCTTCTGCGTCGAGCTGGAACTCCTTCATGAGTGCGCCTGCCGGGCCGCTCTTACCGAATCTGTCATATACACCGATCTTCTTAACCTTAACAGGATAGTTCTCAGACAATACATCGCATACTGCGCTGCCGAGGCCTCCGATTACGGAGTGCTCTTCAACTGTGAATACCCTGTTTGTCTTCTTTGCGAACTCAAGGATCGTATCCTGGTCGATAGGCTTAACTGTGTGAACGTTAACAACTGCAGCGTTGATTCCGTCAGCTGCAAGCTTTTCTGCTGCACCGAGTGCCTCAGCTACGCAGACACCGTTAGCGAAGATAACCATGTCTGTGCCGTCCTTAACAACAACTGCCTTACCTACTTCGAACTTGTAGTCAGGTCTGTCGTTGATTACCGGAACAGCAGCTCTACCGAATCTCATGTAGAAGGGACCCTCAGTCTCAGCTGCTGCCATAACTGCAGCCTTTGCTTCGATATCGTCAGAAGGAACGATAACTGTCATGCCGGGGATCGTTCTCATAAGAGCAACGTCCTCGAGGCACTGGTGTGAAGCACCGTCCTCACCTACTGTGATACCAGCATGTGTAGCACCGATCTTAACGTTGAGGTGGGGATAACCGATTGAGTTTCTAACCTGCTCGAAGTTTCTGCCTGCTGCAAACATTGCGAAAGAAGAAACGAACGGGATCTTGCCGCATGTTGAAAGACCTGCAGCGATACCTGTCATGTTAGCTTCTGCGATACCGCAGTCGATATGACGGTCCGGGAATTCCTTCTTGAATGTGGAAGTCTTTGTTGCGCCTGCGAGGTCAGCATCAAGAACAACTACGTTGGGGTTCTTCTTACCGAGCTCAACAAGAGCGTTACCATAACTTTCGCGTGTAGCGATCTTCTTTACTTCACCGTCTGCCATACTCATGCCTCTCCTATCTTTGCAATCTGTTCGTCAAGCTCTTTAATAGCCTGCTCGTACTCTTCGTCGTTAGGAGCCTTGCCATGCCAGCCTGCCTGGTTTTCCATGTAAGAAACGCCCTTGCCCTTAGTTGTCTTCATGATGATAGCTGTAGGCTGTCCCTTGCATTCCTTTGCCTTAGCGAAAGCATCTCTGATCTGGTCGAAATCGTGACCGTCAATGCAGATTACATTAAAGTTGAATGCTTCGAGCTTCTTGTCGATCGGATAAGGTGAGCAAACGTCTTCGATCTTACCGTCGATCTGAAGTCCGTTGTTGTCGATGATAACTGTGAGGTTATCGATCTTCTTAGCGCCTGCAAACATGAATGCTTCCCAGATTTGACCTTCCTGGATCTCACCGTCGCCTGTAAGAGTATAAACTCTGTAAGAATCACCGTTGAGCTTTGCAGCAAGAGCCATACCGACTGCCGTTGAAACGCCCTGGCCCAACGAACCTGTGCTCATGTCAACGCCGGGAGTCTCTGTCATGCAGGGGTGACCCTGGAGATAAGAACCGAGCTTACGAAGTGTTGTAAGGTCTTCAACAGGGAAATAGCCTCTGTTAGCGAGTGTTGAATAAAGACCGGGAGCCGTGTGACCCTTTGAGAGAACGAATCTGTCTCTGTTGGGATCCTTAGGATTCTTGGGGTCGATATTCATCTCTTCAAAATAGAGATATGTGAACATATCTGCTGCAGAAAGTGATCCGCCCGGATGACCGGACTTTGCACTGTGAACAGCTGTAACAATGCCCTTGCGGACATTAGCTGCCGTGAGTTGAAGTTCTTTATTAGTCATTTAAGAAATACCCTTTTTCTATAGATTTTTTTCATAGGTCAGCCTGACCCGCAAGAGGTCAGGCTGCACACTTATAAAACCAAACTGTATCAGTTGAACGGAGCGTTGAAAGGATTTTCCTTCGGATATCTGTCGCCTTCGGGCTTGTTGTAGCCGATGTCGCAAGGGCAGATGCCGAGGTATGTGAAGAGGTTGTAGAGAGCCTTTCCATAGTGACCGAATGCAACTGCACCGTGGTGAGGGAAATTCTTCTCGATAAGGAAATATCTGTAGAATCTGCCCATCTCCTTGATAGCGAATACACCTATACCGCCGAAGGACTTAGTAGCAACAGGGAGAACCTCACCCTCTGCAACGTAAGCTCTGATCTGTCCGTCAGATGTAGACTGCAGTCTGTAGAATGTGATGTCGCCGGGAACGATGTCGCCCTCGAGAGTACCGTTTGTAACCTCTACAGGGAGAGCACGAGCCATGATCATCTGGTTCTTCATCTCGCAGAAAGCAAGCTTCTTGGAGCATGTGTTACCGCAGTGGAAGCCCATGAATGTATCTGTGAACTTGTAGTCGAACTTGCCCTTGATGGACTCGTCGTACATGTCGTGAGGTACGGAGTTGTTGATGTCGAGGAGAGTAACGGTATCTTCGGAGATAACATATCCGAGGTACTCAGAGAGACATCCATAGATATCAACTTCGCAGGAAACAGGAATACCCATACCTGTGAGACGGCTGTTTACATAGCAAGGAACGAACTTGAACTGTGTCTGGAATGCAGGCCAGCACTTACCGGCAATTGCAACATACTTCTTAGAACCTTTGTGAGCTTCAACCCAGTCAAGGAGTGTGAGCTCATACTGAGCGAGCTTCTCGAGGATCTCAGGCTTCTTGTTGCCTGCGCCGAGCTCTTCTTCCATTTCCTTAACCTTAGCAGGGATTCTCTCATCACCCTCGTGATTCTTGAATGACTCGAAAAGGTCGAGTTCAGAGTTCTCTTCGATCTCAACGCCCATTCTGTACAAAGGCTCGATGGGAGCGTTGCATGCGAAGAAGTTCTGCGGACGGGGACCGAAAGAAATGATCTTGAGGTTCTTCATAGCGTCGAGAGCACGAGCTACAGGGATGAACTCGTGGATCATGTCAGCGCACTCTTCTGCGTTTCCGACAGGATACTCAGGAATGTAAGCGTTTACGCCACGGATCTTGAGGTTGTAGGAAGCATTGAGCATACCGCAGTAAGCATCGCCTCTGCCGCCAACCAAGTCATTCTGTGATTCCTCAGCTGCTGCGCAGAACATAACGGGGCCGCCCCACTGCTGAGCGAGCATTGTCTCGGAGATCTCAGGTCCGAAGTTTCCGAGGTAAACGCAAAGAGCGTTACAACCAGCTGCCTTGATGTCAGCCAATGCCTGCTGCATATGGATCTCAGACTCTACGATGCAGATGGGACACTCATAGATGTCATCAGCACCATACTTCTCTGTATAAGCCTTAACAAGAGCCTTTCTTCTGTTTACGGAAAGTGATTCCGGGAAGCAGTCACGGGATACTGCTACGATAGCGAGCTTAACGTCGGGTGCGTTAAATAATTTCTTTGACATTTTTAGATTTCCTCCATCTGTTTTTTTGTCACGTTGACTTCAATATTAGCACCAATGAGTCCGGGGAAATGTCCCTTCTCACCGGGAGCATCGGGGTGAGCGATAAGCCACTTGTTCTTTGCTGTAAGGAGCTTATCTTCGCTGTCTGAATTAGCCAGACAATCAATATGGTCTTCTTCCAAGTCGAAGTTTGTTCCATAAGGAAGGATTACGCCTACCATGAAACCGTCATTCTCGATGCCGCAAGGAGCATAGTGAAGTGTTGTTGCATAAATCTCAACAGCTGTTCCCTTGCGGATATGGAATGCTTCGATCTTTGAAGTGTCGTACTGGAAATCATCAGTGATATCCTGCTGTGATCCCAAAAGAAGGATGCAGTCTGTAGCAGCTACATTTACCTCTGAAGATCTGTGATACTCAACTGCGTTGAGAAGAGAATTGTGACCTGCGCAGTAGCCTGTCTCAAGCTTCAGCTCACCGCCGAAAAGTCTTGAAACATCAACCTTTGCAGATGCCTCTTCGAGAGACGCAACCGTAGGCTCATAAGCTACGCTGTCTGCGGGGATAGCGATCTGGTTAAGTGCCTCGATAACAGGTGCAAAATCGATGTTCTTAACGATTCTTCCGTACTTTTTGAAATTGGAAGATGTTGCTTCGTAAATTACCATAAACCTGCCTCCTTCATAGCGGGATAGATTTTTGAAAACTCCTTATATCTCTCGTCATACTTAGCAACGAGCTCAGGTGTGGGAACAACGGAAACATGCTTGGAAACTGTAGCTGCGCAAGCATCTGCTACTGAAGCATACTCACCGCAAGCAACTGCTGCGAGAAGCGCGCCGCCCATAGCAGGACCTTCGTCGTTCTCTGTCTGTGTAAGTTCGATTCCCAATACGTTGGATACGATCGTGCACCAGAGTTTTGACTTAGCACCGCCGCCGCAGATAGAAGAGCTCTTGATGTCGAGGCCCATCTTCTTAGCGCACTCGAAAGAATCTCTCAATGCGAAAGCGACGCCTTCCATTACTGCAAGTGTCATATCCTTACGTGTTGTATCCATGGACATGCCTACGAACATTGCGCGGCAGTCAGGATTGTTAAGAGGTGATCTCTCACCCATGAGATAAGGGAGGAAGAATACTTTGTTAGTACCGAGAGCCTCAAGGCCTTCCTGTTCCTTTGCAAAATCAGTCGTGCCGATGATCTCTTCCATCCACCACTTGTTGCATGAAGCAGCAGAGAGCATGCATCCCATAAGGTGGAATCCGCCGTCTGCGTGATCGAAAGCGTGGAGCGAGTTAGCCTCATCGTTCTTGAAAGAATCAGAAGCGATGAAGATAGTACCTGATGTACCAAGAGAGATATTGCATCCGCCGTTACCTATAATTCCCATACCTACGGCCGCTGCTGCATTGTCGCCTGCACCTGCTGCGATAACGCAGTCCTTGCTGATTCCTGTCTTCTCAGCGATCTCAGGAAGGATCTTGCCGATTGCCTCATAGCTCTCGAAAACTTCAGGGAGCCACTCAGCCTTCATGTCAAGGATCTTGAGCATCTCATCAGACCACTTTCTGTTCTTGCAGTCGAAATAGAGCGTACCTGAAGCGTCAGATACGTCTGTAGCGAAAACGCCTGAAAGTCTGTATGCGAGATAATCCTTAGGAAGAAGGATCTTAGCAATCTTAGCGAAATTCTCGGGCTCGTTCTTATGTACCCACATAACCTTCGGAGCTGTGAAGCCTGCGAAAGCAATATTGCCTGTGTACTTGGAAAGATTAGCCTTACCGATCTCATTATTGAGGTAATCTGTCTCAACCTGTGATCTTCCGTCGTTCCAGAGAATAGCAGGTCTTATAACCTTACCTTCACTGTCGAGGAGTGTGAGACCGTGCATCTGACCGCCGAAGCTGATACCTGCAACCTCATTGCCGTCAATGCCTTCAAGAAGCTTTGAAAGTCCCTTGATCGTGCCGTCAAACCAATCTTCCGGATTCTGCTCAGACCAACCTGTCTGAGGGAAATTTACGGGGTAAGACTCAGAAACTGTTCTGATGATCTTTCCGCCGCTCTGCATCAGGAGCAACTTGACTGCTGATGTACCGAGATCAATACCAATAAAATACATATGAACCTCCCGATTCGCGTAATAGTACATCAACCATACTAAATGATTAAAAGACAAAAGGCATTTACCAAAATGCAAATATTATTCAAAAAAAGTTATGCCAAATCAACAAATTTGACACTTCTTGCGATTTGCCCATTAATCTGATTTTGCTAACTTTTGAAAATACTTTTTCAATATTTGCAATACTTCTGTCTTTTCGCACGCTCTCGAAAAGCCCGTTTTTTACGAAAATTGCTATACAATTCTTGCTTTGTGCGATAGCAAGATTTATCTAGTGAAAGCTGTGGCAATCGGGGCATTTTCCTGTCCCGGTCATATTAATTTTATAATGCCTAATCACATTTAAAAGGGCTGCCTCACTGAGACAGCCCTTGGGTTTAACAGTTTAAGCAGCTTATCACTTGATGTCAGCGTGATAATCCTGAAGTGCCTTGACTTCGAAGACGCGCTCCTTGGCAGCCTTGATACCTTCAGCACAAGCCTTGGCAGCAGCCATTGTCGTGATGTAAGGAACATGCTGGCGGATGGCATCCTTACGGATGTAGGAGTCATCGTGAGCGGATGTCTTGCCTGCAGGTGTGTTGATAACGAGATCAACGTCACGGTTGAGGATCATGTCACCGATGTTAGGTCTGCCCTCGTAGAGCTTCTTGACCTTCTCGGCCTTGATGCCGGCATTGTCGATCATGTCGAATGTTCCGCCTGTAGCGTAGATCTTGAATCCGAGATCTGCGAACATCTGGGCAACTTCAATGAGGTCAACCTTATCGAGATCAGATACTGAAAGGAGTACGCTGCCTTCCAAAGGAAGCTCTGTCTTTGTTGCTTCCTGAGCCTTGAAGCATGCTTCGCCAAAGTGGCTTGCAAGACCCAATACCTCACCTGTGGATCTCATCTCAGGTCCGAGGACAGGGTCAACTTCCTGGAACATGTTGAACGGGAAGACTGCCTCCTTAACTCCGTAGTGAGGGATTACCTTGTCGTGGAGTTCAGGTACCGGTGACGGTCTGCCTGTGAGGTGGCTTGTCATGATATCTGTTGCGATCTTGACCATGTTTGTTCCGGTAACTTTGGATACGAGCGGAACTGTTCTGGATGCACGGGGGTTAGCCTCGAGAACGAAGACAACACCGTCCTCGATCGCATACTGCATATTCATGAGACCTACTACGCGCATCTCGACTGCGATCTTTCTTGTGTACTCCTTGATCGTCTCAACGATCTCGGGTGAAAGATTTTTCGAAGGCAGGATGCAAGCGGAGTCACCTGAGTGGATTCCGGCAAGCTCGATGTGCTCCATGACTGCAGGAACGTAGCAGTTTGTACCATCGGAGATAGCGTCTGCCTCGCACTCTGTTGCGTGGTGGAGGAAACGGTCAATGAGGATAGGTCTGTCAGGTGTAACGCCGACTGCGGCATTCATGTAGACTCTCATCATCTCGTCGTCGTGAACGACTTCCATTCCTCTTCCGCCGAGAACGTAAGAAGGACGTACCATTACAGGGTAGCCGATCTTGTTTGCGATAGCGATAGCCTCATCGGCATTGACTGCCATGCCTGCCTCAGGCATCGGGATGCCCAGACGGTTCATCATGGCACGGAAGTGATCTCTGTCTTCTGCAAGGTCGATAGTCTCAGGTGTTGTACCGAGGATGTTTACGCCGTTTGCCTTGAGGGAAGCTGCGAGGTTCAGAGGTGTCTGGCCGCCAAACTGTGCGATAACACCAAGAGGCTTCTCCTTCTCGTGGATAGCAAGAACATCTTCCAATGTAAGAGGCTCGAAATAGAGCTTATCTGATGTGTCGTAGTCTGTTGATACTGTCTCAGGGTTGCAGTTTACGATGATGGACTCGAAGCCGAGCTTCTTGAGCGCGAGTGCAGCGTGAACGCAGCAATAGTCGAACTCAATACCCTGACCGATTCTGTTAGGACCGCCGCCCAGGATCATGATCTTCTTGTTGGAAGATACAGGTGACTTGTCCTCAATATGATAGGAAGAATAATAATAAGCAGCATCCTGTGTTCCGGATACGTGAACGCCTTCCCAACCTTCCTTGATGCCGTACTCATAACGTGCGCGGCGGATAAGATCTTCGGATACGTTAAGGAGCTGTGAAAGATACTTATCGGAGAAGCCGTCGAGCTTAGCCTGACGGAGAACGGGCTCATCCGGGATGCGGCCTGCATTCTTAAGGAGCTCTTCCTCTTCTTCAACGAGCTCTTTCATCTTCTCGATGAACCAGTGCTTGATCTTTGTGAGCTCGTAAAGCTCATCTACTGTTGCACCCTTACGGAGTGCCTCATACATGATGAACTGACGCTCTGAAGAAGGTGTTGTGAGTTTTAACATAAGCTCTTCTTTTGTGAGCTTGTTGAAGTCCTTTGCAAAGCCTAAGCCGTATCTGTCCTTCTCCAAAGATCTGATAGCCTTCTGGAAAGCTTCCTTGTATGTCTTACCGATGCTCATGACTTCGCCTACGGCTCTCATCTGTGTGCCGAGCTTGTCCTGGGCGCCGTGGAACTTCTCGAAAGCCCATCTAGCGAACTTGATTACGACATAGTCGCCGTCCGGATAGTACTTATCAAGTGTGCCGTACTTGCCGCAAGGGATCTCATCGAGTGTGAGGCCGCATGCGAGCATTGCGGAAACGAGTGCGATCGGGAAACCTGTTGCCTTGGAAGCCAAAGCGGAAGATCTTGATGTTCTCGGGTTGATCTCAATTACAACGATCCTTCCGGTCTTGGGATCGTGAGCGAACTGGCAGTTACATCCGCCGATAACTTCGATCGCCTTAACGATGCTGTATGAATATTCCTGAAGTTTCTTCTGAACATCTTCAGAGATCGTAAGCATAGGAGCTGAGCAGAAAGAGTCACCTGTGTGAACGCCGATAGGGTCGATGTTCTCGATGAAGCAGACTGTGATGACATTGTTCTTTGCATCTCTTACTACCTCGAGCTCGAGTTCTTCCCATCCGCTGATGGACTCTTCAACAAGTACCTGGTAGATCATTGAAGCAGCAAGGCCTCTCTCGACTACCGTCTTGAGCTCGTCAATGTTGTAAACGAGGCCGCCGCCGGCACCGCCCATTGTGTAAGCAGGTCTGATAACTACAGGGTAGTTCAGATCATCTGCGATCTTGATTGCCTCTTCTACTGAATATGCTTCGTGAGATCTCGGCATCTCGATTCCGAGAGATGTCATCGTCTCCTTGAATTCGATTCTGTCTTCGCCTCTCTCGATGGCATCTACCTGGACACCGATTACCTGGACGTTGTACTTTTCGAGAACGCCGGCCTGCGAGAGCTCGGAACAGAGGTTAAGACCTGACTGTCCGCCTAAGTTAGGGAGAAGCGCATCAGGACGCTCTTTTGCGATGATCTGTTCAAGACGCTTAACGTTGAGCGGTTCGATGTATGTTCTGTCCGCTACATCAGGGTCAGTCATGATGGTTGCAGGATTGGAGTTGACCAGGACGATCTCGTAACCGAGTTTCCTTAAGGCTTTGCACGCCTGAGTTCCGGAATAGTCGAACTCGCAAGCCTGGCCGATAATGATAGGACCTGAACCGATGATAAGGATCTTGTTGATATCTTCTCTCTTTGGCATAGTCTTGCCCCCTTCTTATTAGGACTATATAAATTTACTGCGTAGAATTTTATCACAGATTATCTAGACTTTGCACAGCAAAAATTATGGATTAGAATACTTTCATGAAAAATGTAATAAAGCCCGACAATTATAATGATTCGCCCTCATCGAAAAGCCTTGTTTCCGGCCTTTCCGGGCGATCAATACCCACCATGGCACTCGGCTTAACGCTGACGGCCATATCCCTGACAGGCTGCATCCTGACCGATCCCATTGATACAGACTACCAGGTGACAGCCGTTCCCGATGCTATCGTTCAGGAAGATCCTGTTAATAATGAGGTTTCCGTCCAGTCCGAATCATCTGCTGAAGACGGTGAACTGCCATACGGTGTCACGATCCAGATTGACACATCTTCCCTGATCGAATGCGACCTTGAACGCGTTGTCGACGGCGACACGATAATCGTGCACGATCCTGACGGCAACCGTCTGAGAGTCCGTCTCACCGGCATAAATGCTCCCGAATCTGTTCACGAAGACGAGAGCAAGAATACCGAGGAAGGACGCCAGGCTTCTCAATTCATGAAAGAACTTATGGCCGATGTCGACGTGGTCTATCTCGAATACGACGAAGCACAGTTTGACCAGTACGAGAGAACACTCGCTTATGTATGGATAGACATCGACGGCACATACGTCATGGTCAACGAGATCCTGCTCGCGACCGACTACGCAGAGCCCGTGTACATCAAACCGAACCTGAGATATGCAGATGTATTCAGGCAGTATGAAGGTTAGCTGATTATTGGTTTTATCGCATACCGTCCCAAAAGCTTACTAGTTGTTAGGGGCGGTATTTTTTGTGGGATTTGCTTTTGGGTTTTCCAAGTATTTTTCCTAAAAATGCAAATTCAGGAAACGGATTAGGAAAAAACGGGCATTTTTATCTAATTCTTTTCCAGTTTTAGCAGAAATAGAAAAAGAATCGGGAAAGCGCGGAATAATGAGTGTCGTATCGGCCGTAATTCAAAAGATTCGCCGCCACACAAAAGGCTGTCTGCAAACAGAGACAGCCCTGATCGCCGGTTCAACGAACAGCTTACTCGAAGCCTTTTCTCTTCATTCTCCTGTATTCCTCTTCATCGTCTTCAACATTGCTCTGAGACTTGCTGAAGAACTGCGGATCGAATTCAGTCTGATTATTTGAAGGCGCGAAGGGCTGATTTACAGTCTGCGGATTCACATTCGGATTCACATTCGGATTCATATCAGGATATTCCGCATTCGGATACTCCGCTTTGGGGTATTCGGCAGTAAGCGGATCTGAATCTTCGTTCTTCCCGCTCTTTACTACCGCGATGATCATCTTGACCATCGTTAAACCGGATATGAGCAGCCATGCCGCACCAAAGACAAGCATAAAGCTTCCCTCCACATGGTTTTGCGCAATCTTTGATATACCTCCGATCAGTATCCCTATGCCGACCAGAACAAAGGGGATGATCGCAACAAGGCCTACGATCTGGACAGCTTTTATCTTCTTTTTGTCGGTCAGATTATACGATCTCGAGTAGCCACTGCTTGTCTGAGTAAATCCGCCAACGGGAATACCGCCGGGTGCTGTGCCCTGAACATTATCCGACGTGTCAAAAGGCACTTCCTCGTACTCGACATCCTTGTCCTGCTTATATTTCTTGATCGACATGATAAGCATCGGCACGAAGATCCCTGCTACGAAAAGTACAGGAATATATGACGTCATTGAATGGAAGATCCTGTAAGAATTGCCCGGAGTAAGCATGCTCACTGCTTTATCTGAAGCATAAGCAAATGCATCACTGAAAGCGTCAGCCGGATCGTCACCGTTTTCGAGACTGTCCTGAACCTTATCGGCAAATCGCTTGAACATTGACTCGGTGATTATAGGGTCCGTGTTGTCGCCCTGAATCGCTTCCCACTTGTAATCCGGGATCCTGTCTGGTCTGGCATCCGGACTTGTAACGGCATCTCTTACCGGAATCGAATAAACGAAGACCCAGTGTTCCTCGTCGCTGAAATTTCTAACGTATTTGTCGAAAGCATAAGATTCAAGATCATCATAGTCATCTTCCCACATCTCGTCGTAAACAGTGTAGAAGACCGTGCAGATACCTGTGGTCTCATAGTATTCGTCGATCGCATCCTGCAGTTTCTCATCGTTTGCGAAAAGATCAACATCGTCATGAATTGCCGGCATATCCAGGTAGTGGCCTTTGAGCTTATGCGGGATCTGCGACTGCACTCCGAATCCGAATGCACTTAAGAATACGGCAAGCATTACGCCCAGAAAGACTATTGAAGAAAGACTTGCTCTCTGCGGCTTCGATGAAGCATAGATATAGTCGTCACGTCCGGTCGAGATGTGATGTCTTCTGTAACGTCTGGATCCAGCAAAATAATGTGATGAGATCCTTGGGCCACTGCTTCCGTGCGAACCTCCGTGAGATCCTCCTCCGTGTGAACCGCCTCCTGATGAATGTGGCATTTTCCTAATCCTCCCTTTCTTCCTTACTGTTTAGGTACTACGGCATAGAAAACGAGGTCTTCTGTGCCGTTGTTTATCAATGAATGTGAGTGTCCCTCGGGACAATAGAGCACTTCGCCGGGCTTTACTGGAAATTCCTTGTCGTCGAAAAGAACCTTACCCTCGCCTTCCAGGATGAATATCATCTCGCAGTTTCCCTCATGCTTGTGGTAACCGATGGACGAGCCTGAAGGCAGCTTTCCCTGCATCATTTTATTGACGCCGTCAGTGAACATCTTGTTGTAAAAGACGCCCTCGCCGCCCTTGAAAGCCGGATTTGCAGCCCATTCCATCTGATTGTAGTCGTTTACCATAAAAACCTCCGTATTGCCCTTGTTTCAGGCATTTGTAACATTGTTACATTTATGATTTTCTGTATTTTTGACGCTTATTTACTCTTAACCAAACGTCTCAAGCGCCTCATCGATGTTGATGTCGGAGTACTCGACCTCACATGAGAACACTCTGGCGACATCTTCGATCCCGCACCCCTTGGTCAGGAGGTCAGCTAACAGCCAGCATGCCTCTGCGGCAAATCATCCTGCTCCCTTGTAGCGGTAAAGGAGATAGGCCGCAAAGTTCGTGAACTCTTTCTCATTCTCCAAGATGGCCTTATCTTCTTCTGCCTTATCTGTCGGCTCTTCGATTATCTTGCTTAAAAGCGTGCTCCACTTGGGATCCATGACTTCCATTCCGTCAAAGATCTCAGCCCTGAGTTTTGAATCAGCCCTTCTTCCGCCGCTAATGTCTTTGAGGCGTTCATTTATCGGCTTGGCGCAATCGTAAATATTCTTCACATAACCCGGAAGTTCCATTTTCGAGCCGTCATCACCGATAAGCTCAAACGCGCCATCGTGATTCAGGACGAGCCTGCAGGCTTCCTCACATACAAGACCGATACCGGCTTCCGTGTGGTCGTCGAACTCGTTATAAAATCTCGGGTGTTCTTTGCAGATGTCGCAGAGATAGTTTTCGCCATGACGGATGATCATCTCGCAGAGGTTGTCGTCTCTCAAAAACGGGCATCTGCCGTCTTCTTCGAGCACAAAACAGCCGTCCTTGATCTTGCACACAACATCGGGATCAGCCTTAAACCTTACAAGAGAATCCTTGTCGATGCCGATTACCCAGCCCGCACAGCATGTATGAACGCAGTCAACGGCTTTGCATTTGAAATCCTGACAGTAATCCGGCCAGTAAGTAGTCATGCACATCTCTCCCCTTTATTATTCCAAAAGAGATTATATCACGATATCGGGATAATCAAATTTGATTTAGAAAGTGCGGCGTGTATAATCTAGCCAGCAGAAAGAGAACGCTTAGCGCCTGTGGCGGATCCGGCACGAATCTTTTTAAGGCTTCGCAGGCAGCCGGCTCGTGTACGATCTTGTAGAATTCAAGTTACACTTGAATTTAATGATTTCTCTTTCTGCTTAATATTTGCTGATAAAAAACGGGCACCTCGATTGGAGATGCCCGCGTTGTTTTTGTTGATTAAAATCTTACTCGTGATCGTAAGGATGGATCGTCTCGATCGTGCCGTCTTCTGCGATGTTGAGCTTTGTGAACTTAACGCATCTCTTGTGATCGCATCCGCCGGAGAACTTGGCATCGTGATAGAAGAGATACCATTCGCCGTCAACCTCAACGATTGAGTGGTGTGTTGTCCAGCCGATAACAGGCTCCATGATCCTTCCCTTGTATGTGAAAGGTCCTTCCGGATTATCACCTTCAGCATAGCAGAGGTAATGAGTTGTACCTGTTGAATATGAGAGATAGTACTTGCCGTTGAACTTGTGCATCCAGGGTCCTTCGAAATAACGGCGGTCTTCGTCCTTAGCCTTGAGAGGCTCGCCGTTCTCATCGAGGATAGTGATCATCTTGGGAGCTGCAACGAAGCCGTCCATTGTGGGCTTAAACTGTGCAACCAGGGGTCCCAATGCCTTCTCATCACCCTCGGGACGGTGCTCATTGGGATTGAATGAACCGGACTGCCACATCTCGAGCTGGCCGCCCCAGAGTCCGCCGTTGTAGCACCAGATCTTGCCGTCATCATCAAGAAGGACTGCAGGGTCAATACTGTAGCTGCCCTCGATGAAGTTTTCCTGAGCCTTGAAAGGACCTACGGGAGAATCAGATTCAGCTACACCGATCCTGAAGATCTCGTTCTTGTCCTTAGCCGGGAAAACAAGATAATACTTACCGTTTGTATATACAGCATCAGGTGCCCAGAGCTGTCTGCCTACCCACGGGATATCCTCTTCTTTCAAAGCAACGCCGTTATCAACGCAGTCGCTGTCGAGTGAATCCATGGAAAGGATGTGATAATCCTTCATGACATACTGCTCACCGTCGTCATCCTCAGGGAGGTCATTATCTTCGTCATGAGAAGGATAAATGTAGATCTTGCCGTTGAATACGTGTGCAGAAGGGTCTGCCGTAGAGATGTGTGTGACAAGTTCTTTTCTCTCGTTCGTTTTCAT
>R21__coassemble_140_pt1 | contig 60672 bp, 74 predicted proteins | sample R21__metabat2_high_PE_030 | metagenome-assembled genome bin R21 | reverse complement strand
AAAGAAAGCAAATTATACTAAGGATTGAATTTACACAAAACTTTGGACTTGACTACAAAAAGGCCGATTTATGCAATTTTTAGGCCTTTTTTGAGAAAAAATGTACAACGGCCACAGATGGTTGCATTAACTGCACAGCGGGTGCAGAGGGCGATGCTTTTCGAGCAAGCAAAGGCATAAACAATTGCACAGCGGGTGCAGATGGCGATGCTTTTTCGAGGAAACAAAGGCATGAACAATTGCACAGCGGCCACCCTCAAAGCATAAAACAGGGCACCTCGCAATGAGATGCCCTGTTAAATAACCCGTATTCAGAAAAATCAGAATTACTTCTTGGACTTCTTAGCCTTTGAGTTAACCTGATCCTTGAGTGCCTTACCAGCCTTGAACTTAGGAGCTGTGCAAGCTGCGATCTTTGTAGCAGCGCCTGTCTGAGGGTTACGGCCTGTTCTTGCAGCTCTCTTTGTTGTCTCGAATGTACCGAAGCCTACGAGCTGAACCTTACCGCCGTTCTGGAGCTCATCACCAACTGTCTCGATGAAAGCCTTAACTGCTGCGTCTGCTGCAGCCTTAGAAATGCCAGCCTTTGCTGCCATTGCGTCAACTAATTCCTGTCTATTCATGATAGATCCTCCAAAATAGTGAATTACTGTGCCAATATGCCATTTACACAGGCACTGCGTTATTGTAAGGAACTTTTGCGATTTAGACAAGAGTTGAAATTAGGCGAAATTTGGTGTATTTGAAGGAAAATGCCGGTTTTCCGTTGATTTTTGGGGATTTGTAACATTGTTTCAGGACCCGGAAAGCCCCTAAATGCCTTAAGTTGCGTTAATTCCGGGTGGTATAATACTGCCGTTGGGAAATGTTATGCATGTTGAACGCTGAAGTCCTAATATGAAACGGAAAATCTTGTCGGTCACAGTGTCGTGATCGAAGACGATGTTTTCCGTATGGATTTTGATTCGACAGGTAAGATAATACATATAGATTCACATGGGCCCGTGGGAGGATAAAAACAAGTTATATGGAGATAAAAACCACGAAAAAGATCGTTGCCGTAATGATGGTGATCATGCTTATTCTTTGTACCGGGTGCTTTTACCGGTATGGCAGATGTGTTTATCACTGCAACCCTGATAACAGTCTGGGATTTAAGGCCGCATACCTCAGAGGCGATCACATTACATTTACATTCGATGAAGAATATGCTTTCCAGGAAACCGGCTGGCGCAAGTTTACAGGCATATTTAAAACCGGCGATTTTCCCAGCCAGTGGCGTTTTTATCTCATCATGGACCGAGGCGAATATCTGGTCCAGGAGTCAGATAATATTACCGTTGACACTGAGAATATGACGATAAGTTTTGATAAGCAGGGAGCAACAACATACGACGTAAGGGGCTTTACTATTTCTACAGGCGGTGAAAGCTGGTCGATTGATTTCGATGAAGGAGTTATCCGTGAACGGTATATGGGCGGAGAAATGGAGACATATGTCACGCAGCACCACGATTCTAAAGATGACTTCTGGTATCCTGTTGAGACCCTTAATAACTACTACCCGATGACAGAATCTTAATAATCTATTTGTGAGCTGTTGCCATGAACCTGATTGAGATCAAAGACATTAACGCTCCTGAGTTGGACGTATATGCAAGACTTACCGAACGCGAACTCCGCACGATGAATGAGCCGGAACCGGGCATTTTTCTTGCAGAGAGCGCGTATATTATTTTGCGCGCGCTCGAAAACGGATACGAGCCGCTGTCGATGCTCGTTGAAGAGGGAAGGCTGGAAGTTGAGGCAGGTCCTGTTTTCGAGGCGATCGAAAAGCACTGTGGCAAAGACATAAAAGAAAACATTCCCGTTTATATTGCGACCAAAGACGTGGTGGTCAACCTGACCGGACACACGCTGGTGCGCGGGCTGTGGGTGGCGCTCAAGCGCAAGCCGGACATGGCTGTAGAAGAATTCTTCAAAGATAAAAAGCGCATCGCGGTTTTGGTCGACGTCGCAAATCCGGCGAATGTCGGCGCGATATTCAGGTCGGCGGCCGCACTCGGAATGGACGGAGTGCTTCTTACGCACGCATCGGTCGATCCGCTTACAAGGCGTACTGCAAGAACGAGCATGGGCACTGTTTTCCAGATTCCGTGGGTGCAGGCGGCGCTTGAAGATTCGACCGGTGAGGCAATACTGGAAACCCTCAATAAGCATGGCTTTAAGACCGTCGCGATGGCGCTGACCGAAGATTCGACGAGCGTTGATAATGATGATATAAGAGCGAATGAGAAGGTTGCGGTCCTCTTGGGAACTGAAGGGACCGGCCTTCCAAAAGATGTCATTGCAGCGTGCGATTACCGTGTCATGATCCCTATGTATCACGGGGTTGATTCACTTAACGTTGCTGCCGCCAGCGCGATAAGTTTTTGGGAACTGATGAAGTAACCAGCGGCCGTTTTCGATATAAGATGAAATGATCAACGGCCGTTTTCGCAATAAGATGAAGCTCTCCGAGCCGTCGTTTTCCCTAGAAATTGTTGTCGTTTTGATGCCGTTATGAAGTTGATTTGAAATTGCGGGGTTCTAACCTATACACAGCAAAGAATGGTCATATGAATAAATGAAAGGATAATGGGAAAATGAAAAAGTCTGAGAAAAACATGAAAACCACACTGATCGGGAAGATTCCTGAATTCTTTTGTTTAGGACTTCTCATGGAGACAGACATGCAGCAGTTCGCGCCGCAGCCGGCATTATTCGACTGCGTTACGGGAGATCTTTCTGAAGAAGCTGACAGTGAAAGGTATGCAAGCTAAGCATGTCAGGACATCTGCGACAGCCTGGGAAACCTGGATTCCGGGAAGCCCGAAGATAATGCTTGCCAGAAGCAGTACGGGAATAAAGCAAAGTCCGTTTCGTAATGACGACAGGAAGGTCGCATTGAATTTATAACCGATGCTCTGGAACATCATGTTGCTGCATACCTGGAAAGGCACGAAAAACAATCCGATACACTGCGCTTGAAGAGTGGGGATTCCGATCGTGATTACGTCAGGGTCATCCCTGAAGATCTGAATGAAGAAGCCGGCATTGTAATAAACAAAAACAGAAGCGATGCCGAGCAGTATCGATCCGAAGACCAGCGTGAAAAAGAATCCCTGACGCACGCGCTTATATTTCTTAGCTCCGAAGTTGAATCCTGCGACAGGCTGGAAGCCCTGGCCGATTCCGAGTGCAGCGCTGAAGATGAACATGCTGACTTTGTTTGCGATTCCCATTGCGGCGATGGCAGCGTCACCATACACACCGGCGGCGTTGTTGAGGACCATTGTCGATATGCTCGCAAGTCCCTGTCTTGCAAGGCTCGGAAGGCCCGTGGTTATTATGTTCCAGATCGTTGCTTTGTTGAACGTCGTATATTTGAATTTAAGCGATGTCTGCGTCTTTTTCCTAATGAACATCGTAAGGAGCAGGAACCATGAAACGTACTGGGATATTGCGGTTGCAAGGCCGGCACCTAAGATCCCCATATTCATCTTCTTCATGAAGAGAGCGTCTAAAAAGATGTTAAGGATGCCGCCCGAAGTAAGGCCGATCATGGCAAAGAACGCGCGTCCTTCGTATCTTAAGATGTTATTCATTACGCAGCTCGATACAAGCGCGGGAGCGGCGCAGAGAATGCATATCGCATATGTTTTCGCATAAGGGAGAATGGTGTCGGTACTGCCCAGAAGACGCATGAGCGGCGTGAGAAAAATGCTGCCTAAGACCATCATGCCGATTCCTGAGAATAGAGCAAGATAAAAACCCGTTGCCGAGTAATTTTTCGCGCTGTCGATATCTTTCTCGCCGAGCTTTCTGCTTATGATGCTTCCGCTTCCGTGACCGAACATGAATCCTATCGCCTGAAGTATCGCCATGAGACCCATTACAACACTGGTGGCGCCGCTTGCGGACGTGTTGATCTGTCCGACAAAGTAGGAGTCGGCCATGTTGTAGATGGTGGTGACGAACATGCTGACCATGGTCGGAAAGCCGAGGAATAAGATAAGGAGCGGCACCGGCCACTTTGTCATCCTCTCATATTGTGAATTATTTTTCGGCATTATCACAAAACAGCTTTCATTCTTTTTATCGCTTCCATGAGTACGCTTCTCGGGCATGCGACGTTTATTCTTATGAAGCTTTCTCCGCCCTCGCCGAAAAAGCTTCCTTCGGAAACTCTTACATGCGCATCTTTAAGCAGTTTTACGGCAAAGTTCTTGTGCGAAGAACAGTCGATCCAGACAAGATATGTTCCTTCGGGTTCCATCATTACGAGGTCCGTATTTTTAAGTTCTTCGCGCAAAAGAGCGACATTTCCTTCGATGTATTTCAGAAGTTCAGTAAGCCACGGCGCGCCATATGTGTAAGCGGCTCTTGTGGCTGCGATGCCCATCTTATTTAGGCCGAAAGCGCCTGTGGTTACGGCTTCCCGGTCGATCTTTTTGAGCACTTCCTTGTTGGTCGATATTATGTTCGCGGCCTGGATGCCGGCGATGTTGAAAGTCTTGGTGGGCGCGGTGAGGACGACACAGTTGCCTTTTGCGATCTTAGCCATGGGGATATGCTTGTTGCCATAAAGCGTAAGGTCTGAATGGATCTCGTCGCTTACTATGAATACGCCGTGCTTTTTGCAGATATCGGAAACCGCGCGGAGCTCTTCTTCAGTCCAGACCCTGCCGCCCGGATTGTGGGGCGAACACCAGATGAGGAGTTTGACGTCATCTTGGGCGATCTTTTTCTCCATCTCTTCCATATCGATTTCAAAGTGGCCGTTAATGATCTTAAGCCGCTCAATCGTGAGTTTTCTTCCGTTGCCCTCAACACAGCGTCTGAAGGGGCCGTAAACAGGCTCAAAGATCATGACGTGATCATTCTCATTTGTGAGTACGCGGACGGCGTAGGAGATAGCCAGGACGACACCCGGCAGCTTTACGATCTGCGATGCTTCGACATCCCAGTCAAATCTGTTCTTAAACCAGCCTGTAACGGCGTCATCGTAGGACTTGTCCGCTTCCGAATAACCGTAGATCCCGTTTGATGCGACGCGCACCAGTTCGTCAATGACTTCCGGGGGACTCTTAAAGTCCATATCCGCAACCCATAAGGGGATGAGGTCGTCTATTCCGTTGATCTTCCCGTATTTGATATCGTCAGGCGTGTTCCTGTCAGTTATAGCGTCAAAATCATACATATTCATATTCTCCCGGACTCTATTATATCCAATTGATGTCATGACGATAGAGATAATCTTTGAAAGAAAATGTATAATATAAATGCTGACCGGTGATATGGCACGGGAAAGCATCGTTTACGTTTGGACTGAATTGATAAAGGTATAGATGTTATGGCGAAAACTGTGAAAAAAGGCGACATTGTCACTATCTATTTCGGTGACAGCATGCGCAAGCTCCTTCGTAAGAACCTCCGCAAAAAGAATACGTTTTTTGTTGATTACGTAGTCATGTCCGTCGACGGCGACATGCTTACGGTCGTTCAGAATGCCAGGATGGGCAGTGAAGAAACGCCTTATGAGTTTTCGGGCATCTGCATCGAAATGAACGACAGACACCTGCTTTTCGAAGGTGAGCTCGACAGTCTCCGTGAATCAAGCAAGAGCGAGCTTTATCTTTTCGCTGAAGAGCATGAATATAATCCAAAAGAATTTAAGGAAGCCATTAAGCCGTTCCGCAAAGGCGGCAAAAAGGACGATTGATACAGAAGTTTAGTATTTTTCCGGAGGAATGCCGGCATGAAGAAAAAGATTGCAGTATTTACGACAGGATGGGGTTCTGAGATCTTAAGTCAGTTCCTCACCGGTATGGAAAATGAACTCAAGAACGAGCAGACAGATATATTCCTGTTCCTCTGCTATCCTGCATATATCGATAACGACGCCAAGAAAACAGGCGAGATGAATATCTTCAATCTCCCTGATCTTCATGACTTTGACGGTACGGTCATTTTCGCGAGCGGGCTGGATTACCAGGACCGGATCGACAACATCATCGAGAGAAGCAATGAGGCCGGGATCCCCGTAATCATCCAGGGCAACAGAAGAGAAGGCATAAGCTACGTCGGCTCCGACAACAACCAGGCGATCAGGGATCTCTGTGCGCACGTAAGAGACGAGCACGGCGCGAAAACAATATCATTCATCGCCGGCACAAAGGATTCGCACGATTCGGAATTGAGAGTCGAAGCAGTACGCAATTATCTCAAAGAGAACAACTGTGAAGACGACCTCGTTGAAGTATTCTATACGGACTGGGAGAATGCGGCTGTCACAAGGCACATTAAGGAATTGTGCGAATCAGGTGAGAAGCTCCCTGACGTCTTTATCTGCGCAAACGACGGACTTGCGATGGAGACATGCATCTCTTTGAGCAACAATGGATACGAAGTGCCGAAGGATGTTCTCGTTACAGGCTTTGATTATATCGACAACAGTAAGATTTTCGACCCCTCGATCGCATCGGTTGACCAGTGCTTCGATGAGATGGGCGCTGCAGCCGTAAGGCTCTGGAGAGATATGATCAACGGCGGTGAGTGCGGCAAGAACGAGATAATCCAGTGTAAGTTCATTCCGGGTGAGAGCTGCAACTGCTATGAATACAGGAACAGCGACCAGCTCAGAAGACGCATGGGCCGCGAAGCTTTTTCGAAGCGCGCCATGACCACATATTTTGAGCGCAAACTCAACATCATCGACTCGACGATACTGCCTTGTCTCACACACCTTGAGTTCAAGGAAAATCTTTATAGTCTCCTGGTCGAGAACCACGACTACGAAGGCGATTCGTTCCACGTTCTTTTGGAGCCCAACTTCGGCCTGTCTATCTACGATGCCGACGTCAAGCTCAACACCGACAGATACAGCAAGAATATGGAAGTTATCTATTCGACCGAAGACGGCGTTCCGTTCAGGGAAGAGATGTTCAATTCCAGAGATCTCATCCCGGGTTACGACCCTGAAGGCCCCAACCACCTTTACGTTTTCCTGCCGCTTCACGAGGCAGATCTCGCATATGGTTACATCATTTTCAGGGACTGCATCGACAAGGTCGAAAACCACTTCCTGCTTACATATGCAAACCGCATGGGCCTCGCATTCGAGAAGTTCCGTCACGCGCTTACTCTCGACCACATCAACAAGAGACTCGTTGACCTGATGGGAAGAGACCCTCTGACCAATGTCAATAACCGTATGGCATATGAGGACAAGGAAAGCCTCTTGCAGTCGCAGATCAATACAGAACCCGATCTTGAATTTGCGATCGCGATGTTTGACGTCAATAATCTCAAGATGATCAACGACTCCCAGGGCCACGAAGCAGGCGACGCATATCTGGTAAGAGCCTGCCGCCTCATCTGCGATGTGTTCAAGCACAGCCCTGTTTACAGGATCGGCGGTGACGAGTTCGTTGCAATTATGACAGGTGATGATTATAAAAAGCGCGATAAGAATGTTAAGGCTCTGAACAAGAAGATGAGCACTTATTCTGACACGCTTCCTTTGCCTGAAGATTATGTCTCGATCGCGTGCGGCGTAGCCGTCTTTGATGCTGAGACAGATGTGTCTGTTGCCGATGTCATCAAGCGCGCAGATGAAGAAATGTACAAGGACAAGGCTGCCAAGAAAACAAAGCCGGAAGAGTAATAATTCCAACGCGCACGGCGCAGCAAATCCAGTCACATCCGGAGGATCTATAAATGAAGTTTACTGACGGCGCATGGTTGACGGCAGAAGGTTTTGACATACATCAGGCCAAAGAAGTCAGGTTTGTAAAAAAGGACAGCGATAAGGTAACGCTTACATTGCCGTCTTTTCATATCTACAACAGAGGCATGACCTTGAGCGGTCCTTACATTACGATGGAGATCTCTTCTCCTTCCGAAAACGTTTTCCACATCAGGACATATCACTTCAAGGGCGATAAGTCGCTCGCGCCTTCTTACTTCAGACTTGCCGGCACAAGTATTGAAATTGGTACCCAAGAAGATGAGAAGACCATCATCATAAAGAGCGGCGCCAGCAGCCTCGTTATTGACAAGGAAAACTACGGTTATAAGCTTATGCGTGATGGCCGATTGGTTACTTCTTCATGTGACGGTGCGCTTAGCTTTATAGATGGCGATAACGGGTGCTTCATGAGAGAGCAGCTGAGCCTTGGCGTAGGTGAGCATGTCTATGGTCTTGGCGAGCGATTTGGCAGCTTCATAAGAAACGGCCAGAGCATCGACATCATTAACAAAGACGGCGGCACATTTTCCGAGCAGTCTTACAAGAACATTCCGTTCTACATTACCGACAACAATCTCGGTGTATTTGTAAATCACAATGAAGAAGTAAACTTCGAAGTCGCTTCCGAGAACGTATCCAAAGTCCAGTTCTCCGTGCGCGGCGAGTGCCTCGATTACTATATCTTCGCAGGCACTTCCATGAAGGATGTCATCACGCTCTACACTGGTCTCACGGGCCGTGTCCCGAAGATTCCGGACTGGTCGTTCGGCCTGTGGCTTTCAACGTCATTTACGACAGATTACGACGAGCAGACTGTGCTCTCTTTCGTCGACGGAATGCGTGACCGGGGCATCTACCTTTCCGTGTTCCATTTCGACTGTTTCTGGATGAAGGATTCGCACTGGTGCAACTTTCTCTGGGACAGCGACATGTTCCCTGATCCTGCAGGCCTCATCGCAAAGCTTCACGCAAGAGGCCTTCACGTCTGCGTCTGGATAAATCCTTATATCGCGCAGCAGTCCGAGATCTTCGATGAGGCGGCATCAAACGGTTATCTCATTAAGAAGACCGACGGCAGCGTCTGGCAGACGGATCTCTGGCAGGCAGGAATGGGCATCGTGGATTTCACTAATCCGGATGCGCGAAAATGGTATCAGGATAAGCTCAAAGCTCTTCTCGACATGGGCGTCGACTGCTTCAAGACGGACTTCGGCGAGAGGATCCCGACTGAAGACGTCGCTTATGCAGACGGTTCCGATCCTCTGAGAATGCATAACTTTTACACGTATCTTTATAACGAGGCTGTTTTCGAACTGCTCGAAAAAGAGAAGGGCAAAGGTGAAGCCGTACTCTTTGCAAGAAGCGCTACGGCAGGCTGCCAGAAGTTCCCGCTGCACTGGGGCGGCGACTGCCACTCCGACTATCCATCTATGGAGCAGACGATAAGAGGCGGCCTCTCGCTTATGCTGTCAGGCTTCTCTTACTGGAGCCATGACATCGGCGGATTCGAAGACAAGTCAACGGCCGACGTCTACAAGCGCTGGTCGGCATTCGGCCTTTTGAGCTCGCACAGCAGACTCCACGGAAGCAGTTCATACCGCGTGCCGTGGAACTATGACGATGAAGCAACAGATGTTTTAAGACACTACGTCGAACTCAAAAAATCGCTTATGCCGTACATCAATGAAGCGCGTTCGGAGGCCGAAGAATCAGGCCTTCCCGTCATGCGCCCGATGGTGCTCGAATTCCAGGACGACCCTGTATGCGCATTCCTCGACAGGCAGTACATGCTTGGCGGCAAGATACTTGTGGCACCTGTTTTCGATCCTGACGGAGAAGCCCAATTCTATCTGCCCGAGGGCACGTGGATTTCTGTTGACGGCAGCGACAAGCGCGTCGTTACGACAGGCAGATTTTTCAAGGAAAAACGCGGCTATCTTGAGATGCCGGTGTTTATAAAAAAATGACAAATTAGGGGGAATAAGAAAATGGGATTATCAGATCTGTTCAAAAAGAAAAACAAGGAACCGGAAAAGCCGGAAGTCAAAGAGCCTGCCGAAGAAATAGGCGCAGACGGCTGGCTTAACATCGAGAAGGAATTCTTAAGAGTCTATCCCGGCCAGACCAAGCCGAAGCATTACGGCACACTGGTCAAATGGAGACTCGGCGGCAACGATCCTCTTGACGGCATCAGCATCTACGACGGCGGCGACTACTGGCACTTCGTCACCTTCGGTTTGTCCGAACTCTACGAGAAAGAGAGCGAAAACAAAGAGCTCAGCGGCTACGGTTACGAGATGACTCTCAAGCTCAAGAAATACAAGTTTGAAGACGAAGAAGCCGAGATAAAGAACATCTGCGGCATCCTCCAGTCGATCGCAAGGATCACGTTCAACAAAGGCGAGATCTTCCTGCCCGACGAATTCATCTACACGGGCCAGCAGGTCGGCATGGACGCCAAGCAGAAGTCAAACATCACCGGCTTTATCACCATCTCTGACACATCCGTCAACACGATCGACACGCCCAACGGCAGAGTCGAATTCCTTGAGCTCATCGGCATGACCGACGCGGAGCTGAAGACGCTTTCCAACAAAGCATCCGTAATGGATATCTACAGCAAACTCGGCTCAGATCTTACGGATTACCGCAGAGCATCGATAGTGTAAGAAAACTTCAGTTGTAATAAACATTTTGACATACCTACTAAATTCGAAAAATGCGAAATAGTAGGTATGTTTTTATGTTTTTCAAAGTGCTGTTTTCCCGAATGATACCTACTAAATCTCGATTCATGAATTTAGTAGGTATTGTTTTCGGAAAATCATAGCGATTTTGAGCCTCACGATACCTACTAAAATTAAAAAATGAGTTTTAGTAGGTATGAATGCCATTATCATTATGAGAAATTTTCGATTTTTATACCTACTAACTCGCGAAAACATGATTTAGCAGGTATAGTTTTCGTATTGCTGTATAATTATATTTGTGGTGGTACGGAATACCGTCCGCATTTGGGATAAGAAGTAATTACGTTTTTGAATCAAGGGGATAATTATGTTTTACAACAAGGATAACCCTCAGTGGCATTTTAATCAGGAACAGTTTCTCAGCGAGGAAGAGTATGACCTGATCGTGGGCGAGAACATCGATCTCGCGAAGACCATGCTCACTTCGGATGTGCGTGATTTCGGAGAGAAGATCTACGGAGTAAAGGATCTCGGCACGGTAGAGGAGCAGGAAGCTAAGAGAAAGAAGCGCATGCTGGGGATCATTGGCGGAGCGGTTGTTTTCGCGGGCCTGGTCTTGGCGTTGATCTTCAAGCAGATACTGATCTTCGGCTTTGTTGCATGCGCGGTCTTTTTTGCAGCCGGAATCTCGATGATCGTTACCGGAAAAGGCGATATCGTTGAATCTTCGAGCAGGGCGCGTCTGAACAGGGTGATCGGCGGAAGCATGGCGCTGGCATCGCTTTTACTGGTGCTGCTCATGATATTCAGAAATCATTTTTCACAGGCTGAATTTTTTATCCTGATGGCCGTTCTTGTGTTCGGCATCGCGGGCCTTGCTCTGACCATAGTGAGCATACTTAAGGCGTTTTCGGGCAAGACCATTTATACGCAGGAGGTCAGTGCGACCTGCACGGGTTATGTGCGTTCAGTCAGCAGGGATGAGACTCAGAATCACAGGATGGTGACGTTCATCAACACTTCGCCACTGTTCAGCTATTACTATGACGGCGTTCAGTACGAGGCGGTCTGGGATGAATTCGTTGTTAAAAAGGATTCGGACATTGCTTTGAACCAGACTGTTACGATCAAGATCGATCCAAGACATCCCGAGAGCATTCTTTCACCCGTGACGACACATCCGGGCGTAATTGCTTTCCAGATCATAATGGGACTTCTGTTTGTCGGTGTTGCGGCCGGACTTGGAATCTATACAGCATCGGGAGCTGCAGAGGGTCTGACGGTTGAGACCTCGTGGAACCCTGCTATCGAAGAGATCAACGGCGAGACCGAGCCATCTGTTTTGCAGATAACCGACGAGATGATCGAGCAGTACTATTCGGCTGATATCGGAAATAAGTAATGGTACTTCGACACCGTGACCGTTGCAGCTAAGAATTATACGAGTGACGGACAGAAGATCACATTTACCGATGACACATTCATCTCGCTGCTCAGCCCGGACGGTCAGGCACTTGAGCCAGGCACGGAACTTATGGTGTTCTACACGATCGATGAGGATTACCTCGAAAGCGGCTACAAGTATAAGCGGATCTTCACGACAGGCAAGCCCGGTGAGGTCGAATACGTAGGCTCTCACACTTCTTACGAAGGCTGACAAACAGCGCAGAATACGTGGGCCCGTACACTTCTTACGAAGGCTGATAAACAGAGTTCATATTTCTTACAAAGCCAACTGAATAACTCGTTGACATAAGTTTTATTCTGAGGTTTAATTTCTTCCGTTGCTTAAATTTATGGGTAATTGGAGGATATATATGGCAGCAGATGTTAAGTTTGCGGTAAAAGACGCCGTCAGCAAAGAGTGTCTTACTCCCGTAACGGTGAGTGAGGAACTTCAGCAGGAATTCATCAAGAAATCCAGGAGCGCTTCATGGAAGCTTCTTCCTGTCTCGATCATTGTAAGTGCTATTGTAACTGTGATCCTGATCCTGCTCATTTATTTCTTGAGATTTTTCGTTATCAGCTTTCTCGGAATAATGTGCATCGCTTTCCCGATCTTTGCGGTCTATAACATTTTCGCGACGGCAAAGGCGATCAAGAATCAGGACTATGAGTTCCTGTCAGGCGAGGTCGTAGGCAAGACCGACAACGGAAATTACAAGGTCCGCGGTCTTGAAGAGCAGAACATCTCAGTGTTCATCGGCAAGAAGGACTACAATCCCGGCGAGAGAGTCATCGTTGCAAGACTTAACGACGAGCTCAACATTATCGCCGAGCACTGATCTTTACAACTTAGGGAATTTTTTATGGGGCTATCTCGAAAAAGATGGCCCTTTTTAGGTTGCTCATCTTTTTGCTCATGTATTTTGCCTCGAAAAACTGTTCGAAAACCTTGTTTCTTGCAAAAATCAGGTTTTCGCTCATGTTTTTAGAGCGTTTTACATAGGCAAAAACCTGTGCATGAAAACCTGCTGACAAAAGGGGCGTGAAAAAGGCCGTGATTAAAAGCCTCGTCATATTGTGTTAACGTCTTTTTTGGTTGAATAAGCCACAGCCACCCCTTATAATTTAATAAATATTATTTACAACTATCTAATCAAGAGGAACTTATGGTAGTTACCGAGTATGTAGTAGATAACTGGGCATTGTTACTCGTGCTTTTGGGATTCGCAACATCCCTTATTTCGACTGTGTTCCTCGAAAAGAAGACCGTCATGCGAATGTATGCCATGATCGCAGAGGTCATGATACTCTCAATCGTTGTATTTATCGAGTTCTATCTTGTCGACAAGTCTGAATACCGTCTGTTGAGGTCTTTCCTGATCGCAATAAGATACAGTGCCACGCCGTTCCTCGTTGCGCAGATTATCTTTACGATCATCAAGAGACAGAGATGGTATATATTCATTCCGGCGCTCATACTCGCTGTAGTCGACTTCGTATCTATTCCTACCGGCATCGTATTCAGTATCGACGAGACAGATACAATGGTGCGCGGCCCGCTTGGCCTGCTGCCTTATATCGTTGTCGGAATTTACTGCGTACTCCTTGTGGTCCTCATGATCCATAACAGCTCAAAGCAGAAGATCGAGAGAGTGCCGATCATATATTTCTGCTTTGCATTTTTCGCAGGCATCGTAATGCCGTTCATCATCGGCAAAGAATATGCACTGCTTTTCTGCACGACGATCGGCATTTCCGTATTCGTATACTACGTTTTCATGATCCTTCAGGTTACCAAGAAAGACCCGCTCACGGGACTTCTCAACCGTCAGGCTTTTTATGCTGACATAGCGGATAATCCGCAGGAGATCTCTGCGCTCATATCCATCGACATGAACGGACTTAAGACAATCAACGATAATGAGGGACATGCTGCAGGAGACCTCGCGATCACGACCATAGCAGACTGTTTCATCCGCGCGGTAAAGCGCAAGCACTATGTTTACAGAGTCGGAGGCGACGAGTTCGTAGTTGTTTGCCGTAAGGTTTCCGAAGACGATGTTATCGAGCTCACCAAGCGCGTACATGAGCAGGTCGGTGCCACCAAGTACAGCTGTTCTGTCGGCTACAGTTATTCTGCTGACGGCAAGAAGCCTATAGACCAGCTTTTGAGCGAATCCGATGCGAAAATGTATAATGAGAAGCAGCAATACTATAAAGAGAATAAGAAGGAAGCAAGATAAATATCTTACTCATATCTTATTCGGGAAATGGGGATAATCTCACATGGGCGTTAAACAGGAGATCTGGGATCTTTATGACCGCGACGGCAACAGGACGGGCGAGACTTTTGTAAGGGCATTTGGCAATTACAAGACGATACCCTTAGGCAGATATCATCTTACGGTCGACCTCCTTGTGCTCCACGAAGACGGCACATATCTTCTCACCAAAAGAAGCGACGACAAAGACATCTATCCCGGATATTGGGAGGCAAGTGCAGGCGGCGCTGCAGTGAGCGGCGAGGAGCCTTTGGAAGCAGCCGAAAGAGAGCTTTTCGAAGAGACCGGATTAAAGGCTGACTCGCTTGAATTAGTCGGCGTGATCTTCAGAGATGAAGGCAGATCGATGTACTATTCATACATCGCGAAGGTGAGCTGCGAAAAGGACAGCATCGTCCTGCAGGAAGGCGAGACCACTGATTACAAGTGGGTCGATAAAGAAGGGCTTCTTGCATACGTGAATTCAGAGCACACCATGACGAACCACAACAAGAGGTATGAGAAATACTTCAATACGTTGGCGTGACGGTTCAGGAAACTTCAGGTAAAAACTACTTGTTTTCTGAAGGAGCAAGACCTTTCTTCAAGAGCTTTATCTGCAGCACCTGATTAAGCCCGCTTATTTCTGCACGAGTTTTATCTGCAGAACCTGAATAGGGCCGATGTCCATGACCTTGTAATCGTTCAATCCCTTGCCCTGCTTCCAGATGAAGTGGGGTATGTTTATAGGTTCAACTTTTCTTCTGCTTATGTCGGCGCAGTCCAAAAGTCCTATCAGTTCGGAATAACTCCTCTGGATGTCTGATATCGAATCGTACATCAGCATGGCCCTTTCGATGCTCACTCTGAGCTGATACGGATCGTCGTTATTCGCGCCGAGCGAGAACTGCCTCATGAAGTCGCGGTATGTGAAGAAATTGAACTTGTTTGACTCAACGAGATTGCCGTATTCGGAGGCACCCAAAAAGAGAAGCGGTTCGCTTAAGTCTTCGTTTTCGGAGGCGCACAGATTTATCAGGCCGCCTCTTGTAGGCGCAACTATGCGGAGCTTGTCGAGCTGCTTTTCTGCCCAGTCTTCCGGCCAGTCGAAAACAACGTCTTTGCAGTTCATGAATGCGGTCTCGTCGATCTTTGCCCTTGACGAAGGCATCTTCACAACGCAGAGCGAAAAGCACCCGCCAAATGCATAAGGACCGATCTCTTCGATGTCTTTGGGAAGCGCAACGGCTTTGAGTTTGCTGCATTCAGAGAAAGCGTATCTGCCGATCTTTTTAACTGAATCAGCAAGAGTGATCTCACGAAGATTCTCGCACCCGACGAAAGCATTATCTTCGATCACTGTTACTGAGTCAGGTATGTGCAGTTCGGTTAATTCTTTTCTGTCTTCAAAAGCGCCGCTGCCGATGGTTGTAATGTCGTCCGGAATGGTGACCGAACGGGACGTGCCGTTGTATCTTTTGAGAATGCCGTCTTCGGTCTCGAATTCCTCGATTGCGTAAATTCCGCTGTCGCCGTTTTCGCGCGCGGTGACGATCTTAATGTAGTTCTGAACGATCGCATCTTTGATAACGAAAGGCTTGCCGCAGCTGCCGCATATCGCAGCGCTTTCCTCCGGGTCGATCTTCAGCCCGGTTCCGCATGAAGGACATTCTAAAGGAATAACCGACATAAACCCTCGCAAACATTTTTCTATTATTTTACTGAAAATCTCCGCGAGAATAAATCGCTGCATTTTACCGTTGTGCAATTGTTCGCTTAAAAAAGGGCCAACAATTGCACAAAAACGCAAATATGTGCAACTGTTGGTCAATTTTAAAGTCAACAATGGCACAGCCCTGTGTACATGTTTTCGCGATTCCCCGGAAAAATGTACATAGAAACGCCGATTTATGCAATTTTTCGCCCAAATTCCCGAAAAAATGTACACGGCGGCCAGCGTACCCCTCAAGTCATTTCACCACGAATAAACTGCAATTCACCACAAAACAGCTTCCTGCCTGATTTCCATGATTAATATGTGGTCAGTGTTATTGATGGAAAAACAGGAGGAACTATTATGAGCGAATCAACAGTAAGAACACCGGAAGCCTGGCAGACACACAGGGCATCTGCGTCTACATTCCGGGAAGCATTTCTTCCTATCGTGGTCTGGATTACTACCTTCAGTACGTATACGACATATGTGAAGATCCTTACACCCGTGCATTGTATTTCTACAAGATGTCCGGATGTCTCACTGACGAGATGCTTGCGACCGTAAAGACTTTGACGGATGCAACGCCCAAGGTTCTCGATATTTCAGAGTTCTATTCTTTCGAGAAGACCATGCCCGTCATCGAAAACAACAACTTCTACATTCCTGTCTCAGAGCCCCTTCAGGACATGACACAGGCATATACATTCCAGATTGCGCTTTTCGATGAAAGCCACAGCCAGATCATCTACTACGGTCAGGACGAATATGTTTACATGGACGGCGAAGGAAATCTCTGCAGCGATTTCAACGGCAACGATGCGTACCTTCTCTTTGCGTACAACCGTGATACCGAAGAGTTCGAGATAAGAGGCGTAAGCTTATTCCCGACCAATGAGGAAGAGCAGGATAACTTCATTGTCGACACAAAGAACAACATCGAGCTGAAACCCAAGGATACGATCGTACCGGTTTATCCGGCTTCGGATTTCACAGGAATGAATTTTGAGATCGAAGGCAAGAAGATCACTTTCTCCGCATCTTCCAGAATCGAGATGAAGGCGCTTCAGAACGGTTACTATCTTGCAATGGCAAACATCTGTGACCAGCGTGGCGATTCCTACAGTTCCAAAGTCATCGGCTACGATATTTCCGGCGGCAAGATCAAGCTCTGCGAGATCAATCCTGATTTCGTCGGCACGGACTACTAATACGATTCGTTCTAATAGTTTCCTGAGTTTACGGGGTGTTTCTTTTGGGAGGCACCCCGTTTTCGATAGGCAACCAATATTGCTAATAAGGAAAAGATACTTGATAATTACCCTATAACCACATAGGGTAAATATTTTTATGAAGAGAAACAGCGTGCCTACAATAATCCTTCTGATCGTAAGTTATCTTGCGTTCGGTATTTTAGTGGGCATCGTGGCCGGCTGGTTCCTGCATATGCCGGCCTATAACGTGATCACCATAACCCTGCCGATATTCATATTCATGGGCTTCCCGAACTTCACCAATCTGGTTTTGTTCCCGGTCGCGAAAAAAACGATGAAAAAAGGAACCCAAGCCAACAACTTCGGAAGGACGACCACATTTATCACAAAAGGCGGCTATAGGATCAAAACGATAATTTGCGTTGATGAGGAGACGGGCAGGGTGGCATACACATCTTCGCTGAGTCCTTTCAAGTTCCAGATGGCCGAAGCGAGGGAGCTGTCCAAGGTCAGAACGGGATATGAAAAAGCCCCTCTGGGCGGAACGAGATATGTATTTTTGAGTTCTATCATGGTAACAACAGGATGCGCATCCCGACGTTTTACACATCGAGAATAGTCTACGCTGTTGGGAGCGAAGAGGTGCAGGAGGCACTCGCGACCGGCGGGAACATCTGCAATTTGATCCTGAAGTTTAATCCTAAGGCGCACCTCACAGCAGATCTGATCAACAACAGGGAGATGCCGTTCATCAAGATCGGAGTCCCGGGTGCGGTTTGCGCAGCCGTGTCGGTATATGTTGCACTTTGGGCAATGTGCAGTGAGGTTTATATTTCATCTTTCGAAGGCTGGAAAGACGATATTTTTGGCAACGGAATGGTTGCTTTTGTGACGGTGTTCATTACGCTCGCGCTGGCGGTTACCGGACTTATATTGGGAATCAAGGGCTTAAAGCAGGCAGCGGCTGAAGCGCCTGTCAGGGGGCTCGGTTTTTCGAAGGCGGCGATATGGATGTCATCGATAGTGATAGTTGTTTTGCTGCTGACGTTCGCATTGTTTATTTTCGGATAAGGGAGGGCTTAAGATGGAATTCGACGGCACACAGCAGTTGCTCAAAAAAGGCGAGCACTATGAGACCTATCTTTACCATGGGTCCGAGTACAAGGTCTTCAAAGATTACTATCCGCTGATGGCCATTTATGAAGAGTTTTCCACACAAAAGTCGATCTATGTGGCGGGCTTAAGTCCCGTCCAGTTTTATGAGACCGACGATAAGTTTGTTTTAAAGATGGACCATGTCGAAGGTGAGCCTTTGTCGGAGCTCGCGAAAAGAGATGCCCCGAAAGCGTTTGATATCATGGCTCAGGTCTTCAGGAAATTTCATCAGGTGATTCACTGGCAGCGCCCGCTTTATAGTCTGGAACCTAAAGTTAAGTATGATGACCTGAAGTTTGTAAGAAGCTCATTATCCAGATATAGAAATCAATACAAAGAATGCTTCTGCCATCTTAACATGGATCTCTCGAGCGTCCTGGTTACTCCTGATGGTGATGATTTTATAGTTATCAACTGCGAAAAATCGAGGCTGGGGGATCCCTTCGTTGACTACGTCCGCACCTATATGCTCATTGAGCAGTCTTCTAAAGAATATCTTGAGATATATAAGGAACGTGTTCTTCCGAAAATGTGGGAGATCGGCATTACTGAAGAACAATTTGAAAATGCGAAAAAGGCTTTTCAGATTATCGATGACTACAAAGAAAAGTACGACTATATAAATTTCGGTTATAAGGTAAAACTGTACCCGGCAATTGAGCAGCTGGGATTCGAAATAACACCCGGATTTGATAACAGGGACCAGTTAAAGGTCTTTTACGACGGGCAGCCTTCCAAAGAAATAATAAAGGAACTGTTGTTGCTTCTTACCTATGAACAGGAGCTTTCATTTTGGGACGAAGATTACGGAAATAACATACATGATCCCGGCCGCTATATTTCTGTATATAACATGGGAACCCACGTCGCATACCATTTCGGCAATCACGGATGGTCTTCCGGATACGAGAAAATGTCGCTCGATGACATGGCTGACCTGATAGCCAAAAACTGGACCAGGGCAGATGGCCGGAGCGCGTACAACTACGACAGGTTCGTGCTGATTAAAGCAAATCTGAACGCAGATTACGACAAGAAGGCCTGGTTCGATAAGCTCTGAGGTTCCTGCTTAATTATCGTAGTTCACTACGTACGCATCCTCAAAAGAATCCATGAACTCGCCCTCATATGGTGCGTAAGAATACTCGTAATCTTCGTAGTCGACATAAGGACTATTTGGACCGTAGACGCCATAAGGCTCGTCGTAGTCTGCGTATGAATCATCCCAATAGTACGAATCTTCATAGCAGTCGTTGTAAGGATCGTAGTAAGAATCTTCGACATAAGAATCGTAATAGGAATCCTCATAGTACACGTCATAAGAATCATCCCAGTAGTCGTCGCCCGCATAATAGCTCTCGGCACGCTCGGGATAGAGCGATGAGTCGAATGAGTGATGGCCGTCGTCGATCTCGTAGTCGGTGCATAAGAAATACATGTCCGGGTGATCCCTGAATACCGTTGCGTCGCAGTGGTACCAGAGGCCGTCGATCTGGACGAGGTTCCAGAAGTGGCTGTTTGTCTCGACAGGGTATCGCTCGACCATGAGGTTGGGGATGCCGGCGATGTCGAGAAGCATTTTCGAGCACGCGAAATAAACGTTGCAGTCGCCGCTTCTTCTCGTGAATCCGCCGTAAGCCGCTTCCTCAAAGGATTCGTAAGACGTCATCGTCTGGTAGCTGATGTTGGTGTGCACCCAGTAAAAGATCTCGTACGCGGTGTCGACATCGTTGTCTCGCCAGAGGTCAGCCATGATGTCTTCGGCAATCTCGTATGCGGGTGAGGACTTGTCATAAGAAGTGCATTCATCGGTGATCTCGAAAGCCGGTTCCAAAGACTTCCTGCCCTTGTTTACAGCGGGCTCTTTAATATCGATGTTGGCGAAATATTCGTCAATGATGCTCTCCGTGCAGGCCTGGACGACGCCTCCTTTCACAAGGAAAGTTCCGGCTACGACTGCGACTGATGCAGCGATCACGCCGAAGATAACCTTGCCTGCAGCGCCTTTCTTCTTGCTCTTAACGGATTTCTTCGCGGCCTTGGCGGACTTTTTCTCAGCCTTAGCAGCTTTCTTCTCAGCCTTAGCGGCTTCCTTCTCAGCTTTAGCAGCTTTCTTCGCGGCGCTTCTCTTCTCAGCTCTTCTCACGCGGTCGCGCCCCTTCTTGACAGGCGTGCACGTGCGGATCTCAGTCAGATCCGTATAAGTGCCGTTCGTGAAATCAGCATAACCGGTGCCGAAGTCAACATAGTTTCTGTCGTTGAAGTTTATGTAGTTCCTGTTATCGGACGCCGCGCTATTTCTGTCGTTGAAGTCCACGTAGTTTCTGTCGTTGAAGTCCACATAGTTTCCGCCATTGAAGTCCGGGCAGCCCCTGTTGCCGAACTCCGTGTACGTGCCGTCCGTAAAATCAGTGTAGCTGTCGACCTGATCGTCATCAAAACTGTACCAACCGTTATTACTCATTTTCATTTCCCCACATAGATTTGATTGAAACATCTGTTTACGGCTACAAGGTTAGTCGTGCGTTTTTTCAAATAATCTTCGTTTTTGCATCAAAACGACATCAATAATGAGTGAAATGTTTGGCATGCGTTATAATCTCCTTAGTCACTTCGAAAACAGGGAGGACCTTGAAAATGGTACGCGAGATCAGAGAAGACGAACTGGATGCATTGCTTGAGCTGTATCTTTATTTGCACGAAGACGGCATTCCCGAAAAGAACGACCACCTCGCAAATACCTGGAAACAGATTACCGAAGATCCCAACCACCACATCATCGTAAATGAGATCGACGGCAAGATCGTCTCCTCCTGCGTGTGCGTTATAATCCCCAACCTCACAAGAGGCATCAGGCCTTATGCCTTCGTCGAAAACGTCGTGACACACGCCGACTACCGCAAAAGAGGTTACGCAGGTGAGTGCCTTGCCTACGCCAAGAAGATCGCTACCGAAAACAACTGCTACAAGATGATGCTCCTCACCGGTTCCAAAAAACCCGCGACGCTCAACTTCTATGCAGGCGCCGGCTACAACAGCACCGACAAGACGGCGTTTATTCAGTGGCTGTGATCGCTGCGGCTTTGCTGCTCTTTAATGACGGCATAGGCAGGGCGGAAACTATAAAGACCTGGTTTTCGAGCACTCCGCACCCTTAAGAAATAATTAAGAGTTATATAAGTCTTATCTAATTCATTCTCTCCTCAGGCCGGTTAGAATTTGGCCATAACAAAGAACGCCAAACGAAACGCAAGGAGAAATGTTATGAGCAAAAAGTCATTAAGAAAATTCGGTTCCGGCAAAGATATCGGCATGTCACTTCTGTGGTACTGGATCAGCTACGTCGTAGTCACCTGGATCGGAATCGGCCACACGATATTCAACATCCTCGTCCTCCACATGGGCTCCATGGCCCAGGGTCCCGGCTTAGGCGAGGGCTACGAGATGACCAAGCCGTGGCACCCCCTCTACAACATAATCCTCTTCACGATCTTCGGCCTGCTCTACCTCCGCAAAGTTGAAGGCCTCAACCTCAAGAAAGCGATGGCAACCGGCGCCCTCTGGTCCGGCATCAGCATCGTCATCGACCTCTTCGGCTGGGTCATCATCAAGCACCCGTGGAGCCTCACATTCAAGCAGTTCTACGTCGAATACCAGCCCTGGATCACCCTCGTTTACCTCGCAATGTTCATCGCGCCGGTGATCAGCTATCTCATCTTGAACGCCAAGAAGAAAAAGGCTGTTGCGTTAGCAGCTTAAAACATAACCCCTCCACGTTTTAAGATCGTATACCGTCCCAATTCGATTTTTGCCGTTTGGGACGGTATTTTTTGGGTTTATTTTTCTGTTTTTCGGGAGTTTGACACCATCCCAAAGCCGATTTTTGAAGTTGGGACGGTATGGCGGAAGGTATGGTGAGTCGATTTATATCGTCCCAAATGAATTTTTCGCGATTGGGACGGTATGTCCTACCTACTAAAATCGAAAAACGCAAATTAGTAGGTATGTTTCTCGAATGCGTTATGGCAGATCGTACCTACTAAATCGCGAAAATGAAAAATAGTAGGTATCGTTTTCGAGATTTCCAGGCAAATTTGGAGCTTTGGATACCTACTAAAATGCAAAATCGAATTTTAGTAGGTATGTTTGGCGCCGAAGAGGGACAAAAAACACGAAATTCATACCTACTAAATTGCAAAAACGCGTTTTAGTAGGTACATTTTGCGATTCACAAGGAGAATACCTACTAAATCGCGAAAAACTCATTTGGTAGGTACCGCCCTTCTTTTATTTTAGGATGTTATAATCATATAGGGGTCATCAAAAAAAGATGACAGGAATCGCAGAGCAGTTTTTAAAACACGCAGATCAGGGGAATAGATATGGGAAAGAAGTTAGTTTGTTTAGCGGTAATTTTCGCTTTGTTCGTAACGGTGGCAGGCTGTAATAAAAAGGCGGACATCTCGGCCGAGGATGAGGCATACATCAGGGAACTGACCACCAACGGTGTATATGCTGAAGTCTATCAGAAGTACGGGCTTGAGCCCGGGGTGACGACAGACAAGATCACGGCATATGGTGAGAGAACTTCGACCGGGACGTTGACTTTTAATACAGACGGTTCGTATTCGGTCATGGCAGAGTCAGGTGAGATCTATACAGGAACTTTCAAGGTAACAGGACACATTATGGCTCATGGTATGGGAACGGACAGCGTCGAGATAACAGCACCGAAGAATGGTTTGGACGTGCTGCCCGAGCAAAGCAAAGCTCCGGAAGAAACGGCTCAAAGCGAGGAGCCAACGCAAAGCACTGAGCCTACAGAAACAACGCTCTATCAGCCGCTTTCTGATTATATTAGTGAAAACATTCGAAGTTCCGCGGAGAAGCTTGTTACACCCCCTCTTGAGTGTGATATTAATGGTGATGGTCATGCTGAGCTTTGTGTTACCGTTACAATTGGCATTACCCAGAACCGCGGTATTGATGCGGTGTTGGTCGCCGTATATGACGTTTACAATGATTGCGGATATATGTTATATGACCCTGATGTCTACGATTACGCGATTATGGGAGCATCTGAAGATGTCTGTGTTGTAAGTAGATCAAAGCATCAGAAAAACGCAGAAGTATACGGTGTGCTTGCCATTCAGGATGGTGAGCTGGTCTTTATCGAAGAGGATGAATACAATGCAACTTTGCCTGTTTCGACCTGACTTAATGCAGAAAGATATGAGAGATCAGGGAGATATGAGAGACCGATAAGACAGGGAAGATAGATAAGACAGGGGAGGATCGTGATGGCTGAGCTCAAGAGTTATTCGTGCCCTAAGTGCGGAGGTTTTCTGGATGTGGACAGAGACCGGGATACGTTCGACTGTCCTTTCTGCGGTGCAAGCTTTAATGTCCTTGATTTTCACAGGGAAGAACTCATTGAGGAAGCCAGGAAGCAGGCTTACGACGGCCGCAAAGCCCAGGCGCTCGAAAAGTACGAATACCTGCTGTCCAAGAATCCGGACGATTTCAATCTCCTCTACGAATATGCGTGTACTGTTGACGGCGTGGACGCCCTGAAAAAACTCAAGATCAACACGGACAATCCGAAAAACGATCACAAGCAGCTGCGGGGGCTTTTAAGGAACGACCAGAAGTTCATGCAGGGCACATGGTCAGAATATTTCACGAAGCTCTACGAAGTCGTAACGTTCTCGAACAAGTACCATGAACTGGTGGCGCAGCGCGAAGAGATTGATGTCAAAGCAAAGAGGCTCGCAAACAATATTGAGAGCAAGGGTGCCACCTGGACCGGAGCAGTTATTTTCGGAATCCTGGGATTCATCAGTGCGTTAAGTATCACTTCCAGAAACAACAAATACTATCCGAGTTCGGACATCCGCACCATGTGGCCGATGCTGGTTTATTTTGTGCTGCTGGCAGGAATAATCATCGCGACTTTTCTTGCCAACAGGAAAAAACAGCAAAAGTACGAAGAAGAAAAAGCTAAGCGAGACAGTGAGTACAAAGCGGTCAAGGAACAGTCCGATTCTTTCTACAGGAACGAGGTCGAACCGGCTTATAAGAAGTACAAGCAGGCGTTGAGTGAGTTAGATGCCCTTAAGCCTTCTGAGGCTGATATCGCGGCAGCGAAAACCAGAACCGTTTTCAAGAAAACCACAAAACCTGCACCTGCAATCAAGAACCCCGTCTGCACTAAGTGCGGCGCAGATCTTACACTCGATAACGAGAATAAACTTTATGTCTGCAGTCACTGCGGTGTCTCATACGACTATGAGAATTTCGTCGGCTCATCTGTCTCGAAAGGCAGAAAAGAACTGATGAGCGGCGAGTTCGAACTTGCAGAGAAATGGTTTTCTCAGAAACTTGAAGAAGACCCCGGTGATTTCGAAGCCAACCGCGGCATGATCCTTTGCGCAGGCAAATGGAGAGATTTTCCGGATATCCGTCTGAATGAAAAACTGAGATTTGCCGAGTGGCCGAAGATCGAAGAAAGACTCAAGGCTGCAAAAGAGAATTCGAACTATAACAATCTTGAGTATTTCGAAGAATTCCAAAAGCTTTTAGAGTCCGTGAAAACATACCATGAGCTTGCAGGGAAAGAAGACCAGGAGTGTCTTTCTAAGAGGCTGACGGCGCAGAAGAGTTTCAAGCTCCGCTACAAGGTTTTTGTAGGCATGGACCGCAAATACCGCACGACTTATATGAATAAGCCGCTCCTTGCTTTGTCCGAGAAAGAGAAGAGGGAGAATCTCCGCACTGCGCTCGGGTGTGGTGATTTCGTTGCTGCCGACAGGGAATATGCGCAGCTCCTGATGAACCATCCTAACGATGCGGAAGCATTGCGTGCAAGGGTTCTCTGCGCAGGCAGATGGAAGACGGTTGAAGACATAAGCCTTGACCGGAAGATGTCTGACGGCCTCCTGAATCAGATATCCGGAAGGATCAAGATCGCTAAGGATAATTCATCGTGGGATTACTATATGTATTACGAACTGTTCGGTGATGTGGAAAAGATCTTAAGAGAGAATTTCAAGGCTTTGCAGCAGAAAGAGTCTTACGAAGCTAAGAGAAAGATTTTTGAAGATCAGTTTCAGGAAGTAATGTTCAGACTCTCCGAAAAGGACAAAGAGCTTTTCGATTTTGAGAAGGAATAATCAGAAACTAAATAGGGAACTGCCGGCAATGGCAGATGACACAGTAAAAGCCACTTCAATTCGATGTACATTTTTCGCGGTTTTCGACTAGAAAATCGCACAAAAACATCTTTTTATGCAATTAATCGGCATTCTTTGAACAAAAATGTACATCACTGTGCTATCAGTAAACGACACACTGAAGGTCACAGTACATAAGAAATAATGCGCTTAATGTTATACTTCATATGTAAGTTTTACTTATGGAGGATAATAGTATGGCGATGATGGAGAGACCTGCAGTCAGAGACTGCGATGGCGGCAGATGCTGGGAGCATGAATTCCAGACATTTTTAATGAAGGTTTTCGTTCCCGATAACGACCTTGACGGACAGACGAATAACTATGGTTTCAGGGCTCCGCTCCTGCTCGTTTTCGAAGAGGAAAAACAGGATATGGAAAGCGCTGTTCTCTTTGCAAAAGAGACGGGTCTTGAAAAGATCGCAGCGCGATACGATTCGAGTGTTTTGTTCATCTATCCGACAGCTGAAGGCGGCTGGGATAAAGCAGACAGTACGCTTTATGCAGACGTGATCAAAGAGATAAAAATGATCACCGTTTATAAAGACGGCATCGTCGAAGATTTCAATTTCTTCACCCAGACATTTGAAGGATATTTTGCACGCGGCGCGAAATTCAGAACCGACATTTACAGCTTTGGCAAGTCCGCAGATTATGTCGCTAATAATCTTTTGAAGACACTTGAAGGCGAGTATCTGTGGGGCCCGGGCGAGATCACTCCCGCGATGTGTTCGATGGAAAACCTGAGCGTTGTTCCTGACGTTAAGCGCAAGGACATTGCGATCTTAAGTGTCGGCAACAGCGACGAATTGAACCTCGCTTTCAGCGGCTGCGAGAACATTCTTTTCAAGGAAAAAGCTGACTATGTAAACGACTACGATTCCTTCGTCAAGAAGTTCAAGATGTGGTGTGGCCACATCGAATTGGAGCCCGACTTTGATGCTTTCGGCATGACCGAAGACGCAGGCTTTGTCACCGTAAAGACTTCGCCCGACAACGAGTTCCTTCCGGTGAAAGCAGATGAACACAAGGTCGGTTATTTTGCATACTACAACAACGGGCTTCTTGATAACAGCCCGGTCCCGCTCGTCATCGGTTTCCACGGCGGCGGTGACTCATCAATGTATCTCACATACGTTGCCGGCTGGTGGGATGTCTGCAGGAAAAACAACTTCCTCTACGTCGCCATCGAAAACCACCAGTTCGTCACTGCGACTGAAGCAAAAGACATTATCGAAGTCTTAAAGACCCGTTATCCCATCGACGACAAGCGCATCTATGCGACCGGTTTCTCGATGGGCAGCGGCAAGACATGGGACCTCTATCAGGAGTATCCTGAGATCCTCGCGGGCATCATGCCGTGCAGCGCATTGTTCCCGGTCTACACGACCTTCTTCGGCAAGCCCGTTACCGACAGGCTCAACAAGACCGTCGCAGTTCCGGTGTTCTATTCCGGCGGCTACAAGTCCCATCTTCCCGAGCTTCCTTTCCAGGGCGAATCCTGTGTCGAGCGTATCAAGTATGTGGCAGGTGTTAACAAGCTCAAGAAGTCTTTCGATGACGTCACTTTCGAAAACAAGGACTCATGGCAAGACCCCGTCTGGGGCGTATCCGGTGACCGCACCGAAGACGTTTACGATCCCACAAGAGACGCAACACTTACGATCCATTATTACGACAGCGAAGACGGCGTCTGCAGAACTGCATTTGCAAGCGTAAGTAACCAGATTCACGAGTGCAGACAGCACAGCATCGAGAATGCCTGGAAGTTCATCTCGCAGTTTAAGAAGGACTGATCTGCGCGCGGACCTGACGGGCAGACACGAACAAAGGACTGATCACATGGCACAGAAAATAATTCTTGAGACAGAACGACTCGTCCTTCGTGAGATGAGCATGGACGATTTCGATGCTCTGTATAAGGTATTGGCAGATCAGGAGATCATGTGCCACTATCCTTATACCTTTGACGATGAGCGCGTGAAGTCCTGGATCGAAAGAAACATGAAGCGCTATGCCGACAACGGCTTCGGCCTATGGGCAGTATGCCTTAAAGAAACAGGCGAGATGATCGGCGACTGCGGCCTTACTCTCCAGAATATCGAAGGCGAGATGCTCCCTGAGATCGGCTATCACATAAGAGCCGACCGGCAGCACAAAGGCTATGCCAAAGAAGCCGCTGCTGCAGTCCGCGACTGGGCATTCTCGAACACACAATATCCCGCGCTTTATTCGTACTGCAAATATACAAACGTCGGCTCCTTCAAGACCGCCGAAGCGATCGGCATGCATTTCGAGAAGGAATATCCCGATCCCGACAACGAGATCACGCACGTATCCGTAATCTATAGGGACGAAGTGTAAGTTAAATAATGGCCAGTGAATCGGCCGTACGGCGCGCATAATCCCGCGCTTTACCAATATTTTTTCTGTTTTTGTTAAAACAGGAAATGATTTAGGAAAAACTGCCCGTTTTTTCCTAAACCTTTTCCTGAATTTGCATATTTAGGAAAGATTTCCGTAATTCCAAAAATGCTTCCAAAATTGAGCTTCACTTGGAATTGATTATGGAATTATAGGGCTTAAATTCCAAAATCAGTTCCGTTTTTTCAAGTATATAGGAAGCAAAATTGGAATTATTTGCAAAACCATATTGGTAATCTACCCCAAAGAAAAGGAATGCCCCAAACTTGAGACATTCCCTTCCTTTTCACATCTATCGGAGTGGTAATTATTTCAGCGCGATGGAAGCGTCGTAGCCTTCCTGGACTTTGCCGATCGTGTACGGCGGTTCCAATTCCTGAGGGTCGGTGCCGTAGTGGAACTCGTCGTCGTTGCAGAGCGCGCCGCATGCTATCAGGACGAACTGGCCGTTGACGAAGGCGTGCTTCTTGGTGAAGGAATCCTCGCCGCGGGATATGATCAATTCGCCATTCTCGCAAACGTGCTTGTACTGTTCGGAATCCATGTCGAGTTCGTAGACTTCGAAAACGATATAGATGGTGTTGTAGCCGTCGATCATGTCATCGCCTTCAAGACGGCTGATGTAACCGCATGTCTTGTAGTCAACGATGCCTTCGGAGTTCCTGATGGTTGCCTGCCACATATCAGCGTCGTCAGCAAAGACGAAATACTCATCGCCGGTTGCATTGAGGATCACCTGAATGACGTCATCGACAGTCTTGTCGAGTCTTACTGCAGGCGAAGCGGCCTTTTCAGAAGCTTCGGTTGCCTCAGTAGCTTCAGTATCCTCAGTTGTCGCTTCGGTGGTCTCGGCAGCAGTCGTAGCCGGAGTTTCTGTTTCAGCTAATGTGGTTGGAGTTGTGGCGTCAGGTTTGCTGCTGCATGCGCTCAAAAGCACAGCCGACAGCAATATTGCTGCAATTGCTTTTCTCTTCATAAATCTTCTCCCTTAATTCAAAACGATATCTGTTTTCCGGACAGATAAGCCAATTATACATTATTTTTGACAATTCGCGTAATTAAATATCTGCTTTGTAGTAGATCAGGCTATATTCGCCCGACTGGTTTATACGCACGGTGGCTGAGCCATTTGTAACAATGTTAATCGTGCTGTCGGCGGCCGCTTCTTCAGGTGAGAGCCTGTAGCACTCATAAAGACTGTCATTCGGACCTGCCTCATAAACGGTGAAACCCAATGTCATTGTGCCGTCTTCATTGACCGTGTAGGAATCGACTATTGCAAACCTGTTGCTGTCTTCTGTGTCGCATGCCTCGTACCAGAATCTTCCGTCTTCGTAAAACGGTCCTGCGGGCTGGTCGCCGTGGGCTTCAGAAGGCGCCTCCAGGCCGGAACCGAAAACATCAGAAGTAAAAAACCCGAAGAAAACCTTTATCACTTCGTGTGCCGATGCCGGCGTGAACGTCTCGAAAAGCATCTCGCCTTTGGGTTCGTAGCTGATAAGGTCCGTCGCATGGGTCTTCAAATAGATGCGAACAAAATCCAGGTATTCTTCGACAGTAAGGTTTTCTGTATCCATCTCGGAAATGTTTTGTTCAGCAAAAGCAGATACAAAAGCGTTAGCGTATATTTGCCTGTCTGCATCGGGATCAACATATCCGCCGTCAACTGAATCAGTATAGTTGCCGGAAAAGGAATCCTCGTCGGCAGGCGCTTCAGCAGCAGCGTCCTCAGGATCTTCAGCTTCATAAATGATCGCGGAGATCTCTGAAGCGACGCCTTCACTTTCATGGGGTGTTGCCCTGTCAGGCATTGTTCCTGCAGCAGGTGCAGAACCCTGGCTGCATCCGGCTAATGCGCCCAATGCCAGGCATGTGCTTAAAACAATCGTGCTTAACTTAAATCTCTTCATGTATCTTATGCTCCAAACAAAACTCGTAAATCAGTATCAAGATACTATCAATACAGAATAAAAAAAGAAAATGTTGCGCACCAAAACGCCCCATCGCAACCTGCCAGAGTCTTTATACAGATCAGCAGGACCCCAAAAGTGCCGTAAATTACCTGTGATATAATTCGGGGTAATTGGTAATGTCTATGCATAAAACGGGATGCGTTATCAACAAAGGGGATAACATGAAAAATAAGGGATTAATAAATTTCGCTGCGGTTTCATTGAGTGCGCTGCTTCTGACTTCGTGCTCAATAGGAGATCTTGATATAGAGATTCAGACACAGACGGATCCCGAGACGGAGACAAAGGTAACAACCACTGCCACAACTTCCGAAGAAACGCAGGTCGAAACATACGAGGACATTGATTCACAGCTGGCGTTTATAGCAGGTAAGTATACTGACCTGTACGATTATTACGTTTATGACGAGTCCGTCGGATACAATGCGTTCTGTGCCATTACCGACCTTAACCATAACGGAAGGCTTGAAGTGCTCCTTACATGCTGTGTTGGCAGTGCAGCCCAATCTTACACAGTGGTTTATGAGATCTCTGAAGATTATACGGATCTGGTAAATCTTAAATTCTCTGGCGACTCACCAAATGATCCCGGGGATGCCGGTGATTTCTGTGACTGGCAGGCTGACCAGATTAACATTGAGGTATATGACTGCTACATGAAGAACGGCAAGTACTACTACCTGGTCGATGACTATGCCACTTTAGGGTGGTCTGATAAATACATCGGATTCTACTCTTATACCTTTGACAAAACGGTCAGAAAAGACATTATAGGAAACGTGTCAGTACACATTCCCGAAGGCGAATATACGATACTGACGCACCTTGGTAATTCCCGTGGCAGATTTAACGAAGACGAATACTTTGAAACCGTGAATTCATACTGGGACGGATATGAGAAGCAGAAGTCTGTTGAAGTTAAATGGTTCACCTTCTCAGATGAGGCAGGCTTTGCCGATAACGTAAAGGATTCATGGAAAGCATTTAATCCCGAATCCGATAAATCTTCTGGCGTTGAATTCGATTTCCGGACTTACTTTGGGAGATTTTACAGTGACGAATACGAGTTCGAGGTCCAGGAATAAACATGATCTTAAGCATCGTTTCAATAGTCTTAACACATTTACGAAATACTGATATATAGGGGAGATCTAATAAGCATGTCGAAAATACTGTTTCTGGCAGACCTGCACGGCAACATGCCTGCAACGCTTGCTTTGGAAAAAGAGATCGAAAAGATACGCCCTGACCTTATTTGGTTCCTGGGTGATGCAGTAGGAAAGGGCCCTGAGAGCGACAAGACTTTCGACTGGGTCCGTGATCACTGCGATAAGTTCATTGCAGGGAACTGGGACCTCTTCATCGGAGAGTTATCGAGGAACTGCCCTCCTGAATGGGAAGGCATGTCTTTCTTCTGGGAGCAGCTAGGGCAAGAGAGAATGGACTGGCTCGAGTCCCTTCCCCTTGAAGATGAAATCCTCATAAGCGGCATTAATTTCAGGCTCTTCCACGGAAGACCAGTCGACAATAACTATCACACATATCTTTCGATAGATGAGTTCCGTCCGGCCTTTACCGATACTAACGGCAAGGTCCACGGCGGCTTTATTTCCGCTGACTGCCATACTCCTTATCTGCGCACATTCGATATGGGATATGCAATAAATACCGGAAGTGTGGGCAATTCATTAGGCGTTACTAGATGCCATGCGCTCTTGATCGAAGGCGAACTTGATTCAGAAAAAGAAGCACCCATTAATTTCTCTTTCTTAAGCATTCCTTACGACAAGGACCTCGCCATCAGGACAGCTGAAGAATGCGACGGACTGCCGAATAAAGAAGCATACATTAATGAGCTTATAACGGGCGTTTACAGCAGGTAACAGCAATCAGAAGAAATCTTACCTGTGGGACCAGCCTGATCTTCCGGTTATAACTTTCAAGTTGCAACTATAACAATAGTAATCGTGTGACGGGAATGCTATTTGATATAATAGTCAGCGGACCACTAACTTGGAAAAGGGAAAAACAATGGAATTCGAACAACTTATCAAGCGCATCAACGAATTAAGCAGAAAGTCCAAGACAGAAGGCCTTACTCCTGAAGAGAAGGAAGAGCAGACAAAGCTCCGCAACGAATACAGGGCCAAGGTCGTAGGCAATCTGTCTTCACAGCTCGAAGGCTTGAAGATAAAGCATCCCGACGGCACGATCACGGACGTTAAGAAAAAGCAGTAAAAGGGATAGATCTTTGGGATAAGGAGAAGAAAATGAGATTTGAGGACGGACGCATCGATCAGTTCGTCAGCGACAAGAAGTTGATTTCCACAGCTGAAAGAGACGAGCTGTTCACACAGTTTAGAAGAAGGGGCCGCGATTTCATTCCGGTTGCCGTACAGCAGGTCAAGAACAGCTATTCAGGTTCGGATACAGGCTTTGAAGACTTAACGGAAGAGCAGGCCGAATTCATCAGGCGTGCAGGAGATCTGGCAGAGAACGGCTATCAGGACGATCCTGAAGAGCCCGCAAAAAGAAATATTTCGTGGTTCCCTCTGATAGTGGTCATCGCTACATTTGCGGTCGTAATAGTCGGGTCAATATCCGGAGGCGTTGCATTTGCTTTAGGCGGATTCTTTCTGGGCTTTTCCATTCTGGGGTTTTATGCCGCAAAATCAGGTAATGCCAGAGGATTTACGTTCTACGGCGGTACTTCTTCCGGCTCTTCCAAGTCAGCAGGCATCGCGATCGGAATAATCGGTATTGCAGGTGCCATCCCGTTGTTTTTATCAGGGGTCATCGGAATGACCGGCGCTTTCCTCCTTATGGGCGCGCTGCTGTTTGCCGTTGTCGCAATTTTAATGCTGGCAGGGTTTATCAAGAGCTTTTCCGCGAAGAACAAGTACAGCGAAGAGATAGCTGCAACCTGCGTAGGCTACTTGAGAACTGTCGATAGCCATTCCGGCGGTTCAAGGAGACACAGACGCGGCTACACCATGCGCACTTCGCCGATCTTTGAATATACATACCAGGGCAAGGATTATAAGGGCATCTACGACCGCATGATCGACGGGATCAATGCAGACATAAACATGGGCGCAGCATCTATCGCGATCGACCCCAAGCACCCTGAAGACATTTACCACAAGTCCACAGGCGTACAGGTAAAGGGCCTTTTTGTATCCATAATCTGCTTTGTGATCTGCGGAATATTCGTCTTTGCTTTCTTTAACGGCGGATATCAATCTTCCGGCAAAGGCTTTAACGGATTTAATCTCTTTAAATTCGCTATCAGTTCAGATGAAGAGCGTGAAGGTCTCATCGAATCTTTTGCTGACGGGTTGAATAAGAGCCTCGGCTATGAGATCCCTTATGAGATCACAGATGAAATGGTAGATAAATACATCTCCGAATTCTCATATTTAGAGGGTCAGACATGGTATTACGAGCTTGCCACAGTAGAGAGGATCGACGAGTTCGATAACGGCGATTACAACATCGTCTTAGAGGATGAATCCTTCCCCCAGCTTGGCAAGAGCGGAAAGCACGGAGACATAGGCGATACCAGGATCGTGTTCTACACTACATACGAGTATGAATATGAAGGCGTTACGTATACCGGCAAAGATGTCTTCTGGGATCTGTCACCGCAAGAACACGTTTACGTCGGAACCCACGGCGCATACGAAGGATAAACAGACTGCGAAAGCTTTTTGATGCTCAAAGAAAATAAATAAAAATTTATGTTTTGCGCATTATGTAACGGAGAGAGGCCCTTTCAGGTGTTATAATCTATTCAGCCGATGGCGTCCCCTTTGGCATTTTCATTTCTATACGGAATAACATCGGGATCGGAAGATGCAGAAAAGAAAGGCATTCTTTACGTCTATAAGTAAGAAGCTGATGCTCCTTTACATCATCGGGGCATTTTCTCTGGCCGTAACACTTGTTGCGGTTGCCATTGCTCTGTCCAGCAAGATACTTACAGAGGGTGCCTCTGCACAGATGAACCTTTTCTGCGAAGAGCGTGCTGACGATATTAATCTTGAGATGGTAAGGATCGAAGACGCCGTCAGTTCTCTTGCCAGATGGACCAGGAGCAGGATCCCTGATGTCGAGACGATAAAAGAAGACCCCGAACTGAGAGATGCCATAGTCGATGATGCGGATGATCTTATCCGCTTCATGACCGAGCACAATGATTTCATTGAAGGCGCATATATTCATTACACTTTGGATGTTACCGGCATCACGGACCGCGAAGAAGGCGTTTACTACACCAGGAACGATGACGGAAATTTCAAGACGATCCCCTTTACCCAGGAAGAGATCGTTAATGACCCCGTTGCGGAAGACTGGTATTACGGACCTATCAGACTTGGGAAAGCAGCCTGGACAAAGCCTTATTACGACTACAGCGTAGAAGAACACATTATCTCATACATAGAGCCGGTATTTATAGGCGATACTCCGGTTGCTGTCATCGGGATCGACATCAGTTTTACCAGGGTTATCAACTGGGTCGACACATTCTCGTATCAGGAGTCCGGTTATATGTTCCTCAAAGAAGCTGACGGAACAGTCCACTACCACTACGATGATCTCGTAAACGGTGACACGCACGGAGACGAGATGGACCTGGTACAAGAGAATGGGGACCTGATGGATAAACCTGCGACCGGCAAGGAACTTGTCAGATACGATTTTGAAGACAGAGAACGTGCGATGGCTTTTGTTACGCTCAGAAACGGCATGAAGCTCGTTCTTTGCGATGGCTATGCCAATATTTACAGAGATAGAGACAACGCGGTCGTCCTCATGATCATCCTGTCCGTATTAATCACCACGCTGATTGCCATCGTTTCAGTCGTCATGGTCAACCGCATAACCGATCCGTTAAGGAAGATAACCGAAGCTGCACGTGCGGTAAGCGAGGATAATTTTGATGTTGATCTTCCTCCGGAGAATGACGATGAGATCGGTGAGCTCTCAAAAATGACCAGACTCGCGATCGAGAATGCCCGTGCAAGAGCAGAGAAGGCCGCGTCAAAGGTTAGGGAACAGGAACGTCAGATTGAGAAGAGCGCAAAGGTATTGAAGCAGCAGGGTGATGACCTTATCGCTATGAAGAACCTTGCGTATGTGGATTCTCTTACAAACGTTAAGAATAAGCTCGCTTACGATGACACTGTCGAATATATCAACGAGAAGATCAGGAACGGTACTGCGGAATTCGCCGTCATCATGTGCGACTTAAATTACCTCAAGCACATCAACGACAACTTAGGCCACATAGCAGGTGACGAAGCTATCCAGAAGACCGCATCGATCCTCTGCAAGGCATTCCCATTAAGTACTGTCTTCAGGATCGGCGGAGACGAATTTGCCGTCTTACCCACAGGTCTTGATTATGCCAGGATCGATGAAAAGCTCGATGCATTGAAGACGATGATCGAAAGCCAGAGAAATATATCCGATAACTATCTTGAGCGCATCTCACTCGCATTCGGCTGCGCAGTCTTCGAACGCGGGAAAGACACTTCTTACCAGGAAGTCTTTGAGCGTGCCGACAAGATCATGTACGAAGAAAAGAAGAAGATCCACGCAAGAGACGGAATCTCAACAGACAGGTAAGGGTAAACGGGCGCAAAATAATACACATTCTTAGAATAGGTTCGCATAAAAATACAGGTTAAGGAGTTTTACTATGGGGATTGGAACTTCTAACGCAAAAAGAATCCAGGTAGCGTTATTAGCAGCAATAATGCTGTTGCCGGTTACAGCCTGCAACAAGCAGGACGATTCAACCGTTGATACATCTACAGAAACAACGACTGAGAGCACGGCTATCACTTATACATTCGGATTTACGGATGAACCCGAAGAAAACGAATCCGAATATATCATCGGTAACGAAGATAAGGCACAAAAGGTGATCACCTGCTCTCACAGAAATCTGTTCGGAATTGAAAAGGTCGTCCTGTTTGAAGACAGAGTGGCCGCAGTATTCGATAAGAATACCTGTGATAAATGCGGCTGCTTCATCGGGCAGGGAAACGATGCAATACAGAACATCTGGGTAAGTTTTAATAACTTAAGCGGAATAGAAGCGCAGTTTAATATATCTGAAGATCAGGGCAAATACATATTGGATGCGGCATGCCAATATGAAGAATCTGACCTGATAGATCCAAATCGAGAAGTAAAGATCACAGGCTTTTGGATAAATGGTGTGAAAGAATCTATATATGCTGACATCCTTGCGGGTGATCTCGAGATAGGTTTTTCTGAAGAAAACCACGACACCCACACGATGTATTACGATGCATCAGAGAAGACATGGTCTGATGTTACAACGAAAGTTTACGACTCAAATAACGATTCAGACACAACCGGCATTGAGATCACCTGGTCACTTGACCTGATATACAGTCAGGAACAGCAGGTGTATGAATATGATGGCGTCACGTATCAGGTACAATCCTATAACCGCGAATTAGGTATCTTGATATATAACAAAAGCGAAGAGACCAAGACCGTCGGCGGAACACGTTACTTACAGCGTGTTAATGGTGATGACCTGATAGATCTTGGTAGAAATGGCCGTGAAATGAACTACGCCGGTGTAATAGTCAAAGACATGCCTGTTGCCAAGGTGTGGAGTCTGGGACACTCTGATCAGTATTCACCGTGGGACCGTACACCTGATCCGCAGTTTACCCTATACGAGAACGAGACATTTGAGATCGGACCCGGCGAAAGCATGTATGTCGAGATACTGGCCATGGACTTTGACATGTATAAAGACGGCATCTACAGACTGACATTCGGCGATGCGATAATCGACTTCGAGCTTGAGTGGAAAATGATCTGGTAAGACTTACTTAAAAGTCTCCCTGGATATCTCATAGACATTCGATGTATCCATGTCTGATACGTAATAGAGCTTAAAGTTATCCAGGTCGTATACGATGGACCATTGTGTCTTTATTACTTCGTAATCCTGGCTGACATCCATGAGAAGAGTCATGGCTTCATCTTCTGTGAGCACCCCGTTCTTATCACTTAAGCATTGTACAAGTGTGTCGTAACGGTCACACTGGCTGTGAGTCTCAGAAGACATATAGAAGTTTGTAACCTGGTCTGCTTCTACGATCTTAAGTTCACCGTCTACCCACTCTGCAACGACTGATCTTCCGGTCCTGTCCGTAATGAAGATATGGAAAGAACTGCCGACCATGGTCTTGATGTCATAAGACTTAAGAAGTTCAATTGCCTCATCGACTGAAGCGCACTTATCGAGTATTGCTCTTTCTGCGACGGGCAGATAAAGACCGGTCTTTCCGGTATTCTGGCTCATGTCGGTATAGTCAAGGCTCAAACAGGATACACCGACACCTGCTTCATTTATTCCGTCGGAGGTGAGCAGGGGAGCAGCCCTCAAAAAAGCTCTGGCATAAAGGAAACAGGGTTCTCTTAACTTGTTATCTCCGCCCATGCTTATGATCGCCAGATCCGTTGTTGCAATAGAGGCATTGACGGCATGATATAATGCTTAGGACAGAGGAAGACCTTAAGATCGCATAATTATCTAGCTTAAAAGCAGGAGTAAATATATGAACGAAAGAGTTATCGAAACTTATAAAATACAACACTTCATGCCAGGAGACGAAGTAAAAAGCAATAAAACAAAATATCATTATACTTCGCCTGAAGGACTACTTTCGATTATAAAGAATTCCGGACTATATTTCACCGACATAAGATACTTTAACGACAAGAGTGAAAACACATATATTTTTAAATGTATTAAAGATTTTCTGAATAACAACCCCAATGAATATAATGTTTTAAGAGAAACGATAGATGATATTTTCCCAAATTCGGATAGTCAGGATGCTTGTGAATGGATACCTGAGTTCCCATTTGCTGATTCAAACAATCGAGTTTTTGTGCTTTGTACTTGTACCGATCCTGATTCCTTGTGCATGTGGAATTACTATGTAAAAAACGGGAATTATAAAGGTTATAATATTGGCCTTAATCCCACTAAAATCGTAGAATCGATTATTAAGGGATCAAAAGATATAAATGTGCTAATTGGCAACGTAATATACGAAGAAAAGGATCAGCAAAAAGAGATTAAGTTAATCGCAGATAATTTAGAAACGGATTTCGCAGATGAAGATGATAAGGAAAAAAGATTAGCAGTGTTGTGCTCATATTTCCATGCATTTTCTCCTTTCTTCAAGAACGGGAAATTTAAACATGAAAAGGAATTTCGATTTGTTATTTCGATAGATGAAAATAAACTATCTAGTTTTAAGAGTGATGCTCTTGAACTAGATTATAGAATTAGCAATGGAATTATAGTTCCGTATTTATCTTTGAGTTTTGATAAAAAAGCTTTGGTGAAAGTTTGTTTATCTCCAAATACAGAAGAAGGAATTTCAAGTTCAAGTATTAAAGAGTTATGCAAAAAGGAGGATTATGGTGATATACCTGTAGAAGCTTCAAACATACCTATTCGGTTTTAGTGTTATTTGCATAATTCTTAAAAAACCTTGAAGGTGCAAGAAACTTCAGTTTTAGCTCTCGGACAATCTTTAGTACAATATTAAGTCTACAAAGTCGCGAAACGCAATAAATTCAATGCTTTCAGGGTTTTACGTTGCTGAAAGTTACCGAAAAGTTACTATCGAGTTACCTTAAAACTACCACCAGTGTGACAATTGGGACAAATTTGTCCCCGAGCTAATTTCAGCAAATCCATAAGGGGTATAACAACCCTAGGTCAAACAAAAAAATATTGACAGATTTTTTTTAGATGCTACAATTAATCTGTATAAGTCTATACAACATATATAAGCACTCCTTTCTGGGGTGCTTTTTTCATGAAAGGAGATTTGAACATGAACGCGAACAACATTTTCATTATTAATGGAAACTTAACCAAAGCTCCGATTCTTAGACAAACAGAAAAAGGGAGAAGTTTCTGTTATCTCAACATTGCTGTAGATAATGGACATAGCAATGATAGCAAACCTGATTATATTACTGTGACTGTTTGGGGGAAGCAGGCAGAGAACGCAAGTAAGTATCTTATCAAAGGCCAGCATGTAAGCATTGCCGGTTCGATCAGTTCATATATTGATAAGGATAGGAAGTTACACATCAGCTTAATTGCTTTAGATATTGAGTATGGTCGTAAACCTGCAATTTCAAAAGAAAAAGAATTGCCAATAGAACATGAGATTCAGAAAGAATGTATTGAGGAAGCTGTCTCAGATCCGATTCCGGAACCGGATTCTATCGAACCGCCTGAAGAGTATTTTGATGAAGAGCCGGAAACTCCAGAGATTTGAGAGGTAATATTATGACTGCATGGGATAAATATTCTGAAGCTATGAGAAAAATGGGAGATTATCATGCAATTCATGATACTCATCCTAATGATTATGAGAAATATTCTCAGGATCCAGAATGGCAGCATCTAAACAAAGAGCTTAATGAAGCCATGATGGAATATGCTTATGAGCGCAAACTGGAGCTGGATCCTGACAGAGCATGTAATTGCTATTATAAGTTTAATGATGGATGGTTTACTTACTATGTTAATGTTAAAACCCACGAAAAGAAGTTAGAACTTGAAAAAGGTGACATAGAAGTAGATGCACCAGAAATGGATCCGTTAGATACGGGTTTAGAAATTTAATAAATCAATCTCAAATCCTTCTCACCATAAAGTGAACCGGCAGCCGTCAAATCCCTCTGGCGGTGCCGGTTTTCGCTTCTGTGTTTTTAGAAAGGAATTCTCATATGACACTCACGCAAGAAGCTATAAGGGCCCTTGTAGGCGGTAAGAGGGCTATTAGGATGAGTAATAAAGAAATAGAAGACTATTTCAAAGACAGTTTTAATGCTAGCTTGATAAATATAGATCTTTATACAATGGCAGTATTAGAGATATACAGCTGTGAACATGCGAACGGTTTAGAGGAATAACTATGGGTTATCAGCTCTCGTTTTTTGATCTCCCGGGTGTAATTAACTATCCAGACTGGCACAATATGACAATAGAGCAGATTTCAATGCTAATTGGGGAGCAGCTCGGGATCCGTTTTTTTCCAGATACTCGATTCAACGGAGAATTCAATGAGTTTATTGCTTATAAATCAAAAAAAGAATTCTACACTATAGGAATCGACCACTATGAAACCTGCGACGAGAGAAGCGGCCAGGCTTTTATCGGGGTTGACTATGATAATGGAATCAAACATTTAGGATGTAGTAAACCGTGCGATTCTATTGAAGAGGCGATTGAATTCTTTAGAAATATAGAAAACCGCTACGACAAAGCTAACGAAGAGAAACCGGAAACAGATATCAATGCTGAAAGTGATCTTGAAGAAGACGAAGACATTGACATATAGGTAGGTACGCACCTGTGATAAAATAATACATAAGAAGCAAAAAAGAGGGAGAAAAAGCATGGATAAAGGCAGAAATGTTTTACTCGCAAAAAAGTATATGGTTGAGAGTATATACCGCTCTGCTAATATAGAAGGAATTGGTGTTACCTTTCCTGAGACTCAGACAATCTGCGACGGGATGAGCATTGCTGGTCATTCAGTAGATGACATCAACGCAGTTACTGATTTGAAAAATGCTTGGAAATGGCTGTTTAATCACATAGACGATGAAATCAACTTTGAATCTCTATGTCAATTAAATAGATTAGCGGGGAAGTATACGGTTATAAATGCTGGCTCTGTCCGTGATATGTATGACGAGCCAATACGTGTTCCGTTATTTGATGGAAAAGATTACTATCCTGAACTTCCGCCGCCTAAAACGGAAATTGATGCAAAAATCAAGCAGCTTGCAACAAACAATACAATTGATGGTGCGTTAGATCTATTTTGTTATATTTGTAAAGCTCAGCTGTTTAACGATGGCAATAAAAGAACTGCAACCTTGTTCACTAATATGTTTATGATTCAAAACGGTTTGGGTATCTTTTCAATACCGGTTAGCAAAAAATTAGAGTTTTATGATGCATTAACTCACTACTATGACAACGAGAATAATAAGGATAATCTTAAAATATTCCTTAGCGAAAATTGTTTAACCGGACCTCAGAATCAACCGGATATTCAAATAAATGAGCCTAATGTTGATGATGAAATAGACACCTAGTGAAATAAATAAAATCAGCATATCAAAACAGTCCTTCGGGGCTGTTTTTTATTTGAAAAGAGAAATTATAAGTGAAAAAAAGTTGTATCTCTTTTACAAAACCCAATAGTGACAGGTTCGATAAAATAAGGATTGGAGAAGTTGGAACACTCAAAAAAACGGTCGGTACTATTGAGTCTTATATATCTCTAATTGAACAGAATGGGAATAAACACTGGTATGACGATAATGATACATGGAACAAGGGTTCAGCCCCAAACTGTATTGTTGTTTTTTATGATGGATAATTAATTGTTTTGTTGCGCGAGAACGTGTTAGAACCTGAGTTTATTGCTTTTAGGTGTTGTTTGATATGAGAAATCGAAAAAATATGATGAAACGAGAAAACGAGTTTGATTTCAATATACCATTTGCTGTCTGCTTTTTTTGTTCAGTTCTAGCCGAAATGTACCTGTTTGGATATTATTTAAATATACATTTCGAAGGGAGCGCTGATATGGACGGAACACAGATTGGAGCTATAGTAGCAATCGTCGTTGCGATTATCGGATTAGCTGGTGGCATATGGATGCAAGTTGTCCAATTTAAGAAGGATGGACAACGAATAGATAGTGTTAATGATACGGCCAAGAAAGTATCTGAGGACACCGCACACATGCGACCGGAAATAGACACAATGGCTGCAGATGTCAAATATCTACATGATTCAGCTTTAGCAAATGAGCATGACAATCAGAGTGTCCAAAATGGAGTAAAGGAACTTCTGGAGGCTAAGCATATAAATGATGCGCTCAGAGAAGCTGCTAAATCAAATATACCTACAGTTGATCGCATGCAAAGCTATATAGAAATTCTGTATATATCTAATTCTGAAAAGGATTCGAAGATAATAGAATTGAATCATGAACTGCTGGTGTTGCAGCAGGAAAAAGAAAAATTGGAAGCAGATATTACAGCTCAAAAGAAGCTAATTAAGAGTTTAACCGAACAGTTGCAAGAAAAAGATACTACTATAGATGATCTTAAGAATGAAATTCAGTCATTATTAGAAAAGAAAGCTGAATTAGAAGATATCGGTCCTGGAATAAATTAATAACTAGTCAACATAGCATATCAAAACAGTCCTTCGGGGCTGTTTTTTTATGAATATAAAACACGCCGTAGCGAACACGGCAAAAACAAAGAAAGAAGGTAAATGAACATGACAAACTTCAAAAGATTTCAGTCGGACGTGCTTTATCGTGTGAGATCAAAGCTCAACGACAGAGGGATGAAAGAGATCTCTCTCAAGCTTGATACTATTAATTCACCTGACGGTGTAACCGACAGACTTATGGTATCAATTCCCGATTCAAAAATGTCTATGGCCTTTAGGCTTAATGACATTTATAAGAACGATCTTCTCCGGGACGGAAAGGACATTGATTCCATTGTTGAAAGTCTTTGCAGCACAATTGCTGCGAACCTGTCTGTAGTTAAGGAAAAGGAAGATCCTGTTATTGATTTCATTACTAATTACAGTCAGGTAAAAGATAGCCTCTATATTCGTCTGATTCCAGGTGACTCTCCGATCTTGAAGGATACACCTCATAGGATGATCGGAGATATGGCCGCAGTTGTTGCTTTTCGTCTTGATTCCATGTCAGATGCCTATGGAAAGTCTGTTGTTACGGTAAGTACACCTCTCATGGAGATGTATAACGTCGATAAGGAACAGCTCTTTGCCGATGCAGAAAAGGCTTGTACTAAGAACGATCCGATCAACTTTACTCCGATGGGAGACATGATCAAGCACCTCTATGAAGCGGCAGATCTTCCCACACCAGAGGAAGCTGATGTTACACTTTATATTGTTACCAACAAGAGTGGTTTTCAGGGCGCAGGAGTTCTTGCATATCCGGACTTCTTTGATAAGGCTGAAGACAAGCTTGGCGGTAGCTTCTGGTTAATTCCATCCTCCGTTCATGAATTCATTCTCTTGAAGGACAGTGGAAAGGAGAAATTCGAAGATTTGAATTCATTGATCGAAGATCTCAACGCTAACGTTCTGGATCCAAGAGATATTCTTTCTGAACAGTGTTATCACTATGACGCCATTGAAAAGTCTCTTACAACCGGGCGTGATTATGCGCTGGGTGTAACTAAGAATCTTATGGATTTTGAAGATGTATCAGAAGATGTCAATGTTGATCATGATATCAATGAAGGACTCGATATCTGAACCTGGTTTCAGGGGACTGCGCATCTTGCACAGCCCCTTAAAATACACAAAAAGAAAAGGAGATTTAACCATGGAAAATGTTGATTTTGTAACAACAGTAAACGACCAGCAGATCGTTATTGAAAAAGTAACGAAAGCAGATGAACAGAAGGAAGCTGAAAAGCTTAAGAGTTATGCAGATGCTATTGCTAAAGCGAACAATGGCAATAGCTAACTAAGTAAAAAAGGAGAATGAACATATGTTGAGTTATGATGAATTTAAGAGCGAAGTTGAAGCAGTCGTCAAGGACTATCTCCCTGATGAATACAAGGATGCTAAGGTAACCATTGCTACCGTAAGTAAGATCGGTATTACTTATGATTCTCTAACCGTAAGAAAAGAAGGCCAGCTTGCAGCACCCGCTGCAAATCTTAACGCCTTCTACAAGGATTATGAGGACGGTAAAGCGTTTGACGAGGTAATGGACGATGTAGCAGAAGTTCTTCAGACTAAAGCACCCGATCATCTTCAGAACGCGTCGTGGCTTCTGGATTATGAAAATGCCAAGAAGCAATTATTCATCCGTGTAAGTAGTGTTGAAAGGAACATTGAGCTTATTGATAATGTTCCTCACAAGATTGTAGATGACCTGGTTATTACTTGCCATATAGCTGTAAACGCATCAAACGATGGCATTGCAAGTACAATCGTAAATAACGATCTGCTTGACCATTACGGTGTCGATGCAGAGACGGTATTAAATGATGCGATTGAAAACTCGCCTGAGATATTGCCGGTTAAGATTGAATCGATGATGAATGTTATCTCAAATATATGCCCGGAAGCCATATCGGAAGATATGAAGAACGATCCGAGTTTCTCGGACTGCAGTAAGATGGCAATCGTAAGTAATTCTAAGATGCTAAATGGTGCATCAGCACTCTTCTATCCTGGTGTCATGGACCAGCTGTCAGAGATGTTTGGTGGAAACTATGTGATACTCCCGTCTTCTATTAACGAGTTTATCATTGTCCCGGACAGAGGTAATTACGACGATCTTGAGAACATGGTAAGGGATATCAATCAGAATGTGGTAGATCCCAAAGAGCAGCTGTCCGATCATGTCTATCATTATGACTCGGTAGAAAAGCTGTTTGAATCATGTAAAGAGTATATGGCAAGACTCGAACAGAACGTTGATAAAGACGAAGAACCCGATGTCGACGATGATATTGATATCTGATCCATAAACGCATCACCCCGTATGATTGTCATACGGGGTGATCGATCAGTTTTGTGGAAGGTCGTTAGGAGAGTACAAATGGCACAGGATGTTAGATTTGGTTATAAGATAATCGAAAAGTGGCCTGAATACTGTCTTCTTGATAAGGGGGAAAGTATCACCAATCATGGCCGTTGGATTATAGCTCATTATCCTGAATATGATAAAGACGGTAACACCACATCTTGGGGTTACGGCCATTATTTCAATTCATTGATTGAAGCAGTAGATTACTATAAGTCAGAGCTTGATTGTTCTATGAAGGTGTCAGAGGAAGTGCAACAGGAAGACTTGGAAGAACCTGACGGTGATCCCGATGTAGATCTGGATAATGGAAGGAAATTTTATGGCCTGGAATGCTATAATGACATTAGATTTGATTCAAGGCTAAAGGATATTAGTGAAATGAGTGAAAGATGCTTGGTGAACGTTCTGCTTGATGAACGTGAGCATAAGATTTCAGGCGGCATATATAATAAGCTGCAGGTTGATTTTGCTTTTAATTCAAATCATATTGAAGGCAGTACGCTATCACACGAGCAAACTAGATATATATTTGATACGCATTCCTTAAGTGGGGATAATATAAAGGTTGATGATGTATTAGAGACCATTAACCATTTCCGATGTCTCGATTATATCTTAGATACATATAACGAAGATTTAACAGAAGATTATATTAAAACAGTACATCGTTTGTTGAAAAGCAACACTCTTAGTGCTGAGTCTAAAGAGGCTGTAGTAGGAGACTATAAGAAATATGCGAATGAGGTAGGTGATATTAAAACAACACCACCCCAACGAGTTTCTGACCAGATCCTGCAACTTATAGATGAATACTACAACAGTGAGGTTCATTCAATAGAGGATATTATAAATTTTCACGTAGCCTTTGAGAAGATCCATCCATTTTATGATGGAAATGGAAGGGTAGGCCGCTTGATAATGTTCAAGGAGTGTTTGAGATATGATATTGTTCCTTTTATTGTGAATGACAAAGAAAGGATCTTTTACTATAAAGGCCTGTCTGAGGCTCAGCTTGATAATAAATATCAAAGAATAAACGAGTTCTGTTTATTAATGCAGGACGATATGAAGGCTATATTTGATTATTTTGAAATAGACGGAGTAACACCAGAAGTTTCAATTGATCCGTGATATTACAGGAAAATGAAGAAACAATAAGCAGCTCCAGCGAGCTGCTTTTTTTATAAAGAAAAGCCCGCAAACCAATTGCGAGCTTTTCCGAAAGTTGAATGAACATAACTTTCATGATCTTAGCTAAAAGCTAAGGCGAACAGTTATATTATACAACTTTCGAATAATATCAACATTATGGAAAGGGCAGATATATGGTTGAGAAATATAAAAGCCATGCTATTGGATTTAGTTTTTCTGCTCCGGCTGCTGATCTTGACGTTGATGATGAAGAACCAACAATATAGAAATCTTTCATGTTTGTTGCCGCTTGCTAGCTGTAATACAATGTATTATAATTGTATTATAAAATAAGGAGTGAATTATATGGCATCTTCAGTTATTCAAGTAAGAGTTGATGATGAACTCAGGCAGGAAGCAACCGAGATTTTCGATGATCTTGGAATTGATATGTCTACTGCAGTAAGAATGTTTCTTAAGAGAACAGTAAAGGAAAGAGGTTTGCCGTTCTCTATGATAACAATTGATGATAATGTGAGGAAACATAGTGGGAGAGCTAGTTGATAAAAAACACGATTTCTTAACCGGAACCGAAGGTGAATACCTTGGTGTTAAGTATAAGTGGACCAAAGATGACGAAGGTCATCAACTATTAGTGCTTGTAGATGATGAACAAGAAAACCTTGCTTGGAAAACAAAAAAGTTATTAACTGACACTAACGCACTTGAAGCCTATCAAGCAGTTGTTAGATTGGCTGTTAAAGATTATCTTCTCCACAAGCAATCAAAAGACAGATTAAAAGAAGTGAGAGAAAAATATGCCCGAAAATGATTATTATTTCTTAATGCATCTGAATAATGAGTGTGCAATTGTAGAATTCAATCCAGTAACGGGAAATTTGGTCGATTTTGACGTAACAGACAAAACACTTATGCCAATGAACGGCAGTTCGAATCTTCGGGATATTAATAGTTGGTGGATCCATAGACCATTTCCAAGCACAAGAGAAGATATGAAACAGGTCATGAAGATGGCTGGTGCTATAAACCCGGAACTCTATCTGATAAAGAATCTAGCTCTTAGCATGACGGATTCATATTGGATCTGTCCAGTTGAAGAATCAGAACTTAGATGGGAAGATGTTCGGTTAACCAATCAAAGTGCTATAGGAAAGACAAGGGTTCCTTATCATAATAGAGACTCTTATGATCCCAATGCGTCTCTCGACGGACAAATGTCCAAACACTGGGACTTGTCACAAACTCCACCAGTTTTGGTTAAACGAGCTATGGATTATGACAGTCAGCAAGCTGTAAATGAAGTGTTTGCGTCGCTTATACACTCGCGCCAACCGCTTGCGCCGGAGTATGTTTCTTACTCTGCGAAGCGTGATCCAACTCAAAATAAGTTCCTTGTTTCGATATGTAATTCTTTTGTTGAACCGGGGTTAGAGTTTCTACCAGCTTACGAACTCGGTTGTGCTCAAGGTGTGAAGGAATTATCTGATTATGATAAATATATAAAGAAGTGGGTTGATTGCGGATTAGATGAAGATGTTGTCAGAAAATTCTTGGATTATCAGACCTTGACTGATTTTATTATTTCCAATGTTGACCGTCATCTTGGTAATTTTGGTGTGCTTAGAGATGTAAACACATTGAAATTCATAAAGCCAGCACCAATATATGATTCAGGTAATAGTATGTTCTATACACAACTTGAACTAGATAGATTTATTTCTAAACCAGAAATGTTAAATAGAAAGATTGTATCTATCTATGACTCAGAAGAAAAAATGCTTAACCGTGTTCAGAACAGAAACATTGTAGAACTTGACGCACTTCCTACAAAAGAAGAGACAAAAGACTTATATACTTCGTTTGGTATTCCTGAATCCAAAGTCGATTTTATAACGGATGCATATCAGAAGAAGATTGAAATGGTACATGAGTTCCAAAAGGGAAAAAGCATTTCAATGTTTTCTGAAAATAAAATGAAGTATAAGGGTACTGCTAAGAAAGTTGTCGGTTTTGATTATGGAAATATGGATTTCAGTTACTCGCCGGAGTTAATGGAAGCAATTGGAAAAGCAGAGAATAAAGCCTCTTATATTAACATAAGCGGTGACCAAGTCCCTTTTGGAGAAAGTGGAATATCTACTCGAAATTGGACAGCTGATGAACGACTGATTTTGGCGGCACAACAGAATTGTGCAGATGCAATACGAAGCATGTCCGGTAAGGCGGAGAGTGAGATATTTCAGGAGCGGCAAAATAAGATAGAACGCATTCTTGAATTGGGAAGAAACGGGGATTTGGCGGCAATCGAATCTGATAAAGACCTTGCTCAGATATATGAAGATATAGTAAGCAAGCCTGTTTCAACAGAGAAATCAGGGGAAGTTATACAGGCAATTGAAGGTTCAGCAAGTGTGGTTTCAGAAGTTGAAAAAACGGCTGATAATCCTGAAATCACTGTATCAGGTCCGCCGGTAATCAAATCCGGAATGGAAGGCGGACATGGAACCAACGATTATAACAAGATCTTGGACGATTTAATGAGTGAAGCAAAAGAGCAAGCTACAGAAATCGCTCATGAAATTGCAAAGGATACAGGTGTTGATATTGGATAAGAGGTGAATAATTATGACAATTTTCAAAAAGGTGGCAACAATAATTCTTTCATTGTTGATGATCACAAATGTATTTACGGGCTGTAAGAGGCAGGAAATTGCAGAAGAGGATCCTATTCTTACTGACGCAGAGTTTAAAGATTTGGCCAGCACAGCCGGAGCAGAGTTTTTTGAAGCATTTCGGACCAGAAACACTACAAATATGGCAACGCTTTCACGTGATGAGCTTAGAACTGAATTCATAGATAATATTGAGAATTATTATGAATATGTTCAAAACAGTGTTTGGATTGAAGAATTCTATAACATGTATCTTCTTGATATTCAGGTCGTTGAAAGTACATTTAATCGTATAGACGATGAACACGGCGAAACATCGTATAAAATAATTATAGCTAATTACAATTCAGATCAGACAGGCGCGTTAGTAAGTTATGATGTAAAGTTATCTTTTATTGGCGATGCTAAAAATGAGGCTGTGTATATCACTAATCCTGAACTTGCTATACAGCTCTATGAAGATATGGTTGATGATTATGCCAGATATTTGCTCGACATGAATTACGAAGCTCTTGCTGAAACAATACAGGAAACCACTCCGGAACCGACACCCGAGCCGACAGCGACACCGACTCCAGTACCACCTCCGCCGACAGCGACACCAGTTCCAGTTGAAACTCAGGCAGAAGAATAATCCATTTGAACTGAAAGCACCCATCGGGATTCCCGGTGGGTGTTATTGAGTTCAAAAAGTTATTTATAACGGAAATATAACTAATAACTACAAAATGTTGAAAATTAAAAAAATGTAGGTTACAATCCAATAGAGGGAGAGTGCCTATGGAAAGAATAGAATTAACAATGTTGGAAGAACAGTTGTTAGACGAATACGAAAGATGTGTTCGTATATGCCGCATGCACGAAATCGAAAACCGTCATCTTCCCAAGGGCAGTATAAGTCGTAAATATATAAATGGCAAAGTCAGGCATTATTTGCAGTGGCGGGAAGGGAAGCAAGTTAAGTCACTTTATATTAAAGATTCTGATGTTGTTTCGATTGAAGAACAAATTGCTAAAAGAAAAAACAATGATTCAAACATCAAAAGACTTAAGCAAAGCAGAAAGGTAATTGAAAAGGCTTTTGGAAAGAAAAGACTATATAGCATTATTGATAAGTTGGCTCTTATGGATAATGTTCAAGCTGTAAGTCTAAAAAAAATGTTGAATGAAGAGGAGACTAGTATGACATTTGAGCTTTTTAAGAGTGCGATATGTCAAAGGGCAAAATCTCTCGGCTATCGGGAGTTTATTAAGCAAGTTCTTCTATCAGACGATATTTCGCATTACTTTGAGCGAAAGGAATATGCAGAAGCTTTATATTTGCTTGCAATGGTTGACTATCTTTCAAACAAGCATAATGTTCCGCTTTATAATAAGTTTGATAATATGCGAACAATGAAACTAGCTAATATTGTATATCCACGAGATATAGAACTATTAGCGCTGCTTAACAAAAATGACAAAGTCAAAAAAGATGCATGGGAGAGTGCAATCCCGGAATTTAAGCGACACAACATTGTAGAGAACGAGGTAGAAAATGTCTGCTAAATTTACTATGAACAAAAGTGATTTTAATTTTTACCTTAATGAGCTGGCTAAAGAAATAAAAAAAACATATGGAAGAAATTTTGAAGCCGAGATTATAGTTGTAGGTGGCGGTGCTATTCTGACAAATTATTCTTTTCGAGAAATGACCGCAGATATTGATGCAATAATCAGATCGAACGCCAGAATTAAAGATGTAATATATAAAATCGCCGATAAATATAAACTTCCTAATGATTGGCTTAATTCTGATTTTATGTCTACTGAATCCTATTCTCCAAAGCTAATAGAAGTATCGAAGTATTATAAAAGTTTTGGTAACGGAGCGTTATCTGTAAGAACTGTAGATGCGGAATATTTAATAGCAATGAAATTGCGTTCTTTTAGACCATATAAAAAGGATCTATCTGATACAGTTGGATTAATAATGGAACACAAAACCAATGGCTATCCTCTTTCAGAAGAAACAATAATAAATGCTTATGAAAAATTATACAATTGTGATCTTCCAGATAACGTATCAGTTTTTCTAAAAGGCGTACTTGCCACAGAGAACCTTGATAGTCTTTATAATGAGGTTGTAACACAAGAGAAATCCAATAAAGAACGTCTTGTTGCTTTTGAAGAGAAGTATCCTAACACACTTAATGAAAATAACCTTGAAGAAGTTTTAGCAAATCTGCAAAGTGATATGGATAATAGCCCTGATCCGACCGAAAGTACGGATTGCTGCGACATCTAGCCATTATAACTAAACTCAAATGAGAAACCCCGACTAACAATCGGGGTTTATTAATGCCAGAAAAAGGAGTGATACCATGACGGAACAGCAAATATTCAACAGATTAAACCGTTGTTATCTGAACTGCGTGGTTGACAACAAAGAACAAGTTATGACCGACGAATGGTATGGTTCTGATGATCCCAAGACCTGGGAATGGTATAGGCCGGGAGACGCTAAGTATTATCGGCTTGTCCTTAATCCGGATAAGACAGTTACACTGTCGGAACGTGCATCGGAAACAGATGCTTATCATATAGTTAATTCCTTTAGCAGCAAAGAATATATGTACGAGCCGGATCCAGAACTTGTAAATGACATTGATGATGAAATTGGGATATGACGATATAGATATTTCATCGCTGTCTTATGACGATCTGTTACCGGGAATACAATGTTATCGCCCGGTACAAATAAGAAAAACACGGAATCCTAACGGCACATATAGCCGAGATTATAAGCTGCACGGTTGGTATAAAACGAAAATAGGGGATATTAAAGAATCTGACTATCATAAGATCGGCTTGGAAGTGATTAGGAATCACAACGAAGAATGGATATATGAAAGAGTCCTGGCAAGAGTTAAAATATTCCCGTTTCTCTCTTCTGAAGAGGAACAGATACAGTGGGCTGTAGAATGTACCCTCAGCAAGGCTTATGAAGCGTGGATAGAAAAAGGCGAGTTTACTCTTGAAAGTAACGTGGAACCCGGACAAATAGATGTATTTCAGTTCTTAACTGAATCTGAAAACAAAGAAACAGACGATGACATTGATATTTAGTTAATTATTCGAATAGATGAAAAAAACAGTAAAGATTATAAGCGGAGTCTTATTAGGACTTGCACTATTATTTGGATTGGCACTTGCTCTGATTGAACCAATAAAAGCTCTTATCAGACAGAAATACAGTAATGATGCTGTTGCTGCTGTAGAATCTGCAATTATTCAAGGCGAAGGTGTTATAAGTTTTGATGTTCCTGCATCACCGGCACTTGCAGTTCAGGGCGAAGACGGCAACACAAATGTCGGACTTAATAAGCTCATTGAGGATATGAGCCAGTTATCTGATGAACACGAAACACTTACATTACTGGGAATCCTTGAAATACCTTGCATCGATGTAAAGGAGCCGATCTGGGATACTTGCAGCACAAACGCTCTCCGCTATGGAGTAGGCCGTTATCCCGGAACAGTTCAAATTGGCGAACAAGGGTTATGTAATCTGTTCGGCCATAGGCAGATAGGCGACCTTGACACAAAACTTGGTTCTATTCAGTTCTTACAAGAACATATAGGTGAGGAAGTTGTTGTAACAACAGCAGACGGCACGCAGCATATTTACATAATCATAGATACGGTTTATGCAACAGATGCGGAATTAATGCCTTATTTAGATCCGACAACCTATGATGAAGAAACACTCTGCATTACCGCTTGCGGCTGGGGTAAGGATCCGTGTTCGGGTGAAACTTACCCTATGAACACGGAATTTATAGTTATCTGCCAACCGGCATCTGAAGACTAATAGGAAGGAGAAAATAATATGGAACGATATAGTCCAGAAGTGTGTGAAGATCTGTTAAAAGCAGAATATAGCTATCCTGACATCGCACCCAGATCATGGAGAAATCAAGAGACCGAATCTGAGAAGGTTCGGCTTTTTGTTGATATGGACGGAACTCTGGCGATGTGGCATCCGACAAAGAAGTTGGAAGAATTATACGAAGAAGGATACTTTAAGAACTTAGAGCCATATGAGGAAGTTGTCGAAGCAATACGACAGATATTTACTTTCGAGCCGAACGTGGAAGTGTTTATCTTATCGGCATACTTGTCAGATAGTCCGTATGCACTAAATGAGAAGAACGAGTGGCTTGATAAATATCTCCCGGAGATTGACAAAGATCATCGATGCTTCTGCCATTGTGGCACAGACAAGTCAGCTGCTGTGCCTGAAGGTATAAAAGAAACGGACGTGTTGCTAGACGATTATACTATGAATCTCAATGACTGGTGCCCACCGGGAGTGGGGATCAAACTGCTCAATGGTATAAATGATACTCACAAGTCTTGGCAAGGCGAGCGAATATCCAGGCTTCAGCCACCGACAGAGATTGCAAGGGCGATAATGGATAACATTGATATTGCAATCGATAAAGACGAGGGTGTTGATTTATGACACAATCAATCGATTTTAACTGGCGCAGGTTTTGCATTCATTATGAGAATGAATTGAGGCGCCTTTATAGTAGGATACCTGCTATTGCAGCCGAGAAGACGAATGAGCTCAGACTAATCGAATCTGAGTTTAGTAATACAGTGATTGAACCGGATGAAATCGTTGATGTGCTTATGCGCTTACTGATTAACAATCGAGGTGAGGTGGCGGCCTTCTGCGATCCGGACAAGCTGGAAGATCCTGAAAACCTGATTGAAGGATATGAATGGTGTGTGATCCAGTTGAATGACAAGTCTGTAAGTCGCGAGACAAGGTCCTTTTGTGCTGCGCAAGTAGGAGCTTTCGATGAAAGACTTCAAGATATTGATGTGGAGATCTAATATGAATAACCCTCAGAACAAAAGAGTGTTTGAGTGTGTACTCGAAAACGGAATGACTTTTGAGCTTAAAGCTGATTCGAAAGATAATGCGATATGGGCTGTAACTATGATGGAAGAAATAACTTCCTCAAAAGTAAAGAAGATTAAAGCTATTACTGATTCCAATGAAATTGATCTGAATGAGTTCTTTGAATGTCAGTTTAATTGTGATGCGGAAACTTTTCTTCAAATAATAAATTAGAAGAGGTAGAGATATGGATCTACAGCGACAAATGAAACAATATAAAGACGAACTACTTAAAACGGCATTTGGAGATTTGAGTGACGAAGAAAAGAAGAGCTATTCGGCAGTATTTGTTGAGTTGTGCAGAGATATAAGAAAGAGCAACGAGCGCTATAACGACAGGAGAATCACAATATATAACCTGTATCGCCAGGAAAGTGAGATAATCAATTCTCTTATTATCGGTCTTGCACACCATGTCGACTTTTGCAGACACGGCGAAACTGATAATACCCAAGGTTTTCGTGATATATATCAGGACATACTTTTTAAGGCACTGGACGCCGATAAATTAAGCTACGATGAGCTTAAGAATTCAAATGACTATCAGACAAAGAAGCCTATCAGAAATATTCTTGCATCGTACTGGCGAGATGAATCCAAAACGGAATCCGAGAGAATAATTGAAGTGCGGAACTGTTATGTTATCCGGGATGTTCTGAAAAATTCCGGTTTTGTTTATAACGAACTGTTACAGAGCTGGGAAAAGCGGTTCCCTTTCGGAGAAATAAGGAAAGTGTCCGCCAATCTGGCAGCTTTAAAACCTGATGTTGCTATTACAACGCGTTCCGTTAACCGGATGGTGTTTGAATTTACGGCATATGTTTGCATTACCGGCAAGACTTATGATTACAGGGATATTCTTAAAGATAATGGTTACAGGTTTAGAGACAATAAGTGGCACAAGAAAATATTAAACAGTCAATTTCTAACAGAACGTGAAAAAATCCTTGATGCGCTACCTAAAGGGCAGGGGATCAAGGTCGAAATGACCTATTAAACATTTTGTGGTTTATATGACTCACCGAAAGGAGTGATTACAGCTTATACCGGGTATAGTAACCGATAAGCGGTATTGAAAGATGATCAAGTCAGCTTTACAACGTGAACTTGTTTTACAAGAAATACAAAATCGTTCTAATAAATATAAGAAGGGTACATATAAGGTTTATTTGTCTTCAAATTGTGATGATGCGTGTTCTCATTCTAACAATTTCTATGCATGTTTATGGCGTTTGTATTTTGAAATTGGTGAAGCTTTATTATCTGAAGACATCTACTTGGACGGAGACTATATCATTGATGAAATAACAAAAGCGGGTAACTTTATAGGCGAATTGGTTGACCTGAATGAATATATGTATTTATTCTATCTGTATTCCCTGATAAAGGATGGCAGAGCAGATATGAAAGATTTCTATGAGAGGTTTCTGACAAGTAATAACACTGATGCAAAAGAAGCAGCAAAGTATTATAAGACGTTAGATGGTATATCTTATCCAGAAAGTGATATTTTACAGATTTTCAATGGTACGATTGAATATCTTAATTATCTGATACATGAACAAAACAATCATTCAGAACTTTCGATTGAAGAAACGGATATAATATGTGATTATTTTTCTTTCATCATTAGAAATTATCTGTGCTTCGGTACACGGGCTATGTATTTATCTCCTTTGAATGGACAGGATTTTAACTCTTTTACAAGTAATAAGGGAATTAAATATAAGAAGAAGATTTTGGCGAGTATTACGGCGGAATCAATCTTGTCTGTTGAACCGACTCCTGAACCTGAAACAGAGCCCGAAAAGTAATTGGGACAAATTTGTCCCAATTGTCACACCGGTGGTAATTTTATGAAAAATAAAAGTTAATAACATTTGATAAAATTGGCGAGACACTTGATTCTATTGGCTTTGTAATGACTGCACGATAAACGGTGACATTCTCACCGGTGGTAATTTCGTGAAAAAATTTTAGGCAATTTTTGAAATGAAGGCTCGAAAAAGAAAATGATTTACCCCCGGTTGTAATGCCGGGGGCTTTTTTTTACAGCATTGTTAAGCTCGGATAATATCAGCTGGCATCTTTCCAATTGATATCAATTGTTTTGTGGTTTTTTACACAATCGGTTAGATACAAGTTGATTAGTGTCTGATAAGGAATCCCAGTTCTAAGAGCTTCAGCCTTGAAATAATCAATAACAGATGGGGATACTTTTATAGTCATTTGTTTTTTCAGTTCTTTAGCATAAGGATTCTTGATGGCCTTATCAAAATCAAATTCCTTCTCTAAAAAATCATCTTTCTCATTTATATCGTTCATAAGTCTAAGCTCCTTTCGTAATTTTTCTGTTCGGTATTGGTAGCCTTTCTTGCAGATATGATTCTAATAACTGATTCTTCCCGAATACAATGGACTACCAGCAACAGATTGCCTTCGTCACTATAACCTAGGATTCTGAATCTATCCTCATTATCAGAATGGCTTTCATCATATTCTAGCAGTGCATTTTCATCATAAAAAACGGTTTTAGATTCCTCAAACGATACACCATGATTCTTCTTGTTCAACGTGTTTTTGTTTTCATCCCAAGCAAATATGTACATGATGTCTTTCCTCTTTGCGTGATTACAATGTAATTATATCATGTTTACCAAATGAAGCCAATTGACACTTGATTTCATCCTTCAATAAGTTCAAGATCCTCTCTGGGAATCCGGGATATGATCGCGTACATTCCGCAACAAGGACACTTCTCTGTCTTGATTTCGACTCCATAATGAGCTGAGACGATGGTACAAACCGTATCCGGAGTCATAACCATGCCCCCACCGTTCTTGATAGAATGTATCGGTTTGCATTTCTTCCAAACGAGTTCATCAGCTTTATATCTTCTGGAAATCATAAACTATTTTCCTTCTTCAGTTACTAGGATAAATTCATTATTACTGCCGTATTCTACATGGCTGTTTATTATCATCTTCCAAACACTCTAAAACAGATCCCTCTTAAGCTCCTTTAGTCTTTCTCTTTGTAATCCTGGCAAATAGGGTAGAAGCCTGACGCAGTCATTTCATGTTCTATGTGAAGACACTTCGGTACCGTCTCTCCGCATCCGGTACACTCTCCTTCGAAATTATATTCGCAGTCTGTTGCATCGCATTTAATGATTATCATCGTCATTTTCCTTTTCGAAGTCTGGGTTTATACCGTAGTTTTCTTTTGCATAGTACCACCAGAAAACAAGTTCTGTCGGTGGTCTAAGATGATTGCCAGCAATGATTTCCTTCGCATAAAGGAATGTCTTGAGCATGGCGAGTCCCCCTATAACCAGAAAACCTAAACGAGCATAAACGGGTAATGTGAAACCCCGGCCGTAAGCGATAATGTCAGGCAAACAAAGTGTTGATATAGCCAGAACTCCAAAGGCGCAGGTGCCGAGAGTCTTACGTCGATGAATACTCTGCGCCACCTCATTCCAGTCATCTTCCATTTTTCGGTAATACTTGATCTTGTCTTCTTTAGACGCGTCTGTCATAAAGAAGGGGGTGTCTTTCCAATCCATCTATCAGTCCTCCTCGTCATTTCTTTCTTCTTCAGGGATCTCAATCGAGTCGAGCATCACATAGTCACAAAAACACTGCTGAGAACAGAAGCAGTTCAGTTCATCATTTTCGAAATAGTTGACCTGAAGAAAGTTATCCAGGCATTTATAGTATTCGTTACCTTCGATCTCCAGACCGCAATTTGAACAAAGCCGTCTCATTTATTCATCTCCCGTCTTTTCATGAGTTTCCTGATAGAGCCTGATGGCCTATTCAATCAAAATACATTATCGCCATACCGACCACCAAGAAAGTAACGATTACAATAATTCCGACTGCTAACATCTCTCCGCCAGATATTTCCATTTATTCACCCTGACTTTCAATATCTTTATTGTGTTCCTGATAGAACGAAATTGCTTTCATAACATATTCCTTAGATGCATCCGGTTTTTCGTGTTTTATCGGGAAGTTGCGCTGTAAGTGATTTATCTTGCATACCTTGCATCATTTGCTTCATGCGCAGCATTTCTTCATCTGAAAGAGTAGACGGTTTTGCTTCCTTTGGATTCGGATTGAATATAGCATGCTTCTGAATAAAACAGCGGAACAGAAACTCCTGTTCTTCCTTCCACAGATCTCTATAGAAATCATATTCAATTCCGATCTGGATTGCCTGTGCCTTAGTGCAAGTGATGCCGTAGGTTGTCCTACTGCCTTTGCCGTACCGGTACACATATGTCTTTGACGCGAAGTCTGGCACAATCTTGTAAAACAACTGACGAAGAAGATCTTTTTCAAACTCCGTTTTGTAATGAAAGTCGTGTTCTTCTTCGAGATTATCGTTCAGGTCAGCTTCTTCTAAGCCATACTTTGCCATTAACAGAGCCAGCTTTTGCGCAGCTGCATCTTTTTCGCCGCCGACACCGCGCTCGGCCAGAGCCCGTAATTTAAGCATGAGCTCTTTGTTTCTATTGCGGTCAACTGTCATACTTCTTTATTGTGCTCCTGATAAAACGAAATTGCTTTCATAACATATTCCTTAGATGCATCCGGTGATTTCCTTATTTCACTCGGTAGCATAGATTTAATATCTTTAGTCAGATGCAACTTTGCTGCCCTTGGAGTATGTGATAATTCTGCATCAACAAAGGACGGCGTAATATTCAAACCTTTTACCTCAACTCTAGCTCGAATCCTTTTAGCTTGAGCCGCATCAATTGATGTATCCGGATCGTAATAATCACTGTTTTCGTTAAACTTAGTCTCGTAAACAGTTTTCTGATCTTCAGGTGATAAATAGGATAATTCGACTGCAGGAACAATCTTGATCGTTTTATCGTCGACTAGGTCAAGCAACTGCGGAATCAAATTGGTGAGGCGAACATAATTCTTTATCGAAGACGTTCCTTCTCCGATCAGAGAAGACAAAGTTTCTATAGCTCTTCCATCGGCTTCGTCTCCGCTAAACTTCCTTCCTGAGGATTTGCGCTTTAATGCATCCAGTGCCATCTTATAAAAGAAAGCCTTTTCAGACGGCTTATAATTCTTTTTACGATTATAATTATCCGTTGCTACAAGTATAGCTGCATCATCATCATTAAGATCTCGCTTAACGATTGCCCTTATATTAGGCATATTCAGCTTCTTGCAAGCGGCCACTCTGTGGTGGCCACAAAGTACTTGATAGGTTACATTATCTTCATCATCTGATGATATTGGTCTGACCGTTATAGGGTGATCAAGACCTCGTTGAGCTATGTTCTCAACCAAGGCGATAAATTCCGGGTCGTTTTCGTCGACTCTAGAGGGATTAACGATGCCGTTAACATCCTTAAATGCTACTAGCTTCTCAAGAGGAATATTAATTATTTCGCTCTGAGGCGCAGATTTGCCACCGGCTATCAACTTGCTGAGTCCTGTATACAAATCAGACATGTTATACACTCTCCTTTGTCAAATTAATCACTTCGTCGGCTAATTCCATGTACTTTTGGGCCAAAAGACAGGAACCGTTCTTATAGAATAAACTGTGTCCGGTCATGGCAGTTGTTCCGCCGACAACAGCTTTAGGAATAACAGACTTAAATATGTGCATTTCATCTTTGTAATTTACTGTGACAGCATCGATCACATCTCTGGTCTGAAGAGTGTGCGCTTCGGCAAAAGTGAATAGAATGCCCAGGACATTTAAATCTCCATTGAGATAAGTCTTAACACCGGTAGCAGTAGTAAGAAGATCCATCAAACCTTTGACTGCTAGTCCCTGGGTCTGAACCGGAATAAGTAAATGGTCCGCTGCCGTCATAGCGTTGACCGGGAGAACATTCAATGAAGGCTGACAGTCAATAAGACAGTAATCATAGTCATTTTCAAAAACCTTAAGCAAGGATTTCAACTTATATTCGCTCGCGATCGAAGACTGCATACGGTATTCGAGTGCTGCTAATTCAATGCTGCAGGGAATGACATCAATGTTTTCTTCGTGGTGAAGGACTGATTTGCGGATAGTATCGGTATAATCCTTGTTGTCCATTAAGTCTTCTAAGGCGCCATTGATGTTGTAGTGTGTTTCTTTTTCTACGTAGCCCAGATGAGTCGTAGCATTTGCCTGCGGATCAAAGTCTACAAGCAGAACCTTGTACCCGCGCTTAGCAAGTGCAGCTCCGAGATTAACAGTAGTGGTGGTCTTTCCGACTCCGCCTTTTTGATTGATTATTGCTATTGTATTCATAAACTTGCTCCTTTACAGTAATTTATTTTTCATTAAGAAAATCGCACATTTTCTTTCTCCGGATCTCAACAATGCACCGACATCTTCTTTCTCAATTCCAAGTTCTTCAGCAATCTCTCTCTTATAAGCTGGTGGCAGAACGGATCCTTTTCTGTTAGGCGAGGGAAATGGATAGAACATTTTCAATGCTATGCCGACATCATCATTCATTGAGTCGATATACTCAGTAAGTTTTATAATCTGATCTAACTCCTGCCATAGAGGCTCAGCTGCTTCTTTATGTTTCTTCTCGAGCTTTTCCAGTTTCATCAGCATCTGTATATTCCTGTCATCGGGCTTACCGTTTTTCTCGACTCTGTCAGCCTCGTAATCGATTACGTTTATGGCGGTGCGAAGGTCTTGAACCTGTTCAGCATAAAATGCATCGAGTTCCTCGATCTTCGCTACGTAATTCCACTTATCACGCATCTTCGATAAGATAAACTGCGTCTGTTGTAAAATGGGTGCAGGGATAATCATTGTTCTGACAATTCTTCATATAATTTAGCGAGTTCGCGATAATGTTTTGCTATCTGCTTCTCGATGTCTCTTTTGTTTGTGTTCTTAACCGTTTTGAATTGTTCAATGTGTTTATTGATCAATTCCCATTCTTTTAGGGTGAAATCTTTTCCGTCTCTTCTATCTATGCGGTCGTACACATAATTGCCGGATCTGTTAATTGTTCTTGCAATCTCACTGGCATTTTCGAAATATTCAAGTAACCATTGGTTGTTTGCAGCCATTTAAGCGTCCCCCATAGCGTTTTCGTACTTGCTTATGATTTCCGCAGCTTCAGCAATAACTAAAGAAGACTTTTCTTTATTGCTATAACTCTCTGAGAGAATCAATGATAAAGTGGTAACAGAGATCTTGATGCCTCGTTTATTGAGCTGATTAAGTAGCCAGATCTTCGTCAGGTTACATTTTGCAAGCCGCGCTTTAATATCGGTTCCGGTTATTTCCATT
>R21__coassemble_115_pt1 | contig 65364 bp, 56 predicted proteins | sample R21__metabat2_high_PE_030 | metagenome-assembled genome bin R21 | reverse complement strand
CCAATAAGGTGTATACGATATTTTGTCCCGTGTCTACTTTTACGTTACCACTTCACAAACACTTCGAAAATGCATAATCAGGAGAAAATTTACGTACCTGAGAAGGCTTTTTCGCATATAGGTACGTAATTTCAAAGCGATACTCACAAATTTTACGTACCTAAAACGACTTTTCTTCAAATAGGTACGTAAATCCCCTAACCCAATAAAAAGGAATGCCCCAGAACTCTGAGGCATTCCCGAATAAATCACACTAACTAAAGAGCAGATATCAGTAATTCTCTGCGTTGACCTCGAAGTAAGACTGAGGATGAGCACAAACGGGGCACATCTCGGGTGCCTTCTCGCCAACTACGATGTGACCGCAGTTTCTGCACTCCCAAACCTTAACTTCGCTCTTCTTGAATACTTCCTGAGCCTCAACGTTCTTAAGGAGAGCTCTGTATCTCTCTTCGTGATGCTTCTCGATAGCGCCTACCATTCTGAACTTAGCTGCGAGTGCCGGGAAGCCCTCTGCTTCAGCAGTCTTAGCGAAATCTTCGTACATGTCTGTCCACTCGTAGTTCTCGCCGTCAGCAGCTGCTGCGAGGTTCTCTGCTGTTGTGCCGATACCCTCGAGTTCCTTGAACCACATCTTAGCGTGCTCCTTCTCGTTATCAGCTGTCTTGAGGAAGAGAGCTGCGATCTGCTCGTAGCCTTCCTTCTTAGCCTTGGATGCGAAATAGGTGTACTTATTTCTTGCCTGGGACTCGCCTGCGAATGCAGCCTGAAGGTTCTTCTCTGTCTGTGTGCCTGCGTACTTGCTCATTTTTGATTCCTCCTGTGTATTGGTTGTTTTTGTTTCTTTCACTGATTCTTTGGCGGGTGTGTCGCCTGTGTGGATGAAATAACTGGCGTCATGCTTGCACCACGGGCAGATAAAATCCGAAGGTAATTCGTCACCTTCATAGATGTATCCGCAAACAGTGCAGATAAAGCCTTTCTTTGCTGGCGCTGAAGCATTGTCCTGGCCGGGTTTCTTCTTTATGTATTTCTGGTAGAACGCATAAGTGACTGAAGGATCGTCTGATAAGACTTCCCCGTCCGTAACGTCTGCCAGGAACAGTGTGTGTGTGCCCAGGTCAGTCTCGCTTACCACCTTTGCCGAGATAAAAGCATTCGTCTCATTCGCGATGTATGCGATGCCGTTGGCAGCGCGCTTGAAATCGATTGCTTCCATCTTGTCGATGTCCTTGCCGCTCTGGAATCCGAAGTGCTTGTAGGTCTCAAACTTCGAACCTTCGGTCAGGATCGAGACATTGAACTCGCCGGTCTTATGGATCATGTCGTGCGTGAAATTCAGCTTGTTGACCGCGACGCATATTCTGTTTGGTTCGGTCGTAACCTGCGATACCGTGTTAACGATACAGCCGTTATCCTTGGCGCCGTCTTTTGCCGTCAGAACAAAGAGTCCGTAAGTCAGGTTGTACATGGCTTTGCCGTTCATAGTTATCCCCCTTTCTTCTGATGAAAGCGTCTTCCTTGCGGAGACATAAACATATTATAGAGTAATCGGGTTGGTTTTTGGGTGAATAATAAATGAATTTTGACTCACTTTGTTTCCACCAGGCAGCGTTTGCTTGCGGTAATATCAGAATGTTTTTATAATTGAGGCGATTATGTCTTTTCTTGATTATTTATTTTGTCTATTTATTGAACCGCTAAAACTTCTTTTTGAAGTTGTGTTCTTCTATGCCTACAAATTTACCGGCAATGTCGGTATCTCCATTGTGGTTATCAGCCTTGTAATCAACATTCTCGTTCTACCGCTTTATAAGCGCGCCGACAAGCTTGAGAAGGAGCAGCTCGAAAAGAAAAAGAGCATGAAGCCCTGGGTCGATAAGATCAAGACTGCTTTCAAAGGCGACGAGCGCGTCATGATGCTCCAGGCTTATTACCGCGAAAACAATTACAAGACAACTGCCGTATTCAAGGAATCCGTATCACTCTTTTTACAGATCCCGTTCTTCATGGCAGCCTACAGCTTCCTTTCAGGATTAAAGGTCCTTCAGAGTGTATCCTTAGGTCCCATCAAAGATCTCGGTGCCCCTGATGCGCTTATCACGATCGGTGCTATAAGCATCAACGTCCTCCCTGTACTCATGACGCTGATCAACATCGTTGCAGGCTTCATTTACACGGAAAAGGGAATGGTAAAAGACAAGGTCAAGCTTATCCTGATAGCGCTCGTATTCCTCGTGCTGCTCTATAATTCCCCTTCAGGTCTTGTTTTCTACTGGACACTTAATAACGTTTTCTCGCTCGGCAAAAACATCGTAACCAAACTGCAAAAACCAAAGCCGGAATCAAAGCTTAAGATAGAAGCTCTTGGTCTGGACAAGAAGGGCTTTGCGGTAGTAATGATCTCCTGTGCGGTTCTTGCCGTTCTTACGGGTGTCATGATCCCTTCTGACGTCATTGCAGAAAACCCGACAGAGCTCATTAAGCCTTTCGGCGTAAATCCCTGCAACCCGGTTCTTTATATCCTGAGCAGCGGACTTACCGCCGTAGGAACGTTCATGATCTGGGTTCCGCTCTTCATTGTGCTTACCAGGAATAAGTTCACCAGATATCTTGAAGGCATAATGCCGGGCCTTGCAGTCGTAAGCGTCGTAAACTACGTAGTCTTCAACAAGAATTTCGGTTACCTTTCAAAGAAACTCATCTATGAATACAACATGCGTTTTGAGCTCAAGGACATCATCTTGAATATCCTTGCGGACATAGCCGTACTCGCAGTCGTTGCGCTGTTGTTCATCAGGCTGAAAAAATACAAAAAGCTCATCATAAGCGTCGCTCTTGCAGGCGTCATTGCCATCTCGAGCTTAAATGTCTTCATGAGCCTTGCCATGACCACCGGACATAACTACACCTACGGCAATACCGCCGAAGAAGTCGCAATACCAATGACGAAGACAGGCAAGAACGTTGTTGTGATCATGCTCGACCGTATGATCAACGGCTATGTTCCCTACATCATGAATGAGCGTCCCGAACTCAAAGATCAGTTCGACGGCTTTACTTATTATCCCAACACGATCTCTCTTGGCCACAGCACGAACAACGCCGCACCGGCTCTTTTCGGCGGTTACGATTATTCTCCGGCCAATATGAATAAAAGGCCGGATGACCTCCTTGTAGACAAGCATAATGAGGCGCTTAAGGTGCTCCCTACCGTTTTCGCTGATAACGGATGGAAAGTATCAGTTGGCGACCCGCCGTATGCAAATTATGAGTGGCTCTCCGATGTGAGCATATACGATGACAACGACAAGATAAACGCATTCAACATGACAGGCGTTCTGGCTTACGACGATCCGGTCCTTCTGGAACTCGGTGAAGAGTACGACCTCAGACTCAACCGTAACCTCTTCTGCTACGGTCTCATGAAGACACTGCCCTATCTCCTCCAGCCTGTCGTATATACAGGCGGCACATACGACAATCTCGACCTTTATACCTACGGCAGCGGAAACATCTCAGTCATTTCAGATCCCGCACATACACAGGTAGGCCTTGATGAAGGCTATCTCGGATCCAGGCTCGTTCTCGAATCATTGGACGACATCGTCTATATCGATGACAGTGCAGAGAACTGTTTCTTCATGTTTGCAAACAACACCACGCATGACATCACGCTCCTGTCAGAGCCTTCATATGAAGCAGCCGTCGTGGTCGATAACACCCAATACGATTTAGAGCACGCTGACCGCTTTACCGTTGACGGACGCACCGTTCACATGGAAGATTACCTTTCCTACGCACACTACCAGTGCGCCATGTCCGCATGCATAATCCTCGGTCAGTGGTTCGACTACTTAAGATCGAATGACCTTTACGACAATACAAGGATCATCATCGTTTCAGACCACGGTTATTCGTTCAATCAGTTTGACGATCTTGACCTGTCAGATATCGGATACGACGGCGAACAGCTTAATCCGGTGCTTCTGGTAAAAGATTTTGATGCTACAGGCTTTACCGTAAACTACGATTTCATGACCAATGCCGACACACCGTCGCTTGCGCTCCAGGGCATCGTAGAATCACCGGAAAATCCTTTTACGGGCAATCCCATAGACATGAGTCCCAAGGAACAGGACCTGTATATTTACGTTTCGGGAAGCGGCAGTGTACTCGAAAATAACGGCACACAGTTTGTCGAAGAAGACCGCCGTTGGTATACTGTTCACGATAATATTTTCGATAGAGATAACTGGTCGCTGCTTCCCGGGGATCCTACTTAAGGCATGAAGGAGAACAATTATGTTGGATAAACTCTTATATATCGATCCCGGCACGGGAAGCATGCTCTTCTCGATCATCATCGGAATTGCAGGCGTGCTTATCTTTGCCGGTCATGCCCTCATCATCAAGCTCAAATTCTTCTTCCTCGGCGGAAGAGGCAAGAATGCCGAAGGCGACCGTCTTCCAATCTGCATCTTCTCTGAAGGCAAGAGATACTGGAACGTCTTTAAGCCCGTTCTGGATGAGTTCGAAAAGCGCGGCAAGGACATCCACTATCTGACGGCAAGTCCTGACGATCCGGCCCTTAAAGCAGACTATAAGCATGTTCATTCTGAATTTATCGGTGAGGGCAACAAGGGTATCTCCAAGATGAACTTCATCAAAGCAGACCTCGTCCTCTCTACCACTCCGAGCCTTGACGTCTTCCAGTGGAAGAGATCCAAGGGCGCATCTTACTATGTTCATATCCCTCACATGCCGAACGACATAACAACATATAAGATGTTCGGCCTGGATTTCTACGATGCGGTTCTCGTATCCGGAATGTACCAGAAAGAAGAGATCAGAAGACTTGAGACCATGCGTTCCATTCCCGAAAAAGAAGTAGTTCTTACGGGAATCCCTTACCTTGATAAGATGAAGGAACGCCTCGACAATGCGAAGACAGCTGACAGGTCCGGTAAAGAGAAGACCATCCTTCTCGCACCTTCATGGGGCAACAACGGCATCCTCACGGCTTACGGTGCTTCATTTATCGAGAACCTCATTAAGACAGGCTATAAGGTCATAATAAGACCTCACCCACAGTCTTTCACATCAGAAAAGGACCTGATCGACAAACTCATGAAGCAGTTCCCCGAATCAGACAAGCTCAAGTGGAACCGCGATTCGGATAACTTCAATGTACTTAACGAAGCAGATATCCTGATCTCGGATTTCTCAGGCGTTATCTTCGATTTCTCGCTCGTATTCAATAAGCCGGTAATCTATACGGAACCTTCCAACGACTGGTCACAGTATGACTGCGCATGGGATACAGAAGAGCTCTGGACTTATAAGATCCTTCCCCAGATCGGAAGAAAACTTACACCCGATAACTTCGGGAATATCGGCAAGCTCGTTGAAGACTGCATCAGCGGTTCAGATGCAAAAGAACTTGCCAAAGGCAGAGACCTTGCCCGTGAACAGACATGGTGCAACATCGGCAAGGGCGCAGAGAAAACGGCCGATTATCTCATCGCAAAACACGAAGAGATCTTGCGCAAGGAAAAAGAGAAGGCTGATGCTGCAAAGCCTGCAAACACACGCAGAAAGAGCACAAAGAAGCTTTTCGCTTAAATACCCTTTATTCGGTTCTCAAAGCTGTTACGGGATCCTGTCTTGAAGCTGACTTCGACGGGATAAGTCCGCCTACAAATGTCAGGAAGATGCTCAGGAGAACGAGTACGATCGCAGCTGCCCACGGCATTACTGCGCTCACGTCATCAGACTCGGCGAGCTTATGGATCAGCGCATTGATAGGTATCAGCAAGAACAGTGAGATACCTACACCGAAAAGTCCTGCGAGGAATCCGGTGATCATGGTCTCGGCATTGAATACCTGGGCAACATTATGCTTTGATGCACCCATGGCACGGAGAATACCGATTTCTTTTCTTCTCTCAAGAACACTGATATACGTAATGACACCGATCATGATCGACGAAACGACGAGCGAGATAGCGACAAAGGCGATGAGTACATATGAGATCGTGTTGATGATCTTTGTGACAGACTTCATCAAAGCTCCGACTATATCCGTGTAGACGATGCTCTTGTCCTCTTCGCCCGCATCTTCGACCATCTTATTGTAGTCTTTCAGGATCTGTGTGATCTGGTCCTTGGATTCGAAATCCTTGGGGTAGATCGTGATGGACTGCAGATTATCCTTTTCGCAATATCCGAACGCGGCAAGGTTGCCTTCGGCAGAAGACGTTCCGTTGCCCATCATCTCGCTCATGAACGACTGGAGCTCACTCTCACCCATATTGAACTTAAATGCAGCTGCAAACGCATCCTGATCTATTGTCAGCGCGCTACCGAAATCCTCGAAAGTATTCTGCAGGGCAGTAGTCATGTTGGATGCAAGTCTTTCGACAACCAGCGTTATCGCGTCCTGAATGCCTGATGCGAGCTGTCCTGCCATCTGCGAAGTCATGCCTGAGATATTCGACATAATGGTCGACATGATCTCGTCGGTATTAAATGACGTAGCAACAACATAAGTGATCATGTTCTTTGCTCTGTCGGTATTCATATATTCCTTGAAAGAAGCTTCAAGTGCGTTAGGATCGGGAAGATTATTCTCCGTCGCATACTTGCTGTAATTATCAAGAAGTGCCTGTGAGATCTCCTGAGCCTGCTCGGGTGTGATATCGACATTCTCGATCACCTCATTCATCATGATCTGTGACTGTGTATCGACTACTCCCTGGCCTCTTTCAGTCTCAATGTATTCCTGGAATAACTGGTTCCTTGTATCCTGATCCATCTCGATAGGATTGATTCCCATTTCAATAGCTCTCTGGAAAGCATACTGCGTAAAATCCTGGGTAATGGCCTGGACTGCGGCATTGATCACATCATTATCGATGTTCTCCGCGCCGCTCTCCTTGATTATCTTTACGAGCTGCTCTCTCATAACAGCGCTTCCTTCAGGTGAGGCAATGTACTTTGCCACTGCATCAGGAAGGTTTGCATAATCAGTAGCCGGATTTGCGGAAGCATAGTCAAGGTAATCAGCATAGATAGCTGACAGACCCTGTCCCAAAGCATCACTGTTGACCTTAAGCTCGACGCCGTCCAAAAGACCGGAGATCTGATCCTGTGAAAGATTAGGCATCGCACTTCCCAAAGCACCGGACAAGTCGATTCCGCTCATGTCACCGAAAGCTTCTTCGTCGAAGTTAAGTTTGTCTTCGTCAAACTTGAATGCATCCTGGATTGCATCTTCATCAATCTCGAAAAGATCGCCCATATCGAAATCGGACTCTTCTTCATCGAACCTCTCGCCCGTAAGGACATTTACCTCGCGGTCAGCAAGCTGTGCCTTTACGATGTCGGCATTATCGGCTGCATCTCTTAATTCCTCAACGAGATTCTCGCCATAGTAGATACCCGAATCAAGCATCCAGATATCTTCACCGGGCTTCGGCTGAACGATTCCGACAACCTTAAGATCCTGCGCACCGCTCAAAAGATTCTTCATATAATCCTTGTCATTTCTCATGTCGGTGTAGATCTTGTTCTTGTCGTCGTACTTATAGAACTCAAAAGCAGGAACGACTTTGAATGTGGCACCCATGAAATCCTCATAATGCCATGTGTAGTTTTCCTGATCTGATACGACTTCGATACCGTTGCTGAAATCACGGATCATGCTGTCAAGTTCTTCGGTGTCTCTTAAGCCGAACGCATAGACGATATAGTCAGTAACCGCACCGTTATTCGACAGTACGAGCACTGCCTCCTGTGAGTTCTCAGGCCATCTGCCTGCCTTGATATCGTACTGGTTGATGTAGAGTGACTCATTCTCGGGCAGCTCAAAAAATACATTCATGCTGTAAGCAGAAGAGAAAATGCTTGAAGACGTAAGTCCCATTGAGGCAAAGTCATTATTGGGGTTTACCTGCCTGTAGTTGCCTGTTCCCTTTTCGTAGTAATAGATCTGGGGCGTAAGGCCGTACGAATACTCAACGCCGTTTGTGAGTTCGTAGATATTGGTTTTCCCGCTGTCGAAATATTCCTTGAGGGAGATAAGGTCATTGGTCCTTACTGTCGAGAGGATCTGGCTTACTGAAGGGACTTCGATGATCTCGCCTTCTCCTGCCGGTTCCCATGTCTCAGTCGAGACCATCATCATCGACATGAAAGATATCGACGAACTCTCTATAGATAACGGATATTGCGACAGGGTCTGCGACTCGATCCTGCCGATATATGTGTTTACGCCGTTTGACATGGATAAGATCAGGGCAATGCCGATGATGCCGATAGATCCTGCAAATGCTACGAGTATTGTCCTTGTCTTCTTCGTCCAGAGGTTATTGAAGCTCAGCGCCAGAGACGTGAAGAAGTTCATGGATGCTTTGCCGAGATTCTTATGAACCGGCTTGGGTGTATCGGCATTCTCTTCAGGATTGAAAGCATCGCTGTCGTCGATTATCTTACCGTCCTTTACCCTAACGATCCTGGTAGCATAATCTTCTGCAAGTTCAGGGTTGTGGGTAACCATGACAACCAGTCGGTCTTTTGCGACCTCCTTAAGAAGGTCCATGACCTGGATGCTCGTCTCGGTATCAAGTGCGCCCGTAGGCTCGTCTGCAAGAAGGATCTTGGGGTCATTTACAAGAGCTCTCGCAATGGCAACTCTCTGCATCTGACCGCCAGACATCTGATTAGGCTTCTTGTGAGCCTGCTCGCGGAGTCCCACCTTGTCCAGCGCCTCAAGAGCCCTTCTCTTACGTTCTTTGCCGGAGATGCCGGAGATCGTAAGCGCAAGCTCTACATTGGACAAAACGGTCTGGTGCGGGATCAGGTTATAGCTCTGGAATACGAAACCGATCGTGTGGTTTCTGTAAGAATCCCAGTCCCTGTCCTTATATCGCTTTGTGGAAACGCCGTTGATAATGAGGTCTCCCGAATCATAGCGGTCGAGACCTCCGATGATGTTAAGCAGTGTCGTCTTGCCTGAACCCGAAGGTCCGAGGATCGCAACAAACTCATTATCCCTGAGATTCAGAGAAACTCCGTCAAGTGCCTTCTGAACGAGACTGCCGGTTTTGTATTCTTTACGTATATCCCTTATTTGAAGCATAGCAACGCAATTCTATCACGCGTGCAGTGAATAATCTTTACGAATTATGTGAATTATTGGGAAATTCCGAGTGATTCGGAAGGTTAAATAATTCACGCACGCGAAAACCCTTATTCCTTTAATTTCCGAAATGCCTACATTACTTATATATTTACCGAAGCATCCCGCCCCTTATTGCGGGAGCTTCGAATAAAGCCATGTTACCTTGCTCGGGAACTTCTCCTTGTTGATCTTGGAGAACTGCTGGAACTGGATCCTTCTGATTCCCTTAAGGAAAGGTTTGATCGCTTCAGCGAGCCCCTTGCATTCTGTCTCAAATGTCTCATCCGGGCAGTCCATGATGCACAGATAAGATCTGTCTTTACGGTTGTTAGCAGGTGTTGATACGAGGATCAATACCTTGACGATGTCAGCATGCTTACCGCAATAAGATTTTACTGCATTCTCGATAACGGCAAACTCAGGTGTGTCAGAAGGGTTAGATACGATGACCTTCTGGATGCCCGGCATGTTGGGACCGCCGTTTCCGATGAAGTTATCAAGGTCTCTGTTGCCCGTGCCGCCCAAAGCGAGTGAAGCGTTGTCGCCTGCACCTTCGCCGAATCTTTCCTTGAAGATCGTTGTGCCTACCATCTTGTCTACAAGTTCCTTGTGGATCGTGATGGTAACAGGTCCGCCCGGATTGACCAGGAATCCCTGATGGTGGCTGTCTCTTGAGATAGCTGCCGTCTGCGCAAAGCTCAGGCAGAGGCGCTTATCGGGACCGCCCTGCTTACCAAAACCGTTCTTAAGTGCTCTCTGCGCGAGTGCCTGTGATGTGAAAACGGGAAGGTAAGAAGAATTCGGATCCTGCTTTGTGGTGATGCCGACAAAACCGATGGCGCTCTTGCCGTTCTGTGCGGGAGAGATCTTTGCGATTGTAACGAACTCGGATGTCATGAGTGAATCCATTACGGTACCGAAGAAAACAGGGTCCTTGCCGAACTTGCCGTATTCGCAGAGCATTGCTGTAGTTCTCGGATTGCCTGCATTAGCCATTCCCTTGCAGGAAGGATCCTTCATGTCTTCAATGCCCTTGCCGTCTGTAAGGACAGCAAATCTCTGGACTGCGCTTGAAGCGTTATCGTCCGGATTTTCCGGAAGCGGAATGTCGCCTCTTGTAATCTCGATCTCAGCTCTGTCGTAGGAGATCTCGTCAACGAATTCCCTGTTCTCGTTTCTGATCTTCTCGACCTTAACGGTAAACTTGTCGCCTCTTCCCTGATAAAGGAATACTTCCGCGCCTGCCTTAAGGGTACCTCTGATGGTGCCGCGGACAACGATATTTCCTTCAGTCTCAGGTTCAGCGCTCAAAGGGATCTCGTCACAAACAACGAAAAATGTCATGCCCTCAGGAATGCCGTCACCCTCAAGGATCTTTTTGGCTGCCTGCTTGGACTGCTCTTCAAGGAAGCTTTCCTGCTTGGCCTGTTCCTCCTGGGCCTGCTGTCTTTCCTCGGCCTTGGCGAGCTTTTCCTTCTGCTCCTCCTCACGGGCCTCAAGGATGACCTTCATCTCCTCTGTAACACTGTTACTTTGCTTATTTTCAGAGGACTTTGCGCCCTTCTCTTCATCTTTCTTTTTCCTGCCGAAAAGTGCCATACTTAATTCCTGCTCCCTCGTAATTATTAATTCCAACAAGGAATTATAGCACATCAGATGTACACTTTCCTTTTTTGCATATCCTGGCCGTAAGTAATAGAATAACCCCATAAACCTGAAAGAGGCATCTTATGGAATACGACAGACAGGACATATTGGATAAAGCGGCCCAGGCATACGACCATGCTGAAGAAACCATCAGGGCGATGGACAAAGTCTTCCAGAATGTCACCGGCAGCGATTACGATGCCGAGCTTACGCTTGCCCAGTTTGACATGATCCTTCAGGGAGTCCTCCTGAGCGTCGCATGCGCAGACGGCGTTTTCGATCCGGTTGAACAGGATTTCATAAGACAATTTGCAATGCACGGCGATCTTCTCGAATACATAAAGAACGACGCCGAGTTTGAGATCGACCTCACATGGGATCTCATCGCGAGCCTCCCTGAAGATGTATCATCAGCACTCATCCAGGTCCTTCCGCAGGTATTGGACGACCAGTGCGAGAGCTTCATCTACCCTCTTGCTGCAGTTGATTTCTCATACAGCCAGTATGGCGGCATCATTACTACACCGGGCGACTTCCTAAAGTCCATCGAAGCTGACATGATCCAGATTGCCGGCCTCCTTGCTTTCGTTGATTCAGACGGCACGGAAGACGAGATCAGCGCTGCTGTCTCCATGATCTACGAGCTTGAAGGAAAGCATTGGAGAGACCTCCTCTCCGGCAGAGCTCTCGGCCCCGGAGAAGAAAAGACCTGATCTTTCAGACCAGGTCCTTGTTAAGTCTTTATCTGATTTCCCGGAATCAATATCCGAATTCTTCGATCCAATAGTATCCGTATCCGTCATCTGTGGTATACAGAGCGGCACCGAATGATCTGTAGTCAGGATTCATCATGTTTGCATAGTGTCCTGAAGATCCTACCCATGCATAGTGCACATCTGAAACTGATCTCTGTCCGTATGCTATATTCTCAGCCCACATCGCGTCCTCGTTAACCGTATACCAAGGAGAACCGTCAGGTCTCTGGTGGTTAGCATTCTGATCATTAGTCAGAAGCGGAAGCTCTGCGGCACGGATACATGCACAATTCTCAAGTTCGCCGCTCCACGTAAGAGGTTCAAGGCCGGCTGCTTGTCTTTCAGAATTAACATAATCCAAAAGTTCGTAAACGGCTGAACCGTATCCTGCTGAATAACCTGAATCACCACCGGATGATCCTGAATCATCAGATGAACCTGAACCTGTATCTCCGTCAGTTGTCGTTCCGCCTGAGTTGGCCGTGTCTGCCGCACCTGCAGAAGCAGCGCTTGAAGCTGCATCAGAAGATCCTGCAGGAGCATAACCCGTGTTGTCGATGATCTCCTCTTCAGGATGCTCTTCGATATATGCTTCTCTGGGTTCCAGATAGCTGAGCACGTAATACTCGGCATTCATGTAGATGATCTTATACCATTCGCCGTCAGTGGCTACGACGATTACTCTCTCTCCTGCTTTGAGGTCGGTCGAGAGACCGCTGCTCATGACGTCAGGAAGGCTGAAAGCCTTTGTGTCCATGGTAACTACATATTCGATATTGCCTGAAACAGGAGCAAAGAATCTTACAGCCTGTGAGTCTTCGGCCTCCTTGTGCCTCTCTTCCCAATCCTCGGGAGCATCCGCGGGAATTATCTCGGCACTCTTAACATAATATCTCTGACCGCCGTATGAGATCGCAGCCCATCCGTCTCTGGAGAAACCGAGCACCTCAAAAGCAGCTTCTTCCATGAGAGACGGTCTGTCCTCGTCCGTCTCCTTGGGATCAGCATAAAGCTTGAGTCTGCCTTCCTTGGACTTGTAGTAGTTCTCTCCTGGTGTGGTGGCAGTAAAGATACGGATATCGTCATGTTCGTTGATGATCTCTTCGACAGGCACTTCTTCAGGCTCTGTCACTTCTGTCTCTTCAACTGTCTCTTCAGGATTTGTGGTCTCTCTGATGGCAACTTCGATAAGAACCGTTCCGTCGCTTGCTTCAAGCGTGGTCTCACCTGTGCCCGAAGCTCTTGCCCCGTTCAGATAACCTGTGATCTTAAATGCTACGAAAGCCAATATGCACAATAAGACAACTACGATTCCCGCAATGAGGAACTCGTACCTCGTCTTAATATCACGTTCTTTATTCTTTTCGGCCATAACACTTCTCTGGGCTTCCTTCCAGGCCCGGACCCGAGCCTGCCCTTCCGAAGAATGCCCTTTACCTCGTAATAAATAATAAATCTGTAGTCATTTGATTTCAAGTTACAGAGTTTTGACATAAGGACAAAAAGCCTGTTTTGACCCCGTTTTAAGCAAGATGACCGATATCGTGTTATACTTTTTTTACATTTATTTATCAGGAGGGACTCGTAATGGATAAGAAGAAGAGGGTTCTTATCATCGGCGGATCAGCCGGAGCAGCCGCACTTGTAGCATTGATCGTTGTTACCATCGTACTTGCTAACAGACCCAGCGCACTTATCGTAAGAGGTCTGGTCAACACGATCTCTGATGCGAAGAGGATCGAGGTTTTCGATGTCGCTGACGATGTTGCAAACGGCGGATCTATTGCGGTATCGGCAAATCTCGATAAGTTTGCCAAAGACGATGTTACCGTTGAAGCCAAGCTCTACACTGATCTGGACAGCTTAAAAGGCGGATATGAGATGACTGTAGCCGAAGACGATGAAAAGGTGCTTCAGGCAAGAGTCCTTTACAGCGAAGACAAATTTGCTTTCACCTGCCCCGAGCTCGTTGACGGAGCTTACGGCATAAACTATAAGAATCTCGAGAAGAACCTCCCGGGTTCCATTTTCGATCCTGATGAAGAGACAGATTATTCACTTTCCGAAGAGCAGTTCGATTATTTCCTGAACCTTAAGGATACAGCCAAAAACAACAAGAACCTTGAGCGCGACATTGACAACATGAGCGCGAAATACAGAAAGCTCATCGTTGAGAAGCTCGTTAAGTATGCTGAAGTCGGCAGATCTTCCAAGACGATCACAGTAGGCGGTGAGAAGATCCCCTGCACAGTGATCTCACTTTCGATCGACCAGGATGCACTCGCACTCGCTGTCACGGATGTTGTTGAGTATGCAATGGAAGACAAGGATCTTGAAAAGCTCGTAAACCGTATTGCTGCAAACGGCTCTTACAACGAAGAACCCGATGAGATCATCGACGAGTTCTACGACAGTCTCGATGAGATCCTGGATAACATCGACACACTCAGTGAAGAAGACATCAATATCACCCTGGATTTCTATATCACAAGCTCAGGCAGAAGAATCGCCCAGGTTGACGGTGAATTCGAGATCAATAATGAGGAAACAGATATCTCCATCGTTCTCGGCAAGAATGTCTCAACTACAAAAGAGATGAGCCTTACTGCAAAGAACAAGTCCTACAATGAGACTTACTCCATCGTTTATACCGTTAAGGAAAACAGCGCCAAGCTTTATGAGTCTGATATCGCGATCTCCCATAAAAGAGACTCCGGCAGCAGCGGAAGCAAAGAAGACAAGCAGAAGGTCACCATTGAATGGGACAAGAAAACCTCTGATTTCGAGCTCGAGTATAAGGATAAATGGGACGAAAAGTACTCAATCAAGGGAACTCTTACACAGAAGGGTGACAAGTATATCTTCGTTCTTACGAACATCAAATCCGGCGGAAATGCCATTCCGAACGTAAAGTCTCTTGAGCTGACGGTTACTATCGACAGAAAAGATCCGGCACCTTCTGTACCGGGCGGTTTCACGGATATCACGAGAATGGAAAACCGCGAATTCAAGCATCTCGTCGAGGACATTAGCGATGGTGTACAAGACCTCTGGGATGAGTATTTCGACTAAATTCTCATATAATAAATATTTTAATTGACTAAAAGCCCTGCCCTTTAATTCGGTAGGGCTTTGTTTTATACTTTAAAGGCTTATGTTCAGTTTTTTCTGAACAGAATCCAAGTCAAAAGAGGTGTGCACATGAAGAAAGTTCTGGTATGCAAGGAAAGCCTGCCTGCCGAGACACGTGTTGCTCTTATCCCGGATGACATCAAGAAGCTCACAGGTATGGGCTTTGAGTTCACGGTTGTAAGCGGAGCAGGTCTCAAGAGCGGCTTTGAAGATGCGGATTACGAACAGGCCGGCGCCAAGATCGTTAAGAAAGAAAAAGACGGTCTCAAGGATGCTGAGATTGTTGTCAGAATCCTCAAGCCTGATTCAGCTGACGGAATGAATCCCGATACGGTTCACATCAGCTTCCTCGACCCCTTCAACGAGAAGGATCTCCTTAACGGATTTGCAAAGAACAACATTCAGGCAGTATCTCTGGAGATGATCCCCAGAACGACACTCGCACAGAAGATGGACGTTCAGTCTTCACAGACATCACTCGCAGGCTACGTTGCAGTTCTCAATGCTGCAGCACGCATGCCCAAGATACTTCCGATGATGGTTACTCCTGCAGGAACCATCAATCCCGCCAGAGTATTCGTTATCGGCGTAGGCGTTGCAGGTCTTCAGGCCATCGCAACGGCAAAGAGACTCGGCGCCCGTGTTGACGCTTTCGATACAAGACCGGTCGTTGAAGAGCAGGTTAAGTCATTGGGTGCTAACTTCGTTAAGATCGATCTGGGCGAGATGGGCCAGACTGATCAGGGTTACGCAAAAGAGCTCACACCCGAGCAGATCGCAAAGCAGAAGGAAGCTCAGGCTAAGGTCTGCGAGAAAGCAAATATCGTTATCACGACCGCTAAGGTCTTCGGCCGCAAGGCTCCCGTACTCATCGAAAAGAACGTTATCGACCGTATGCAGGCCGGCAGCATAATCGTTGACATGGCTGTTTCCACAGGCGGTAACGTAGAAGGTTCAGATCCCAAGAAGGAAGTCATCACCGATAACGGTGTAATCATCCTCCCCGGCGATGAACTCCAGCGTCAGGTACCGTGGGATGCGTCAAAGATGCTCTCAGGCAACATCTCCGCATTCCTTACACACTTCTACAACAAGGAGTCCAAGGAATTCGAGGTCAACCTGTCTGATGAGATCATGAAGGGCTGCCTTCTCACACAGGGCGGAGCCATCATCCACGAGAGATTTAAGGAGGCTTAATATATGGAAATTTCCACAGATACAATTATGCTCTTGATCTTCGTATTCATTATCGCTGCCTACTTAGGCGTCGAGCTCATCTCGAAGGTCCCTTCACAGCTTCACACCCCTCTCATGAGCGGTACGAACGCAATCTCCGGAATCACGATCGTCGGTGCTATCGCAGCTACGGCTATCAATGCATCCGGTAACCACGTTTTCGGCATCATCTTAGGTGCGATCGCTATCTTCTTCGCTACGGTCAACGTAATCGGCGGATACTTCGTTACCGACAGAATGCTCGCAATGTTCAAGAAGAAGGAGACACCTAAGAAATGAGTGATTACATTTGCATCGTACTTTACATGATTTCTTGTGTCCTCTTCATCATGGGCATCAAGAAACTCGGAAAAGCAGATACCGCACGTAAGGGTAATCTCTATTCTTCAATCGGTATGCTTATCGCAGTCGTAGCAGTCCTCATTTCCCAGGATGTTATCGACGGCGGACTTGTCAGCTATCTCCTCATCATCCTCGCAATCGCAGGCGGAAGTGTTGTTGGTTTCATCTGGTCCAAGAAGGTCGAGATGACAGGCATGCCCCAGCTCGTTGCCCTTTTCAACGGTTTCGGCGGCCTTTCTTCAATGCTCGTTGCTATCTCACAGTTCGTAGCAGGCGTTACTGAGGATGCATTCACAGGACTTACACTCGGACTTACGATCCTCATCGGTGCAATTGCTTTCACAGGTTCACTCATCGCCTGGGGTAAGCTTGCCGGCCTTGCAATGTTCAAGAAGAACTTCGTAATTCCCGGCAAGAACTTCATCAACGCAGGAATCCTCGCTGTCTCAGCACTCGGAATCCTTTTCATCTGCATCTCACCTGACGGCGGTCTTGGTGTTGCAGGTGTCATCATCACAACACTCTCATCACTGGTACTTGGCGTTACGCTGGTTATCACGATCGGCGGCGGCGACATGCCGGTTATCATCTCTTTCCTTAACGCACTCTCCGGACTTGCTGCAGCATTTGCAGGCTTCCCTATCGGCAACACGGTCCTCATCGTATCCGGCTGCCTCGTAGGTGCTTCAGGCGTCATCCTTACACTCATCATGTGCAAGGCTATGAACAAGTCATTCGTATCACTCCTCTTCAAGACAACCAAGAAGAAGGCAGCTGCTGCAGAGGGCGAGCACAAGGAGCCCAAGTCAATGTCCGTCGAGGATGCTTTCCTTATCCTCGAAGCTGCAAAGAGCGTTGTATTCGTACCCGGTTACGGCATGGCTGTTGCCCAGGCTCAGCACGCTGTTAAAGAACTCTGCGACGTGCTCGAAGAAAACGGCTGCGAAGTTAACTTCGCCATCCACCCTGTTGCAGGACGTATGCCGGGTCACATGAACGTTCTCCTCGCTGAAGCTAACGTTCCTTATGAACAGCTCAAGACAGCAGATGAGATGAATCCTCAGATGCCTAATACAGATATCGCTATCGTCATCGGCGCTAACGACGTTGTTAACCCCGCTGCGATCAACGACGAGTCCTCACCTATCTACGGCATGCCTATCGTAAACGCTTACGAGGCACGTACGGTATTCGTCCTCAAGCGTGGTCAGGGTACAGGCTTCTCCGGCATCGAGAACCCGCTCTTCACGATGGACAACACCGTCATGATCTACGGCGATGCTAAGCAGACCGTATCACAGCTCGTAGTCGAGTTCGAAAACGACTGATAAATGTTCAGATAAAAAATTATGGGACTGTCTCAAAATGGATGAGACGGTCCCTTTTTATTTGATACGGATCAATGTTGGATCATAGGGTTGTCCACAAGTTTTCGAAAAGTCGCATCAGCGAGGCTTTTTGAGACAAAGCTTTTTATTGGTGTGATCTTATTTATGAATTAATGGCGAGAGTAGCGATCACTATAAAGAAATACGCTAACGGTATCAGGATCGCAGAAATAACTATTCCTGCTATGGCCAAGGGTTTTCCTTTTGTTCCTGTGCTCCTTGTTTTCTTAAGGCCGACTATCGAAAGTATCAGACCGAGTATAGGGCCTGCCGCCGTGATGAGGATCATAGCTAAAAGCAATGTGTTTATCAATGCCATCGTAGCGGAATCATAGTGAGAGGATTCCTTCATCCAGAAAAAACTAAAAAATATCGTAGAGCCTATAATGGTCACAAGATCAGCACCAAGAGCTATCAATATCCGTTTTTCAAAACGTCGTTTTACAGGGCTCTGAACAACGGGAAATAAATATCCGCACAGACTGCATGCAGGTAGTGAATCAGCTTGTGGTGCACCGCAATTAGGACATGTCTTCATAAATAATCTCCTTATGGAGGTATTTTACTTTGATTTGGTCTCTTTTCCAACAGGATTGATAACAAAGCAGATGATAATGAATACAGGAATGAAGATTACGAATGCTGAGATAACATCGATGATCGAATGCTGCTTGATGAACATCGTTGAGAGCACGATGAGGACCGTCAGAACGTCGCTCAATACGAGGAGCACCTTCTTATCCTTGAATGCGAGGTGAAGTCCTGCAGCAACGACTATGGCATCATATACGTGAAGGCTGGGAAGAACGTCCGTCGGTGTATCTATCGAGTGGAGATACTTGATAAGGTCCATGAATATGTTTTCGCGGTCAGGAATGTGCGCACGGAGTTCAAGGGCATTGGGATAAGCCAGTGAGATGATGATGAACAGCGTCATGCCTGCCATGAGCATGTAAGATGTTTTTCTTGAGAGCTTTCTGCTTCTGATGGCAATGGCGATCATGCCGATAACCAGATAAGGAAGCCACAGTGCATAAGGAATGATAAATACTTCAACGACGGGGATCAGGTCATCTATTGCCGTGTGGATGATGTGAAATCCCTCTGCAGGCTCAAGACTTTCCACCCAGAAAAAAGTCGGCATGTATATGACCATGTAAATGGCCATCGGAAGAAGCGTCACTACGACGTAAAGTATCTTCTTTATGAGACTTTTGTTATCGGCAGTATTCAAGTCATTTCCTCGAAAATAATATTGCGGAGCGCCGGGACCGGAACTGGTTCCCTGAACACTCCGCATATTATAGCAAGTCAAAATGATGTTTTTGATTGACTTTTGATACAGTTTTTAACGCCGGGGCCGCAATGCCGCTATCAAACTTGCATTAAATACTGTTTACCGTACCGATAAAGACAGGTGCCATGGTCTCAACATCGACGATCGCATAAGCGTAAGGTCTGTCGCACTCGACATAGCGGTATTCGGGCACATCTTCTTCCATTACGCTTCCGCAGGTTTCCATGACGATAGTAGCTGCAGCAGCTCTTGTTCCCTGTCTGTCGACTTCGATGTGGGTCTTGTGAATTATCTTTGAGACATAGATATCACCGGGGTTTCCTGCCATTCCGGACAGGTCTGCAGTAGAAGGCGCGAAAATGCTGTCTGCTCCCAATCCTGCGATCGTATCATTCAAATTAATATCAAAGTCTGATTCAAACTCGGGCATCTTTGAAACTACGACATAATCATTGGAAACGCTGTTTATAAATTCTTCGTAGTCTTCAGCAGTAAAATTCTTTGCAAACTCATTTGCGCTGATGCTCTCATCTGTCGGAAGGATCGCCAGGAATGCATACTGGCCGCCCTTATAGAATTTAATGAATCCTGTTGCTTTGTCTGTCTCATAGAAAGCTGAAGACGTATCATGCAGGAACATTGCCTCCTTGGAACTGCCGTCAGCAGACGTAAAGAAGCTTTCCGAGACCTGTGAATCTTCATATTCTTCTGCCCATTCGCCCTCAAAGCAGATTGCGTTTACGAGTACCATTACCGTATCAGCATCAAGAGTGTCGATCGCATCCTTGATCATGTGGTTTGTGTGCTCATCGATCCAGTCGTTGATCTCATCTGCTGTGTCCTTTCCGAAATCAGTAACCGTATACTGCGCAAGGAACGTATCCTGAATGTATCCGACATAATCCATGTTTACGCTGTCACCAAGTATACGGCCGTTATTCCAGACGGCGTTGGCACAGTTGAACTCTACTTCCTTTGCCTCGTTGATCCTGTCCATCAGGGCTGACGCATAAGCCTGCTGTGTGAGAGGTCCCTGACCTGCAGCGAAAAGATTCGTCAGCTGGTCTAATGATTCTCCCTTGGCGCCTGCGGCAACCATATCGAGTGCCATCATGATGGATGCGGGTGAGATCATTACATTATCATCTGAACCGTAATCACTGACTGTCCGGCTGAAGATGTTGAAGCAATACTCTCTGTAAAGCTTATCCATCTCGTCCTTATCGTAATCAGTAACCTTAACTTCATTAAGATTGAAGCTTGTCTTTGCGTTCGGATCTTCCTTCAGTTCATGATTGTGATTATTGCCTTTGGCAGTGCATCCACCGAGAAGGATCGAAGCCGCCATAACGCCGGTAATGAACTTAATATCTTTCTTTGAACAGATTTCCATATTTATATCCCCTTCATTTTAAATTCTTAAGATCAGACTGCGTTTACCGTGCCGATGAATATGGGAGTCATTGTGCTCATGTCAACGATCGCATAAGCGAAAGGTCTGTCGCACTCAACAGAGCGGAACTCCTGCTGGATGGGCTCTGCACAATTTCCGTCAACAAGTACTGCCGTAACTGCAGCAGCTCTCGTGCCTTCTGCATCTACCTCAATATGTGTTTTGTGTAAAACCTTTGAGACGAAGAGGTCTCCGGGCGCACCTGCAATACCGGAAAGGTCTGCAGTATCACCGTCCATAATATCTCCTGCGCCTAAATTAGCGAGAGTATTGCCCATTTCCATCTCAAAATCTGATTCAAATTCAGGGATCATTGTATATACACTGTAGTCGTAAGTCTGGCTTGCAATGAACTCTTCATAGTCTTCTGCGCTGAAGTTCTTAACGAACTCGTTTGCACTGATAGTCTCATCAGAAGGAAGGATCGCGAGGAAGCCGTACTGGCCGCCCTCATAAGCCTTCAGGAAGCCTGTAGCCTTCTCTGTCTCATAGTACGAAGAACCGGTCTCGTGAAGGAACTTAACTGTCTGGACTTCACCGTTATATTTTGTGAACTCACCTTCCTCAACCTGATCCTCCTCATAAGGATTTGCCCAGTCGCCGTCAAAGCTGATGGCATTAACGAGAACCATGACCGTTTCAGGACTAAGCTCACTGATCACTTCCTTGATCATGTGGTCGGTGTGATCGTCAACCCATCCGTTGATCTCATTTACAGTCTTATCGCCGAACTCCTGTACTCTGTAGTCTGCATTGAATGTTTCCTGAATGTACTGAACGTAATCAAGATTGACTGCATTTCCGAGCAATGTTTTATTTGCCCATACTGCGTTTGCACACGAGAATTCAACATCTTCAGCCTCATTGATCTTGTCCATCAGAGCTGACGCATATGCCTGCTGTGTGAGAGGTCCCTTCCCTGCTGCGAAAAGGTTTGTGAGCTGGTCTAATGATTCTCCCTTTGCACCTGCAGCAACCATGTCGAGTGCCATCATGATGGATGCGGGTGAGATCATTATATTATCTTCAGAACCGTAATCCTTAACCGTCTGGCTTAAGATATTAAAGCAGTATTCTCTGTAAAGCTTGTCCATCTCATCCTGGTCTAAATCAGTTGTTGTGACCTCATTGAGATTAATGCTTGTCTTAGCATTCGGATCTTCCTTCAATACATTGCTGTTTGTATTGATATTTGCAGTGCATCCTCCGAGAAGAACTGATGCTGCCATAATACCTGTGATGAACTTTATATCTTTCTTCGAGCAAATTTCCATTTTCCTAACCTCCATATGTTTCTGCAATTTGCTTTCTGACCTATAAACAGATTCACATCAGGAAATGTTGCATGAAAACATTTCTTGATGAATAAAAAAGGCGGAAAGCCGAAGCCTTCCGCCTTGTGAAAGTTATGTTTTCTTAAATTACTGAACAGGTCTTGAAGCGCCGCAGTCAGGGCAGAATCTTGAAGTGATCCCTGCCTTGCCGCATGAAGGACAATTCCATGCGCCCTCTGCAGCAGATGCGCCTGTGTTGCCGGCAACAACATTGCCGAAGCCTTCGCCGACCTTCTGGGACTCGCCCATGATGGGAGCCATGGCATCCTTTGTCATGTTGATAACGCCGCCCATGGCACCGAGTGTAACGCCGAGAGAAGCAACATCACCGATTCCGCCTGCAGCACCGCCGCCGTTGCCACCGCCTGTGATGCCGTTCTGCATAGCTTCGAGGCCGACCTGACGTGCTGTCTCGTCTCTGTAGGTGTAGCCCTTCATCTGCATCTCGGCAGCCTCAGCCTCAGCCTTCATCTTGTAAGCTTCAGCTTCTGCCTGAGCCTTAATGCGGATAGCATCAGCGTCTCCCTGTGCATTAACAGCCTTGAGCTGTGCCTCGGTCTGGGCCTCAACGATCCTTCTCTGCTGAGCTGCTTCAGCCTCTGCCTTTCTTACTTCCTCTTCTCTTACCTTCAATGTCTTGTCAGCAAACTGCTGCTTGAGTCTTACGAAGTTCGGATCGTCATCGGGAGTAACGATAGATGTTACATAGAACTCGGGCATTGTGAGACCATACTCATCAAGTGCCTCGTTGATGTCAGCCATGAGCTTGGAAGAAAGAACGTCGAGATATGCATCGATCTCAAGAATGTTGAGATTTTCTTCCTTGATGATGCGTGCGAGATTAGCCTTGACCTTATTGATGATCAACGCCTTGAACATGCCTGTACCGTAAGACTTGCCCTCGCCGGTGATGTCGCTCTGGATAAGTCCGTCAGTTGTTCCGACGAGCTTGAGGATAAGCTTTCTTGCATCGGTAACTCTCATGTTGTAGTTGCCGGATGCGCCGATCTCAACGTGAAGTCCTGAAGCGGGATCGAAAAGTCTTACCTTGCTGTCAGTACCCCATCTGATACCCATCTGGGTGGTCATGTTGATGAAGTAAACTTCACAATGGAAAACATTGATGCCGCCTGTTCCGAGCTTCATGTAGTCACGAACCTTCGGAATGTTGTTGGTAACAAGCGTATGTCTTCCTGCAGTGAACTGATCGAAGATCATGCCGTCACGGAAGAAAAGTGCTTCCTGAGACTCGTGGACGATCAGCTGTGAGCCGATGGTAAAGTCTTCTTTTTCGTGCTTGTGGGCAAGAACTTCATTACTGCCTTCGTACTTGATTACGCTAATAGCTTCAACTGCCATTTCTTTAATCTCCCTTTCTATTTATTCTTCTTCGTTATTTGTTCAGTAAATGACGCAAACAGGATAAACAACACTATGGGGCCTACTATCGCGATTATTACCGAGGGAACGGTAGGCACGTGCAGTGCGTATTTGAGTATCGAATAAAGGATCAGGGGTGTCGCTGCAAGGAACGATACGACCTTGAGGATTATCGACACTACGCCTCCCTTATAGAAGACAAATCCCAATCCTGCAGAACCCAGAAGGAATATGATGATGCATACTGCCCATGGCCAGCTGAACGTTTCTCTTAAGAACAGTCCGACTGCCGCAGGAATGATAAGACTGAAAACAACAGCCCACGGAAGCTGCTTCTTCCTCTCCTTCTCGATCTCTTCCTTGCAGATCTCCACCATCGCATCTGCATCCCTGTAGCCTTTTACCTTGGAGAGCTCATGCACTGCGCTACTGTAAGACTTCTTCTCATAGAAGCTCTTGCCCTTCGCGTAGATCGAGAGAAGTTCAGCATTCTTCTGTCCTTCTTCGCAGATCCTGATCAGGTCGGCTGAGACCGGGTCATTGAACTTTCCGCAGTCCATGATGGCAGTCTTGTAAAGAAGCCTGGCCTCATTGCCTGATGCAGCTTTGGAGTCGCTCTCGACAATGTCGTTAGCCTTGTTGATGTTTGTGATTATGCGTGAATATTTGCCGTAATCGGGAATGACGTCTGCAATGTTCCATCTGTTCCCGCAATTGGCGCACTGAGCAGTGCCGGCAAGATAGTTGTTAACTATATCTCCGCCGCATATTCTGCACTTTAAAGAAACCGGTGCAGCATTTACATCTGACATTTCTTTATCCCCTACCCTTATTCAACCTTATTCAGCGCGCGCGCGTTTTTTCGCGCCCGAAAATAATTATATCAAATATTTGTTCTGCCTGCGATATTGTGTGAAATAAAGCGGTTTTCGTGATGACAAAAAAGGCATTGTCTCAAAATGCCGTATTTTTTCGGAGCCTTTGACCTCATATCGCAGAAAAATCACAGTAACCGTCATAGTGCACTGTGACTTCTACTGTGATTTTTTCAAAGAAACAGGGACCATCTCATCCATTCTGAGACAGTCCCCTTAATCTGTTATTTAATTCAGTCCGTCAGGATCAGAAGTAGTGAGCAACGAAGCCTGTAAGTGCAACGCAGATTACAAGTACGAAGCCCTTCTTGTTTCCTGTGAGCTTTGTCTCTGCGCCCATACCCTCGTAGAGCATGAGGAGATAGTAAGCATAAGCTGCGATCGTGAAGAGTGAACCGAATCCTACATAAGGAATGAGTCCTACGAATGAGCCTAAGAAATCGGAAACGATGAATGCAGGTGCTGTAGCCATTGCAGCGATTGCGAGGAGTCTCGGGAAAGACCACTTCTCCTTGAGGATAAGGCCTGCGAGCATGAAGATACCTGCACAACCGAAGATACGTACTGCATAGTAAATGAACGGGAAGAAGAAATCCTTAACTATCTCAACTGCGAGGTTATCGAACCAGTATCTTCCGTACTGTGCATAGTGAATGAGGTCTACCGACATGGAAGTAATGAAACCTACCATCCAGCAGATAACAACTGCGATGCCTGCGATGAAAAGAGCGTTGCCGATCTTGTCATACTGGGGAGCGATCTCCGCAGGACCGGTAACGGGATGAATAGCAGCATGAATGAGGTTCTTGAAATGCTGGCCGAAGGGGAGCATTGAAGAAGGCTGCTTGGGCTGTGCCTGGGGCTGGGGCTGAGCCTGAGGAGCAGGCTGCTGAGCCTGAGGCTGGGGCTGAGCTGCAGGTGCTGCCTGAGGCTGAGGTGCAGCAACAGGAGCTGCTGCAACGGGTGCTGCTACGGGAGCGGGTTGGGGTGCAGGCTGGGGAGCGGGCTGAGCCTGAGCTGCGGGAGCTCCGAAAGACATGCCACATCCGCCGCAGAAAGCAACGCCATCGGGATTTTCCTTACCGCAATTAGGACAAAACATATTAAGTATCCTTTCCTCGGGCATGAACACCCGATAAACATGATACTCTCATAATAACACACTGTTTTCTTAATTAAGCAACGGATTTTGTAGGTTTTATGCCTTTTTAGGGCACCGTCCGTCAGACTGCGTCAACTACTCCGAGAATGACATCAGCAGGCTGTGCATCGGAGAATACGAGCAGGTATGTCTTGCCGCCCTTTACGAAAACAGCAGCATTGACATCAGCGGATACCTCTTCACCTGTAAGATCTTTAACGTTTGCAAAAGTTACACGGTAAAGCGTGACCTGGATTCCGGAAGGAGATGTGGCAGCAACGCCTTCTGCAGGAGTCTGGTGGAAGACCTGCTTAATGAGATCATCAGTTCCTTCAGGAGCTGAGCAGAGAAGGACCTTCTCGCCGTTTACACCGAAGAATACTTCTTCGCTGATCGAGTCAGAGAATACGCCTGAACCTGAACCCTTGATGTCGAACGGAAGTGCTCTTGCAATCCTGTCGAGACGCGCATCGCCCATGACTTCGCTCTCGTCAGATTCTTCTTCCGGTAATTTTGTAGAAACGGTTATATCAATGGTCTTGTTTTCCGCGTCTCTGTTGTCAGTTCCCGGAACCTGGTCAGCGGAGTAATTATATGAGCTGCCTGTGTTTATGCTCAGGATACCGTCTGTGGCACCTTCAGTTGTTTCCTCGGCAACGGCATTATCGAAGCCAGCAACCGTCTCTTCATAAACCTCATCAACTGCCTCAGTGTTGAGTGCTGCAGAATGAGTATCAACAGATTTCATTGTATTCTCTGATGTTCCGAAATTCTGACCCAGATGGAAATAGTTCACAACGAACACTGCACCGGCAATTACGAGTACGCCTGCAGCGATCGAAGAGATAATGGCAATAGGTGTCTTCTTTGCCTTCTTCCTCTTCTGGGCTGGCTTGACCTCTGCTTTTCTTACCTGGTTCTTATTACCGGAATTTTCATTTCTGATCTTATCTTTGGGAATATCCGTAACGACGGCGCTTCCGGACTGCTCTTTGATGGCAGCGGACACGGCACCCATGATCCTGTTCTTCATCTCAGGATCAACAGTTACGTTATTCATGATTTCGTTATACTTATTCAAAATCATCCGCCTCCTTCAGCAGTTCTCTCAGTTTGTCGCGGGCACGCTTCAGATCTGAGCGTACCGTTGCTTCGCGTCGTCCGGTAATACGGGCGATCTCCGCGGTCTGGTAACCTTCCTGATAGAAAAGGTGGATTGCTTCACGCTGGTGGACGGGCAGACATCTTACGGCATTCCAGATGGCTTTGTACTCATCGCCGTTATCAAGATCTTCCTGCACTTCGCCCGCTATCTCTTCATTGAGTTCCATCGTGTCACGGACTTTGTTGTAATCAATGCGGTTTTTCGCAAGATTAGAAGCAACTCTCATAAGCCAGGCTTTACGATGTGTTTCACTCTCGAAGTTGGGCCTTACGGTGACGAACTTGATCATCGTCTCCTGCAGGATGTCTTCTGCGTCCTCCTTGTTGTGAAGGTAAGAGAGCGCAAGACGCAGGATGGCATTGCCATGAACGTCCAAAATCTCTCCCGCTTCCTTTTCTATCTGCTCGTCTGTCTTACGGGACGGACCTGTTACGGGTACGTCATCTTCAGACTCATATGCCTGGTCTCTGGTCAGAACGGCTTTCCCGGATGAATTACCGGTACCGGACTGAGCATTGACAGCCAGCAGCATGGCGAGCTTTCTTAAAAGCGGCAGATTAGCTTCGTAAGTTAATTCCATCGGTTTCCTTAAGTGACTTTCTCACCGCTTTCAACCTATATACAGATGAAGCAGCGGATTTGTTGCACTCAAATTATACCCATGCTAACAAATCAAAGCAAATTGTCAGTTATATATTAAAATAAATGCAGCATATCGGGAATTGTCGAAAATATCCATCCGGTGCGGGTAATAAATGACACATTCAGTTCGCATTAACGCAAGAAATTAATAGTAAATTAAAATGCGTGTAACACAAAACACACCTAACTCATAAGATAATAGGGCATATGAGACAGAATAGCAGCAGATTATTTATCAAGAACGATGCGGCTTATGTAGCCGTCGTTTTTGTGAGCGTAATTCTTTTCATATCATTCCTCGCTATCCAGATCTTTACTGAAATAACAATGACCAGGATCTTTGTGGGCATCGGCCTCATGTTCCTGGCTTTCACAATGAATATTTTCGAAGGCAAGTTCGGATTCTATATCTCGTTCGCACTGAACTTCGTCCAGTTCATGATCTACACCTACGAATATATCGTCATGAAGAGCGAATCGGCTCCGGTGCTTCTCGCCATGACAATAGTCACGATGGTCATAGACATGCTCCTGCAGTACTACATCATCAGGATCGCAGGCAGGATCCAGGGCATCGAAGCATCCAAGCGCGACGAACGCAGCAAGGCTATCCGCAAGGAACTTGAAGACGAGATGTTCTCACGTACTTCCCTCATCGTTAACCACGATGCAATGGGCAATCACCAGAATTTAAGCGAAGCCATCGGCCGCAACCTCTCAGGTTCGATCGATTCCCTGACTACGCTCCCCGGACGTGACATGATCACTGAGCGTGCTGATAAATTCATCAGAGAAGACATCACAAACATGCAGGGCAGTGAGACACCTGACGAAGTATGCCGCCCCTTTTCGATAATCTATCTCGCATTAGATCACTTCGATACGATCACAAGAACCATCGGTCACAAGTCGATGGACCTCTTTATCCAGAACATGGCACACCGTCTCCGCGAAGCTGCCGATCCTACTGACATGGTCGCAAGGATCGACGATGCCGACTTCGTTATCCTCTTCAAGAGAGTTCTCTCAAAGGAAGCCGAGACAAAGTATGCCGACAAGCTTGCAAAGGAAGCTTCAAGAGCTTTTGCCGCAGGCATCGATTCAATGAATGCAAGCATCCGCTACGGCTTTGCACACTATCCCGCTGACTCTCGTCACGCAGGTGAGATCATCGCCATCGCGGAAGAGCGCATGAGCAGAGCATCTTCATCAGGGGATGACTCCGCTGCCGCAGGTGAAGTCGCAGAACTTCCCGGTGCAGAAATTTTCAAGAATAAGACCAAGAATGAGATCATCGCTATTTTCGAGCGTGCGATAGACGACGGAAGCATGCACATGGTATACCAGCCCTGCTTCACCGCACAGCGCAGACTTGTCGGCTTTGAGGCATTCTTAAGATTCGAGAAGGACGGCCTTACGGTATCACCCCAGGTCTTCCTCGCAGCAGCTGAGAACGCCGGTTACATGAGAAGGATCGGAAGCTATTCGCTGGAAAACTCGCTGACCGCGCTCGCTAACATCAACAAGATCAACCCCAAGCTCACGATGAACATCAACATCTCCAACTACCAGTTGAGGGAAGCTGATTTCATCCAGTCTTTCTCCAATATCGTCTCGTCCACGGAATGCAACGTTGATAACCTCATCTTGGATCTTCAGGAAGAGAGCCTTATCACAAGCCTTGCAGACATCAGGATGACGATCGAGGAGCTCGCCACCACAGGCGTTAAAATGGCATTAGACAACTTCGGCAGAGGTTATTCTTCATTTAATGCGATCCCTCTCCTCCCTGTCTCGATCTTAAAGCTCGACGGCAACTTCACATCCGGACTTGCTACGGATGCTACGGTCAGGATCCTTACACGCTCAGCCATCTCACTGATGCATGACATCGATATCTCAGTCACGGCTACGGGCGTCGGTCAGGAAGACCAGTTCGATATCCTGGTCGGCAGCGGCTGCGACAAGTTCCAGGGTCTGTTCATGGGTCCCGCCATCATTACTGACGATCTCGAGGCCTTCATCCTCAAGAGCAAGTTATAACCCGTCTTTAAATAAGTAATATTTCTCATATGCTATAATCTCCCTATTGCTAAAGGAGTTAGAGTAGCCATGGCCGATTCAATTGTCACCGTCGAGAAAGTCTCATTAAAATACAAAAAGGCCGTCCTCACAGACGTCTCCATAAACGCCGAGAAAGGCGAAGTCATCGGTCTTCTGGGCCTTAACGGATCAGGCAAATCGACTTTGCTCTCAGCCATCGCAGGCCTTCGAAAGCCTTCTTCAGGCTCCATCAAGGTCAACGGCAAAGCGGGCTTCGTTACCCAGGAAAACGCCCTCATCGACGAGCTCACCGCAATGGACAATCTCAAGATGTGGACTCCTTTGAGCAAACAGGACATCTTGAAAGAACTGACCGAGACCGAGCTCTCGATCCTCAAAGTAAACGAATTCATTGACCTCAAGGTTAAGCGTATGTCAGGCGGTATGAAAAAGCGCCTTGCAATCGCATCCGTCCTTCTTGCCAAGCCCGACATCCTTCTCATGGACGAGCCCCTGGCAGCTTTGGACATCCCTGCGAAAAACGACATCATCAACTTCATAGATTCATTCAGGAGCAAAGGCGGCACGGTGTTTATCGCGAGCCACAGCGAAGAACTTTTCAAGCACTGCTCGAAAATATATCTCTTGAAAAACGGCGTCTCATCACTCCTTCCCGCCGGCATCTCTCCCGCGGAGGCTCTTGAATGATAAAGGCATACTGCAAAAGAGTATTGCTTTTCCTTCCCTACGTAGTGTGCTATTTCTTAGCGCTCGGCCTTGCCCTGCTGGCACTCGTCATGTATGCGTCGGAATTTCTTTTCGAAGACAACACAGACAGCATCGTATCGGTTGCATGCTATGTCCCGGATGACGAAGCCTATACCAGGCTGGGAATCAATCTCGTCAAGCAGATGGACAGCGTAAAGCACACGATAGACATCAACCAGGTAAGGTCTGAGAAAAAGGTCGTGGAACTCGTTGAAGAAGGTGATGCCATTGCCGGCATCATGGTGCCTGAAGGATTCCTTGAGACAATGGGCACTCCTGACGCCGTGCAGGTCCAGATAATCTACCGTGATGCCGACACGTTCGAAGAGCATATCGTAAACGACCTTCTTTATGCCATGAGCAATCTCCTCGGCACGGCACAGTGCTCAGTCCTAACTGCCGGCGAATACGCTAAGGAGATGGGCTTTGACGACTCGCAGGCTTACGCCGTCGAAGGCGCCGTCACCAATAACAGCTTCAGTTACGTAATGGACAGAAAGTCGATGTTCCACAAGGTTGACGTTGACGACCTGGTCGCAAAGTATGCCGTAAGAGAGCGTCTTACAGCATCTTATACGTTGTACATAATCGTGATGTCGGTCTTCGTCATCTCATTCTTCTACAAGGGAAACAGCGACATCTTCAGGGCGCGCGCCAAGCTCTCCGGGATCAGGACATGGAAGATCTTCCTGCTCGAATCCGGATGCGCCGCAGTCATGATATATCTTCTCTATATCCTGGTCTTCGTCTGCCTATGCTTCGTCTTTGAATCGATGAAGATCTTATCCCTGATCACGGTAATTCCGGTCGTCCTAATCGTTGCGCTTGCGGGTACTGCTCTCTGCTATCTCGTTAAGAGCCCCACGGCCGTCTCCTATATCACGTTCGGTGCAGGCACGAGCCTCATGTATCTGGCAGGCGGCCTGATCCCCTTGGATTACATGCCGCACTTCTTCCAGAACGCAGCAGTATTTAATCCTCTGTACTATCTTATCCAGTTCTTTATGAGGTCGATGTTCTTATGAGATTATTCCTAAACAGATTATCGGTCCTCGCAAAGCGAAGCTTCATAAATCCCGCAATGTACGTCATGAGCGCGGTAATACTTCTCATGGCCCTCTTGGTCATCTTTGTACCCGAAAAGGATACTTCGGTCTATATTCCCGTTGCTGTCCTTAATAATGACAATTCAGATGAGACCGAAGAGATCGTCGACCACCTCTGCTCGATGAATTCCATCTTCCATTTTTACGAAGTCGATGATGAGGAAGAGATCTATAAAGACCTCGCATCGGGAAAAGCGAACACCGCTTATATCTTCCCCAAAAACTTCACCGAGCACCTGACAGACGGCGGCACCAAGTACGACGTACAGCAGATATCCACTCCCGCATCGAGCTTCATTTTCCTCTCCAGAGAAGAGGTTTTCGGAAGCTTCTACGAATACGGCGCCCGCCAGGTCATCAGCGACACGTTTGCAGACTTCGGCTATGAGGTCGATGCGCACGATCCCAGACTTAATGAGATCTTCGACAAGTACATCGATGACCAGTATCTGTTCGCATTGGAAAGCGTCGAGGGCACGGTCTATAACGCGATCACAAGATCCGAGAAGGTACCGATCCCGCTTTATAAGTTTGCAGGATTCTTCATCTTCACGGCTGCCCTTCTCGGCACCCTCGCGTTCCTGAACGATCAGGACAACCGCATCTATCTGAGATTTAAGCTTTTCGAGAGGATCTACTTAGGACTCATCCAGGTATCGGTATTCACGTTCCCTGCCATGATCATCTCCCTGTTCTGCTTCCTGATCTCACAGACGGAATTCTCAGTGCTTCACGTGATCTTGTACACCTTCATCGTCACGCTCGTCGCATTCGCAGCAGGAACTGTAATGACGCTCCTCCCTATCCGCACGGCGCGCTCCAAGATCTTCTCGGCGATCCTGCCCGTATACCTGATCCTCTCATTCCTCTTCTCAGGAATCTTAATGGATCTCACCAACTTCGGCACGGCTCTCCGCACACTGTCGAGACTGTTCCCGCCGTCAATGTTCTGATAAGGGGTTCTTATTTGGCAGTTCTTTTCGAAGTCTGGATCTGTTTACTTACTGAAAATAAGTTTTTGGATTTCAGTAAGTAAAATACTTGCTTCTTTGTTTAAAACTTTTCGAATTTTACTTACTGAAAACGCGATTTCCAATTTCAGTAAGTAAAATATATGCTTTTGTGGCATTGCTTCTCGAGATTTTACTTACTAAAATCAAGTTTTTCGATTCTAGTAAGTAAAATGCGCGCTTTCATGACGTTACTTCTCAGAATTTTACTTACCAAAATCAAGTTTTTCGATTCTAGTAAGTAAATCGCGCGCTTTTATGGCGTTACTTCTCAGACTTTTACTTACCAAAATTGAGTTTTTCGATTCTAGTAAGTAAATTGATCACGAGCGCGATGCGATTACGTACCTAAACGCAGTTTTCTTCAAATAGGTACGTAAAAATACGCTCTTCAGCGGTAAGGTTTTCGAGATTTTACGTACCCAAAAAGCATTTTGCTCTCTCAGGTACGTAAAGTAATCACTAATCAGGGACTATCAAAGAGATATTTACGTACCTGTTTTGCGTTTTTCTCTCTCAGGTACGTAAAGTAGTTGCTTACCATGCGTTTTCGAAAAGTATTTTACGTACCTAAATCCGGTTTTTCCTTTTTAGGTACGTAATTTACATCCATCGAAAAATAGAAGGGTTGCCCCAAACGGGACAACCCTTAAATAATCTCAAATTACGTCAGTGATCAGATATCCCAATCATCATAATCATAAGAACCTGCACCGCTTAAGAGTCCGCCGTAATTATCTACTGCATCCTCGATGAGCTGCTGGACAACGTTCTTGTTTGCAGGAACTGATACCGGATTGGTTGCAGCACCGAAAGCCTTAGAGAAAGCATTGAGGTTGGAAGCCTTTGTATTGAAACCTACACCTGCGATGATGAAGATGTTGTTTCCGTTGATCTCAAGAGAAACAGCCAGGTCACCCTTGAGCTGTGAAACGATCTCTTCGAAGTCATCAGCATCATAGATAGTGTCCATCATATCCATGATGTCTTCATTCTCGAGGAGGATCTTGCTAACAGCAGCTACGTCAACGTGGAATCTGAGGTAGCCATCCTTCTTGCCTGCATAGTATTCCTTGTTTGAGAGATCTTTAACATCGATATCATACTGATCGAGCATATCATCAATGAAATCCATAGCATCACCAACATAGTCGTCAGCGAGCGAGATCTGAAGAGCAAAAGCACCGTCAACTACCTGATCAGGAAGATCTTCGGGATCAGAAAGCTCAGAGAGGTCTTCTGCACCTGAGCACTTAGCTGCAAATGCAAGAGATGTTACGTCATCAGCATCGATAACTCCGCCGATTCCGAGATCATTCAGGAAAGACTCGATCTCTTCCGGATTGTCCTCAACATAATCCTCGTCTGCAACTGCATAGAGTCCGTCTTCGAGGTCATCGTAATCAGGAGAAGCGGAATCTTCAAGATCAAATTCCTCGAGCTTAAGCTTCTCACAAGCCTTAGCAAACTTTTCTGTTGTAATAGTTGTTGTCTTGCTGCATCCTGCAAAAAGTCCGGCAACCATAGCTGCTGTAAGGACGCATGCTAAAACCTTAATCTTTTTCATAATAGTGAACCCTCCTTATGGAATAAATGAATTGTATCACAAATCAGTATTTCTTGACTATTTGTTATAGTGTAAACAAAATAAGATGAGCGTGATATCATTGTTCGGTGAAATGCTATATATCGCGAGGGGGTTCATATGCGCGAAAAGTGGTCATCCAGATCAGCTTTTGTTCTGGCAGCTATAGGGTCTGCCGTAGGTTTGGGAAACGCCTGGAGATTTCCGGGACTTGCCGCTAAATACGGCGGAGGAGCTTTCCTTTTTGTTTATCTCATTGCAATGCTCGTTATCGGCATCCCGCTCCTCATGATGGAGATCTCGGTTGCCAGATACACAAGACAGGGTGCACCCGGTTCAATGCGCGCTCTTAATAAGAAAGCTGAGAGTATCGGCTGGATCGCAGTATCCAACGGTATCGGCATCTCGATCTACTATGCGGCGGTTTTCGCATGGGTCATCCTGATGTTCGTAATCAGCTTCAAGTTCATGAATATGACAGGCGACACGGAAGCAGCAAGCAATCTCTGGGCTGAGACGATCAAGACCACTGGAACCACATCAGGTTTCACAACGATCTCATGGCCTGTATTGGGCAGCCTCATCGCTGCATGGGTCCTCTGCTATGTCTGTATCAGAAACGGCACGACAACGGTAGGCAAGGTCGTTAAGTTCACCGTATCACTCCCTGTCATCTGCCTCCTTATTATGGCAGTCAGAGGTATCATGATGCCCGGCGCAATGACAGGTCTTGCAAAGCTCTTCATCCCCGAATGGACAGCACTCGCTGATTCCAATATCTGGGTTGACGCCATCGGCCAGGTATTCTATTCACTCTCAACATCAATGGCGATCATGTTCGCTTACGGTTCATTCCTTGATAAGGACTCCAACATCGTTATCGACACATTCATCATCTCATTCTCCGACATGTTCATCAGCATCCTCGCAGGCGTCGTAATGTTCACAACAATGTCCGGCGTAGGAATGCTCGACCAAATGTCCGATTCAGGCATCGCAACAGCATTCATCATCTATCCTCAGGCAATCGTCCAGATCTCGTCAAGCCCTGTCTTCAACATGATCTTCGCGTTCATCTTCTACTTCTGCCTGATCACGCTCGCGATCGACTCGCTTTTCTCAATCATCGAGGGCATCTCGACTGCCGTATCCGATAAGTTCAAGCTCAGCAAGAAAAAGACTACTCTCACGATCTGCATCATCGAAGGCATCTTAAGCCTCATCTTCGTAACCGGCGCAGGCCTCGCGGTGCTCGACATCGTCGACCATTTCATCAACAGCTTCACTCTCATCATCACGGGAATTCTCGAAATGGTCGCAGCCGGGTGGTTCTTCAAGACAACCAAGATTCTCACCGAGCTCAACCGCAACACAAAGAAATTCAAGATGCCTTCCTGGTGGTTTCTGCCGTCGATCAAGGTCATCTCGCCCGTTGCGCTTGCAGGCCTCTTCGCCTGGAACGTTTATGGTCTCTTCAAGAGCGGCGGTATCTACGGTGCTGCTACTGACGAAAATTCTGTCGGCTACTCGCTCGCATCCAACATCATCTTCGGATGGTGCCTCATCGCCCTGATCCTCTTATCCGGCCTGATCATCAGGATCATCGTCAAGGTTAAGTCCAAGAAGGGTTATAAGGAAGACGACAGAACATGGGACGATTTTAAAGAAGCTTAAGCATCACGAAAATACGGATCAACCCAAAGGGGCTGTCTCAGAATGGATGAGATGGTCCCTGTTTATTTGGTATGGATCAAGGCGGGATCAGAGGTTTGCCAACAGGTTTTCGAAAAGCCGCAGCAGTAAGGTTTTATCGTATTTAGAGAATCACAGTAAAAGTCACACCGGGCAAGCGTTTTTTGTAATTTGTTGTATAATCTCTTAGATATGCAAAGTATTAAGGGTGTTTTAGATTAATGAATGTGACGATCATCTGCGACGTTCTCGGTGTGCCTAATAACGGAACATCCGTCGCTGCTTACAATCTGATAAACCATTTGAAAACGCAGGGGCACAATGTCACTGTCGTTTGCTGTGATGCTGACAAAGAAGGCAAAAGCGGTTATAAGATCGTGCCGGTCTTAAAGCTCGGACCGATTGCCAATGCCGCACTTGCCAGGAACGAAGTCATCCCCGCAAAAGCTGATCCCGTTATCCTTGAAGAAGCCATAAAAGATGCTGATGTTGTTCATCTCCTTATGCCGTTTCCTCTTTCCTGGAAGGCTGTCAAGATATGCGAGAAATACGGTATTCCGATGACATCGAGCTTCCACGTCCAGGCCGAGAATTTCACCTGCCATATCGGCATGATGAAGTCCACATTTGCTACCAGGGAAGTCTACAAATATTTCTACAGGAAGGTATACAGCCACTGCACATATACGCACTATCCCACCGAATTCATCAAGCAGGATTTTGAGGGCAACATCAAAAGGCACGTACCTTCAAAAGTAATATCCAACGGTGTTTCCGAGTCTTTCTTTGAACCTGCACCGGCCGAAGCCGTCGAGAAGCAGAGGGCAAAAAACAAGGATAAGTTCACCATCGTCGTAGTGGGAAGATACTCCTCCGAGAAAGCCCAGCAGGTGCTCATCAAGGCGGTAGCCAAATCAAAATACAAGGATAAGATCCACTTGATTCTTGCAGGCGAAGGTCCTAAGAGAAGACACTATAAGAAGCTCGTTAAGAAGAACGGCGTTGACTGCGAGATGAGATTTTTCAGCCACGATGAACTCAAGGAAGTGCTCAACGCGGCAGATCTTTATGTTCATACGGCTTATGTCGAGCTCGAGTCGATAGCATGTCTTGAAGCGATAGTTACAGGCCTCGTGCCCATCATCTGCAACTCCAAAAGAAGCGCTGCAAGATTCTTTGCCCGTGACGACAGATGCCTTTACCAGAAGTGGAATTCAGAAGACCTCAAGAATAAGATCGAATACTTCATGGAGAACCCCAAAGAACTTGAAGCCTGCAGAAAAAAATATAAGACCCAGGCAAACGTATCAAGACTTGGCGAGTGCATGAACAAGATGGAGCAGATGCTCGAAGAAGCGGCAGAGACCCGTCAAAAAGAGGCCTGACGCCATGAAAGAGCGTACTGTTTACTATTCGGACCTGTTAAATGACGATTTTGCAGGCACGAACATCAATACCAAGGAACTCCCTGCTGATTATCAGTATTTTTCGAAGAATCCGGTAAGGCGCGGCTTTGCGTGCGCATTTTACCATGCGGCAGGACCTCTCGTATGGCTTTTGCAGAAGATCGTTTACGGCGAGAAGGTCATCGGAAGAGAAAAACTCAAGCCCTACCGCAAGGAAGGATTCTTCCTTTACGGCAACCACACCAGGGCGATGGGCGACGCATACTGTCCGGGGCTTCTTGCCTGGCCAAAAAAGGCTTACATAGTTGCGAGCATGGACTGCTTTTCGATAACCGGAACGAGGAGGATAGTCGAAGATCTGGGCGGAATCCCGCTCCCGGGAAGCGCAAAGGGCTTCAAGAACTTTTCGCAGGCGATGCGCCGTCATTCAGAGCTTTGTCACATTGTTACACTGTATCCTGAGGCACATATCTGGCTCTACTACACGGGTATCCGCCCGTTTAAGTCGCCCGCTTTCCATTACCCTGCTGAGACGGGCAAGCCGGTCTTCACGTTCACGACAACATGGCATAAAAGAAAGCTCCTTCCCGGTTCAAGGACCATCGTTTACGTAGACGGACCCTTCATACCCGACATGGATCTTCCGATGGACAAGCGCAAGGAGGCATTGCGCAACCAGGCATTGGCCGCCATGGAAAACAGAGCAAAGAACTCAAGTTATGAGAAAATACATTACGTATACAGACCGAAGGAAGAAAACGCCACATAAGACCCCCTAAAAGGAGCCATGTTTGAATAAAGAAACGCTTAAAAAACTCGTTTTCAAGCTGATGCTGATATATGTCATTGCAGGCATAATCGGCTTTATTTACGAGACGATCTGCGTTTATATCAACGACGGTGAATTTTATAAGCGCGGCACGACGTTCGGCCCGTGGATCCCGATCTACGGCTTCGGCTGCCTTCTGATCTATTTCCTGACGGTCAGATTCCGCAAAAAACCATGGCTTGTATTCCTGATAAGCGCCCTCTCCTGCGGCATATTGGAACTCGCCACGGGATTCGTACTCGACAAGTTTTTCCACACAAGACTTTGGGATTATTCGCTCGTCATCTTAAACTGGGGCAACCTGAACGGCTACATCTGCGTAAGATCCGTCATAACCTGGGGATTATTTGCGCTGATCCTTATCTATGCGATATTGCCGCCCGTCGAAAAGTTCCAGGATAAGCACCCCAAGGCATTTAAGATTGTCTCAACAGCGCTGTTCTCGCTATTTGTACTCGACATAATACTCAGTCTTAGTCTAAAATAATGCCCACTTACTAAAACGAGGAGACCTTCGGATGGACATAGCTTATCTTAAGAAAAGATTCCCGCTTCTGATGCTGATATTCGCATTCGGCGGTGTCTTCGGCTTCATATACGAAGAGATCTTCTACCGCTTCGACCTGGGTGAATGGGTAAAGCGCGGCACCACATTCGGTCCGTGGATCCCGATCTACGGCTTCGGAGCGCTGATCATATTGGGTCTCACCTTCAAATTCCGTAAAAAGCCTCTTGTCGTATTCCTTTTTGCCACCATCGCATCCGGCATTCTTGAGCTTGTTACAGGCTGGGTCGTGCTGACCGTCTGGGGCATAAGGCTCTGGGACTATAACGAAGAGATCTTAAACTTCGGCAACATCGGAGGTTTTGTATGCGTCAGATCAGTGCTTTTCTTCGGTATTTCAGGCATTTTCCTTCAGTTTGTGGTAGTGCCTCTTTTCGAGAAGCTAGAGCAGAAAATGCCTAAGAAACCATGGCTTGCGCTCTGCTTTATACCTGCAGGCCTCTTTATTTTGGACATCATCGCAAGTCTTATCTGCAGGGCTACCGGCATCACAGCGTAAAATATTCCTGATTTTTAAGTCTACCTGTAAATAAGTTTTTACATTATGATAATAGAAGTTAACAATTCTGTTTGTTAGCATATATCTAACTTTTCGACCACCATACAAGCTCGGCGTCTGACGCTTTAGACACAAGGAGCCTATATGAATAACATCACTAAAAAACACGAAGACCTCAAGTCATTCGGACTTGTAGTGTTCGGAATTGTGCTCAACCTTGTTTGCAGCAAGATCGTCGGCCTGCTGAATCTCCCCTTCTATTTTGACTGCATAGGCACCATTGCGGCTGCTATCACGGGCGGATTCATGCCCGGCGTACTGGTCGGATTCTTCACCAATATCCTGAGCGGCATTACGGATTACACGAATCTCTATTACGGGGTTCTTAATGTCCTCATAGCGATTGTTGCGGCATTTTTCTCACAGAAGCTTTATTTCAAGAAGATCACCTGGAAGATCATCATTCCCATCATCGCCTTCGTATTGATAGGCGGCGGTATCGGTTCCGTCATCACATGGGGGCTTTACGGAAACACCATGGGTGATGAGCTTGCTTCATCACTTGCCGGCAAGATCTACACAAACGTCGTACAGGATGCATTCTGGGCGCAGATGTATGCCGGACTCATCATTGACCTTCCGGACAAGATCATCAGCACATTCATCGCATTCATTATCTACAAGGTTTATCCGAAGAAGCTCAAGCCGCAGAAAGATATTATCCTTCTCGAATCATTTTCAAAGAGAGGAGTCTCACTAAGCGAAAAGATCATAATCTGCGTAACCATGATCTTCGGTATTGCAGCAGCAGTTGTAACTTACGTTAGTTTCAGACAGTTCAGGGATACGCTCGTTAATTCCGAAGCAGAGTATGCGACGGATACGGCGAAGTTTGCAGCTTCAATGCTCGACGGCGACATGGTAGATGAATACCTGGAACGCAAAGACAGCGCAGAAGGTTATTTCCGTATCAAGAGATACTACGGCCTGATCCTGAACAGTTCTGACAGGATCCAGTATCTTTATGTCTATCAGATACAGGAAGACGGCTGCCACGTGGTCTTCGACATCGACACTCCTGATACTCCCGCATCGGAAACGGGTGAAGTAATCCCGTTCGACGAGAGCTTTGCTCCTTACATCGACGACCTTCTCGCAGGACGCGAGATCGACCCCATCATCACGGACGATACTTACGGCTGGCTCCTCTCTTCTTATGTTCCGGTATACGACAGCAATAACAGATGCAAGTGCTATGTTTGCGTCGACGTTGCAATGCCGAACATCACTGAAGTCGAGAGAACGTTTACTTTCAGGATCACGACGCTCCTCCTGGGATTCTTCATCACGATCCTTACTTTGAGCGTATATCTTGCAAAGCGTTTCATCGTTACTCCGGTCAACAACCTTGCCAAGCTTGCAGGCGACTTCGCCTACACAGACGACGAGGCGCGTAAGGAGACTCTGGACAGCATAAAGGAACTCGAGATCAAGACAGGCGATGAGATCGAACATCTCTATAACGCGATGGCAAAAACAACGCGTGATACTGTCGATTACATCAACCAGTCGCAGCGTAAGAATGAAGCGATCTCCACATTCCAGTCCGGCATGATCAACGTCATGGCAGACCTCGTTGAGAGCCGTGACCAGTCAACAGGCGAACACATCAAGAACACATCCTCCTATGTCGAGATAATCTGCGACGAACTCATCAAAGAAGGAAAGTTCTCTGATATCCTCGACGAGGATTTTAAGAATAATATCGTCTCATCTGCTCCTATGCATGACATCGGTAAGATAAAGGTATCCGACACGATCTTAAACAAGCCCGGCAAGTTTGAGCCTTGGGAATATGAGATCATGAAGACTCATGCCGAAGAAGGCGCTAAGATCATCCATACCGTTAAGAAGACCGTCGAGAACGAAGAACTCAAAGAGAACTATCTCGGCGAAGCAGAGAACATGGCCCACTACCATCACGAGAAGTGGAACGGCCAGGGTTATCCCTGCGGCCTTAAGGGCGAGGAGATCCCGCTCTCTGCAAGGATCATGGCTGTTGCTGATGTTTTCGATGCCCTGGTTGCAGTACGTGTTTATAAGCCGGCAATGCCGTTTGAGAAAGCCGTATCCATCATCAAGGAGGGCTCAGGCGAGCACTTCGATCCTGATGTTGTTGAAGCATTCTTAAACGCAGAAGAAAAGATCCGCGCGGTCACGGATAAACTCCACTGATAATTATTCAGGAATTGATCAGCCCTTTTTGTTCAGCTCTTCGATAAGGTCGAACTGTGCGCTTATGAGCGTCCTGAGATCTTTTTGTGAAGCGGTGTTTATGTCACCCTCACTTAAAGTCTCACTGCTGTTTGCAACAGCTTCATAAAACTCATTCGTGGCATCCTCGCCGTAATTCTTTACGAAGAGTTTCTCGAGCTGTCTTGCGCTTATCAGTTCATCAAGATAACGCTTTGTGACATAGACAAAAACATCATACAGTTCATCCTTGCTGTACTTGTTGTTCTTATCAACGTAATACTCGATTGCCTTGCGGAAATCTTTTGAATTGGCGTTAAGCACTTCTCCAAAATCCAAATTCATATCCTAAAACCCCCCATAGAAAAACATCTTGCCCTGATGATAATAAAATGGAATTAAAGTGTCAAAGCAGACAGGCACGATATGGGGTAAAATATCGATATTATTTCGAAAAGAGGACGCAAAATGAAACGGATAGACATTTGGAATGAGGGTGAATATAACTATCCCCTTGCTTTTGATTTCAGACCTAACCTGAGAGCTTATCTTATTGATGACAGTAAGACGCGTCCCTGCATGATCATCCTCCCGGGCGGCGGTTATGCCATAGTCGTACCTCCCGAAGGAGAACTCGTTGCCAAGAGATTTAATGAGCTTGGTTACAACTGCTTTGTAATGACATATACGACCAACCAGACGATGAGAGCGCCCGTCATGGAACAGGCGATGAGAGATCTCGCAAGAGCTATCCGCTTCGTAAGAAAGAACGCAGATGAATACAGGATCGATAAAAACAAACTCTGTATCTGCGGTTTCTCTGCAGCAGGCCACGTGTGCGCAAGCGTTTGCGACTACTGGGAAGAAATAGAAGATGCAAATCCGGATTATAAGGACATCTCCTGCAGACCTGATGCGGCAATTCTCTCCTATCCTGTCATCACATCAGGTGAGTATGCACACAAGGATTCATTCCGCTTCCTTTTGGGCAAAGACATCTACGACAGAACAGATGATGAAGCAAAAGAACTTCTTAACAGATATTCGCTTGAGAAGAACGTTAAGGAAAACAATCCTCCCTGCTTCATCTGGCAGACAGAGACAGATGATCTCGTTCCGGTACAAAACAGTTATCTCTACGCTGAAGCTTTGAAAGAAAAAGGCGTAAAGTACGTACACAAAACTTTCCCGAGAGGCTTCCACGGTCTGTCCATCCCAAATGACGACTGGGCAACGGGCAACCACGGCGAGCCCTACACCGCAGAGCAGAGCTTCGCGCTCGTAAAAGCAATCAAAGAAGGAAAGCTTGATGATCCGGACAACAACTGCGATACGCTTCTGAGCTTTCTAACGCCGCCCCCGGCAGGCCCGGAACGCCCGGATTATCCAGAAGTCCTGGTATGGCCAGAGATGGCAGATAACTTCATCAAATCACTATAAGGATTAACAGACAATGATCGAATACAGAATTGCAACAAACGATGATATTGAACTTCTCATGAGCAGTCGTCTGGAGATGCTCCGCGTAGTAAACGGACTGTCTGACGATTATGTTTATTCAGATGAGATCGTTCGTGAAAGCCGCGATTATTTTCTTAACGGCGACCACTTAACCGTTCTCGCGATCGACGGCGGCGAAGTCATAGGCTGCGCGTCGATGAGCTTCATGTGGATAATGCCGACATTTTCGCATCCTACAGGCAGACGCGCGCACCTCATGAACGTTTATACGAGAAACGAATACCGCCGTCAGGGAATCGCACGCAAGATGGTCGAGATGCTGATCAATGCGACATGGGCAAAAGGTGCGACCGAGATCAGCCTTGATGCAACTGTCATGGGAAGACCTCTTTATGAGAGCCTCGGATTTAAGAATTAAACCGAGTGCATGGTGCTTGCAAAATAAGTTTTCGGGATGCGTTATCAATGGTTGAAGAATGCGTTGATTATGTGGTCTTGATACCATAAAAACAGATATATAAAGAGAATTGTTGCAGTATCAGATCAATGCACAATGATCAAAACGTCGGTGGAACGGTTTATTTCCGTCGGCAATGTGTATTTATGCGGTTCATCGTTTTTTAGAGCTTTGTCTATCATAGGATCAATGTCGATATTGGAATCGCTAGTATACGAAGTCAATGTGTGACTTCCGAGATAATAAGATCCTTTTTCTTCATCGGGGATATAATAATGAATTACCACATCGGCCTTCATTCCGCTTGGATATGCATTATCCTTGTTTGCCTGTTTGAAGATATCCCTGAGTTCTTTCAGATATTCTTCTATTTCTTCAATCTCTTCATCAGTAGCTTCACTTGAAATATAAATTTCGATTCTGTAATAGTATACTTGCTGGTTTTTTGTCGTGATCTGTGTATAGACCTCATCGAAATCATGACTTTCAAGACTTTCCATCATATCTTCGTAATAAGGACTCTCATCGCTGTTGATCTCGACTTTGGCTAAGGAATGATCTTCGACAGGAACAGGATTGTTTATCAGATATGCAGCAGATATTATCGGGAAGATAATGACCGCACAGTCAACGATAATGTTTACCAGCGCCCAAACACTTTTGTGATTTATTATCTTTGCAACGATCGACAAAGCAAGGCTGACAAATACACCTAATACAAGTGCAATGCAGACACCGATGACCTGAAATACCGCCGGGGCCATCGCGCCGAATCCGACCAGGAGTATCATAAAGAAAAGGAACGGAGCCGTAATAACACTGAGAATGGTCAGGATCGTCGATATGATGTTCAGAGCTTTAACTGATCTCGGCTTCTTTTCCGGAGCATTGATCACCTGAACATTCTGATAGACAGGATAATTCGGATCGTACTGATAGTACGGATTGTTGGGATCGTAATTATAGTTTGCATAATACGGATTGCCCTGATAATTCTGATTGTTCTGAAAGTTATTATCCTGCTGCATTAATTCGTCCTCTTATTCCGTAAGGGCCATTATATTTTATTATACCAACTATTACGGGCGGTGATAAATTGCATGTTTCAGCGTTATAATCTGTCGTATGAGTATCGAATTAAGACAGGCCAAAAGAGATGATATGCAGACGATCTGGCAGATGCAGGTCGAAGCATTCAAGGGCCTTTTGGAAACCTATCAGGATTACGACTTAAGCCCTGCTGCAGAGGGCCCAGAAAAAGTCATGGCCAGATTCGAGCAGCCGTGGACTAAATACTTCTTCATCACAGCAGACGGCGTTGATGTCGGAGCAGTCCGTGTTATCGACAAGAAAGACGGCTCAAGAAAACGCATCTCACCCATTTTCATAATGCCTGAATACAGGGGCCGGGGTTATGCACAGAAAGCCATGCTCGCAATAGAGGAAATATATGGCTCCGATAACTGGTGCCTCGACACGATCCTGCAGGAAAAAGGCAATCTTCATCTTTACGAGAAGATGGGTTATCACCAGACCGACCGTATCGAGCACATAAACGAACGTATGGACATCGTATTTTACGAAAAGGATTAAAGCTATGAACTACAAAGTAATCGATAAAGAAACATATTACCGCAAGGGCGTGTACCGCCACTTCACCGAAGACTGCAAGTGCTCAACTTCCATGACCGCGCGCATAGACGTGACAGAACTCGTGAAGTATTCAAAGGCAACAGGCACCAAGTTTTACATCAACTTTTTATACCTGCTCACCAAGGTCATAAATTCCAGGGACGACTATAGGATGCAGTATCTCTGGCAGACGGACGAGCTGATCTGCTACGACGTGGTCAACCCGATCCAGTACGTTTTCCACGAGGATACCGAGACATGCACGCCGGTGTACACGACCTATTACGAGAACTACGAAGAGTTTTATAAGAATGCATTAAGCGATGTTGAGAACGCAAAGAAAACACGCGAATATATGCTCGATTCCGCTAACCACCCTAACTGGTTTGACGCATCTTACATATCGTGGCTTTCTTATGATTCAATGAACATCGAACTTCCTGACGGATACATCTACCTGTTGCCGATAATAAACTGGGGCAAGTACAGGGAGGAAAACGGACGTCTCATGATGCCTCTTACAGTACGTCTCAACCATGCGGTTGCAGACGGATACCTCGTTGCAAACGTTTTCCGTCTATTGGAAAAAGAGATCGCTTCCTTTACCTCTTAACCGAGAAGCTTCTTTACAATGGCTTCCCAATCCTGGTAGGACTGTGAGCCAATGACCGCGCTGTCACCGCCCGGAATATCAAGCACGTGTCCCTTGCTGTCGACGAATATCGTCGTGGGAACGTATCCTGTCTGAAACTGGTCGAACTCCGCCGTGTACAAAAGTACCGGATAAGTCGTATGGCAGTCCTTTAAGATCTCGTCGACCTGGTATTCCATGCCGGTTTCGGAATAAACACCGATTATCTGGAAGCCCTGGTCCTTATAGTTCTCGTAAAGCTTTTCGAGGTCGGGCATCTCGCTTACGCACGGACTGCACCACGGCTCCCAGAAATTGATCATGGTGATTTTCTCATTCGCAAAAACGCTCTCGTTCCATTCATTGCCGACTCTGTCTGTCGTGGTGAAAGTAAAATCAGGATCAAAGTTTCCGTCTGTCTCAAAAGTCGTGACCGGAGCTGATGCCACAGGACGCTCTGATGTCTCCGCGGGTTCTGTTTCTGAGTTCTTTATATCCGTAATCTCAGAGACAGTCTCTTCGCCTTCATGCTTATATGCTTCGGTCTCACGGGAGTCATCCCTGTGCTTTCTTGTCTCGTCGGTTGATCCGCATGAAGCAATGCCCATTACCATTGCCGCACATAATATGGCAGAAATGATCTTTTTGTAATTCTTCATATTTATTTCTCCTAAAATCCTTATGCCGGATTATACACTGAACGCGTTTTGATTTTCAGGTATAACTGTGTCATCCCTTATCAGCTGAGCAATGCTCTTTGCAGATTATAATCCCTGTTGCGGTTTTTTATGCGGTATTCCTTAGGCGTCATGCCGCAGTCTTTCTTCAGGACATTCGTAAAATAACTCTGGCTCGGAAACGCGAGCGATGCCGATATCTCCGCGATCGAATAATCTGATGAAGCAAGCATCGACTTTGCCGTCTCAAGTTTTTTATTGAGTATGTATTCGCTCACAGCATACCCTGTTTCCTTCTTAAATAATCTCGAAAAATAAGGCGCCGAGAGATTATTCTCCGCCGCGAGAGTCTCAAGCGTAATGCGTGTATGAAGATGCTCGTAGATGTAATTGATCGCAGCAGTGACGGCTTTTGAAGTGATGGCACTTTTTTGCAAGGCAAGCATCTGCTTTGCGTAGTGAAGACACATCTCATTATGTATCTCCGATATCTCTTCAGGCGTTGAAGCTTCATCTGCAAGACGGATGTAGTAGTCGCTCAGTGAATATGCCTCCGACTGCGACAGACCGCCCGAGATGCAAAACCTCGCGACCAACGCTGTCGTTATCGTCATGTGATATTTGAGATTCTGAAGAGGATTATCAGAAAGCACGCCGAGACCTGTCTTCTTGTGAAACGGTTCGGATAAAAGCGCCCTTACCTTACGGAGATTTCCGGAACGGATCGTCCCATAGAAATCCATCTCGGGCGCAAGAGGCGCGTGGAAGAATTCGTATTCTCTGTGCAGGAACTCCTGGTAGGAAATCTTTTTGCGCGGCGCGGGCATTTTCGAAAGCCTCCGTAACTGATAAATCAAATATGCGTGATAAACAAGGTCTTCACGAATTATTATAGCAAGAAAAAGCAAATATCAGTTAACAAAAAGCAATAATGCCGCAAGGTGAATTTGTTATTTTGAGGTCAGTTCAAGGACATACAGAACAAGGAGGCAGTTATGAAGAGCAAAAAGATCATCAGTTCTATCCTGACACTCGCGATGATTCTTCCCATGGCAGCTTGTACCCAGCCAAAGCCGACTGAGACAGAGGCAGAGCCGACGGCAGCACCTGCAACTGAAACACCGCAGCTCGAAGGATACGATCTTCTCTGGAGCGATGAATTCGACGGCCAGACAATGGATGAGACAAAGTGGAATTACGAGCCGCATGAACCCGGCTGGACAAACAACGAATTACAGGAATACACGACTTCCACTGACAATGTTTTCGTAAGAGACGGCAAGCTTGTCTTAAAGGCTCTCAAGACCACAAAAGACGGCCAGGATTACTACACTTCCGGCAAGGTCACAGGTCAGAACAAGACAGACTTCATGTACGGCAAAGTAGTTGTCTCCGCAAAGGTTCCTGAGGGACAGGGTCTGTGGCCCGCCATCTGGATGATGCCCCAGGACGAGTCCTACTACGGCCAGTGGCCCAAGTGCGGCGAGATCGACATCATGGAGTCTCTCGGTAAAGACACTACAATTTCTTATTCTACGATTCACTACGGCGAACCCCACGCCGAGCAGCAGGGCACCGTCACCATGACTGGCGCTGACAGCTTCTCTGCAAGATTCCACGAATACTCCGTTGAGTGGGAACCCGGCGAGATGCGCTTCTATACTGACGACGTTCTCGTGCTCACAGTAAACGACTGGTTCACGGCTGAAGAGGGTCAGGACGACAAGCCTTATCCGGCACCTTTCAACCAGCCTTTCTTCGTTCAGATGAACCTCGCTGTCGGCGGTGACTGGCCCGGCAATCCTGACGCGACTACCAATTTCGACAATGCAGAATTCGAGATCGATTATGTCCGCGTTTACCAGAAGCCGGAATACGACACCAATGTCCAGAAGCCTGAGAAGGTTTTCCGCGAAGCTCTCCCTGACGGCAACTTCATCCGCAACGGAGACTTCTCTGTCGCAGAAGACCTCACAGATGACACCGACTGGAAGTTCCTCCTTTTCTATGAAGGAGAAGGCCAGGCAGAGATCAAGGATGGTGAGATGATCATCACGTCGACCAACTGCGGTACGGAAGAATATTCCGTCCAGCTTGTCCACCCGGATCTGCCGATGCGAAAAGGCCATACCTACAGGATAACCTTTGACATAAGAGCAGATGAAGCAAGAAAGTGTATCGTTTGCGTATCGGCACCGAATGCCGGATGGATACGTTATTTCCCTGACACGTCGATCGACCTGACGGAAGAGTGGCAGACATTCGAATTCACTTTCGACATGACCGAGAAGGACGATAACAACGGTCGACTCGAGTTCAATATGGGCAAGCACGGCGACACCGCAACGATCCATATCACCAACGTAAGGGTTGAAGAAGTATAAGTGCTTCACTTCTTCATATAACAACGGGGACTGTCTCAGAATGGATGAGATGGTCCCTGTTTATTTGGTATGGATCAAGGCGGGATCAGAGGTTTGCCAACAGGTTTTCGAAAAGCCGCAGCAGTAAGGTTTTATCGTATTTAGAGAATCACAGTAAAAGTCACAGTATGCTATGACGGTTACTGTGATTTTTTCTGCGATAAGAGGTCAAAGACTCCGAAAAAATACGGCATTTTGAGACAACGCCTTCGTTGCTGTTTTTTTCGAGCAAATATATCAAACCGGCGCGGCCTCGAAACGAGCATGTGCAATTGTTCACGTTTTTTTACGGCAACAATTGCATAAAACAGCAGATTTGTGCAATTGTCGGGCTGTTTTTGATCAAACAATTGCATAACGGCTATAGAGAATTGCACATCGCCAACTGCCGCTTTTTCAATTTATTACTTATTGGTTAGATTTTTCGGTGATTTTCAGTTAAAACCAACACATTTATCAAATAAGAAGGTAGAATAAAAAGGTGATTAAGTTTAACTCAAGATCGTGCAGTTTTTAGGGTTATATATAGTGACTGATTCTAAGGTTAAGGAGCGCATCTCTAAATCCAAGTTAACGCGCGGAAAAAGATATATCCGCGTGCTTATTATTTTTATTGTGCTTGCACTGATCTCTGTTGCCGCAGGTCTTTACTTAAGCATCACGATGTTCACCAGTTATGCAAAAGAATATAGAGAAGACACTCTGAAAAAAGCTGCCGTGCTCGCTGCTTCCGAAATAAATCCTTACAAGATGGATGACTGGATCGAGAATGGTCCCGATGAGGATTTTGAAGACACAAAAGGACATCTCCAGCTTATCCTTGACAACACCCCGTTTCTTCAGAACATTTATCTGGTCAGGGTCGATAAAGAAGGTTTCCATACTCTTTGCGTGCTTACCACTAATGACCAGGAAGTACGCAAACATGCGAGAATGCATCCTTCCGATATCGAATTCGGCGAAGTATTCCCGTTCGATCCGTCTTTGGGGAAAACCAATTCAGCGTTATTGGTGGGCGGAGATGTAGATATCGTTGAGATCAAAAATGACGATGGCTGGACACTGATCGCTTATGAGCCGATATACACGCATCTCAATGAATGTAAAGGATATGTAGGTGTTGAGGTTTCACTCAACGGTATCAACGGTTACATCAATACATTCACTGTCTGGGTATCGATAATCAGCATCATCTTCCTTTGCCTTATCGGACTAGTCGGTATAATCATTACTTCATATGCACGACGCGCCGACGATCTCGATGTTATTGCAGAACAGAAAGAAAGAGAGCAGAAGCTCCTTCAGGAACTCATCGAATCTTACGCTCAGGTGGTCGACGCCAAAGACCCTTATACGAACGGTCATTCATCGCGAGTTGCCGAGTATGCCGTTAAGATCGCAGAGCTCGTAGGCAAGAATGACGAAGAATGCCAGCAGATCTACTTTACTGCCCTTCTCCACGACGTAGGAAAGGTCGGCATTCCTGACGCCATTATCAACAAACCCGGCAAGCTCACCGAAGAAGAATTCAACATCATCAAGCAGCACCCCGAAAAGGGTAACCGCATTCTCTCCCAGATCGACGAGTTCTCATACCTCAGCGTAGGCGCTCACTTCCATCACGAGCGTTATGACGGTAAGGGCTATCCTAACGGACTCAAGGGCAAGGAGATTCCTGAGATTGCCAGGATCATCGCATGCGCTGATGCATACGACGCCATGACTTCCAGAAGAAGTTACCGTGACCCGATCCCGCAGCACATCGTAAGAGAGGAATTCGTTAAGGGTATCGGCACACAGTTCGACCCTGAATTTGCAAGGACCATGCTCCACCTCATCGATCTTGATGCCGAATATGCCATGAAGGACCGCGGTGAGAACAAAGAGCTCCGTGACAACAACCAGCTGCTCCTGACCTATCACAGAAGTTCAGTAACTCCGGGTATCCTCTTAAGCAACAGCCTGACGACAGTCAAGGTTACGGTAAATCCCGACAGTCCCGCTTCGAGAAACAAGCCGAAGCCTTCCATCGTTTTGTTTGACTCTTTGGACGGACACCTCCACGAGCTCGAAAAAGACAAGAAGGAAATGCTCGATTTCGAATACGGCGAGATCTGGTTTGGTGGCAGGCATTCCGTCGCAGGCGCACGCAAGATGGAATCAACAACCGAAGAAGGATACAACGCTTCCAAGGGCAAATACACCATCGAAGCAGCCAGGATCAAGGACCATGCGATCGTAAGGATCAAGGGCAGCAACGGCAAGGAATTCGAGACCATCGTGGCTCTCCCCGACAGTTCAAGATTCGTATACCTGGGTCTCACAGGCGAACACTGTCTCATCACTGATATTGATATCACAAAATCAGAAGACGAATTGCCTGAGAGCTACATTCCCAGGATCGCTGAAAAGATCAGCTACATCGACGGACGACCCGAAGGTGATATTCCGAATGTTGAGATGGACGGCTACAGGACTGATTCGACTAAGGGAATCCTTCTAAAAGATAACCTCACGATATCTTTCCATACGATGAGCCTTCCCACAGCAAGACTCGTATGGCACTGTCCTTTCATAAGCATATTCTCATCAGGTGACGGAACCATAGGCGGCAAAAACTTCCGCGAGCTCACTCTTATGAGACTCGACGGTGAATGCTGGGAAGGCGATCCCGCATGCTCGATGGAACTCAAAGTGACAAAGACATCTGATTTCGAAGACTGGACTGCATGGAAAGAATATAACCACACCGGTTACGATGTCACGGTCAACATCGTAAGAGACGGCAACAAGATCCACACCACCACGACAAACGGCGGTATCTCGGTCCATGCCACAACGGTCATGTCAGCTGAGATCGATCCCATCTACATCGCACTAACAGGCGACCAGTGCGCGATCACGAACATCAGGATCAGAAACGCATGAGCCACAAGAACAATCTACTTGAGAACCCGCTGCAACAACCAGCGGGTTTTATTCGTATACAAAGAAAAAACTCTCACGGCGAGGGGATATGCCGTGAGAGAATAAGGGGATGTATGAAGCAGTAATACTGCGTTGTTGGTGTTATTGGATTCCGCAGATGCGGGTGATCTTGAGCTGGGGATGCTTTGCAGACCCTACATTGATATCCACGATCCAGATGTCATCTTCTCCGAGATTTAAACACTGCTTGGATGTATTGATATCGTGACAGGACTCGCTTTCCATATCTCTCCTGCCTTCTTTGCTCAATGTCTTTCCGTTCATGTATTCTGTGAACTCATCTGCGTCACTGATCTCAGTGTCGTTGATCCTGATCGGGTACATTATCAGATTCTTGATCGAATCCCAGTCTTCATTAAGGTATGCCTTGCGGACGTTATATGCGAACTCTTCCACATCAGGCTTTTCCATTGTGGTAATAGTTCTGTAGATACCCATGTTTCCCGTGCCGAGTTCTTCAGGAAGTTTTTCCTCTTCTTTGATCTCAGAAGGACGGGTGAGCCTGAATACCATGCCTCTTGCGATCGCATCGTTATACTCGTCCCATTTCATGCCTTCTTTTGTGAATGTCATTTTGCCTCTGCCGCTTGTATATATCTCGATGTCAGATATTTCCATGCCGTGCCTGTCATATGTAATTACTCTCTTTACGGCGTTCTCATAATCGATACTCATGGTCTCTTCATTGAGTCTGCCGCTCATGTACCAGATAGCTTTTGAATTATCGTTTCCCGGCCACTCAACCGTCACTGACGTGCTCTTAAGTCCTATTGGATCTACCTTGATCTTTACCTTGTCTTTGCAGTATATTCCCATAACGTTCATCGACGGATTCTGTCCTTCGTGCTCTTCTTTTGAATCATCTATAAAAGTATTTGTCTCAGTTGTATATGCTGCTGTCTGGACTGTAGGTAACGTCACATTGGTCAGTTCTGAAGGATTTTTAGATGCGTAAACTACAGCAATAGCGGACAATACACCAATGACCGCACCGCCTGTTAATACCAGTGCTACAAATGTTCCGTTTTTCATTTCATTGCCCTCTCTTTCCCAAGTTCTAAGTATTTGTTTGATGTCTTCATTAAAACATCCGCCAATACCGCTAACAATAAACAATGCAACGGCCATTTGTTGATTAAGCAACATATGACCTTTTCTTTGTTGACAAACTCGAAAAAGACCATCTGCGCAAACCGGCGAAAATACATTTTCGGTGATGTTATAATCAGATCATTAAAGTCCTGCCGGAGGTTCCTCATGATTTTACTTATCAATGCATGTGTAAGAAGCAATTCCCGAACGAGAAAACTCGCTGACGCACTTCTGTCAAAGCTGGACGGCGATGTTGTTGAAGTTGATCTCGGCAAGATAAGTTTCCCGGTGGTCGATGAAGCATTCCTTGCAAAGCGGGATGAGCTTGAAGAAAAATGCTGCTGGGATGATCCCATGTTCGATCTTGCAAGACAGTTTGCTTCAGCAGACCAGATCGTTGTTGCAGCACCTTACTACGATCTCTCCTTCCCTGCTTCCTTAAAGCAGTATTTCGAGCAGATAAACGTGCTCGGCATAACATTCGAATACAGCCCCCAGGGCATGCCCATAACGATGTGCAAGGCAAACCGCCTTTACTATGTCACGACAGCCGGCGGTGCATTCGTACCTGAAGAATTCGGCTTCGGTTACGTCAAAGCTCTGGCACAAGGTTTCTACGGAATCGAAGACGTCCGTCAGATCCGTGCGGTAGGTCTTGATATCGAAGGCGCCGATGTTGATGCAATAATGTGTGAAGCAATAGAATCCTGTGATACAATAGCAAAGTAAAATATTTTTTAGGGGGGAGCTTTACATGAGAAAAGGACCTTATTTTCTGATCCAGGCTGTCTTTTCGATAGTAATAACAAGCCTTATCTGGTTCATGATGTTTAATTTCCTGGACGTTGCGGTCAACGACATGGAGACATTATCCGGCGCTACTTTTTCTCCTTTTATCGTGCTCATCTTAGGCGGGATCTTCTATCTGATCCTGACGATCATATATATCGTCATAGGTGCCAAGAAGATCGATGACTGGAGACCGTGGATGATCGCAGTAAACATTGCCATCCACATTGTCATGTTCTTTCTGGGTTTCCTTGGCGCATCTTATTTCACTGCCCTCACCGCGCCTAACCTCCTCACGTAACTTGATAAATATCAGTTGCGCTTGTAAAATCTATCCCTGATGGGATTGATTACAATGGAATAAGGCATTTTGAAGATGGAAAACACTAAAGACACCAAAGACATTAAAGAAAAGAAGAAAAAAGAGAAGAAAGTCAGCTATAAAAAACTCCATAAGTACGATCATATAGACAACAACTATCTGACCGTCGACAAAAACGCTGAGCTCGCCATGGCATTGTGCGGCATCTCTACCGGTATCTCATGCCTCTTCTTCGGAGTGCTTCCGTATGGTGTTACTCTCTACATGATCTCGATACTCGAAAAGACCACCAAATACATCGGACAGTCCACATTCATTCTTATCGTATGCGGTGTGGCTGTCATAGGAAGCCTTGCAGCATCGATCTTTGCAAAGGTAAAGTGCCGCAAGAGCAGATGGGCCGTAACGAATATCGTTTATATCAGCATCAATCTCGTTTTATCAGCTCTTAACACCTGGTTCTTCATCTGGTTTATAAACACTTACGGTGGTTAATCAGCCGAATAATCCCTTTTTGCGTCTGTAGAACGGCTCGCCTTCTGTCGAAGTCTCTGCGAGTCTGTCTGTTGAAGGGATCATATCCAGATACATTCCGCGTGGAAGATGAGGGAGCGCGATGTCAGCAATACCCTGGAAATAAGATCTTGCATCGCCTTCTGCTTCAACTGTAAGAAGGAAACTCTGCTCGCCTTCCTTGACCATGAGCTTAAGCCAAATGGCCTTTATGCCCTTTATCTTTTTAGCATATGCAGAGATGGCATCCGTCATCTGCTTCGGATAGTCCTTGGGATCGCCTATAGTAACTTTTGTATCTTTCTTTATTACCTGCTGCTGGACCTTTCCGAGCCTTGCATCCTTAACATGCTTTATCTGGTCGATCATGCCAAAAGGCATCATGAACGCATCGCCGAACGGATTTATTATGACCGTTCCGTTATCGTTGCTGACCATGCCGTGAATATCGTCAAACGTCATTACGAGAGTATTTACGTTGCCGTTCTTGAAAGGTTCCCACTTGCGGAGCTCATCCCAATCCGTAAAGAAAGGCAGGCATGAACTTCCGTCCTTAAGGCTTAAGCCCGGAAAAGACATCGTAGCACCCTCATGGAATAACGCAGTACCGTCAGAGTTATTCTGCACAGGGGAACCTCCGAAGTTTACCACAGCCAGGAAGTGGGCATTCATCGCGATCTCTTCGGCGATCTCATTTACTACGTCGAGCTGGGCTTCCTGCGGCGCTGTAGCCCTCTTATTCAAAAGTGCTTTAAGCTTCGGGTTTTCGACGGGCTGGTTAAGGTCAGGTATCATGAGGACATCTCCTTATATTTGCTTGTTATATTATAACTTTGGAACTTGCAAACTTATAAGGTAAAATGAGGCATCAGAAAGAGATTTAAGAGGAATTCACGTGGGGTATATTTTCGACATCAGGAAAAAGCTCGGGCACGATCCCATCATCCTTACGGGTGCGGGCGTAGTCCTTGTAAACGATAAGAAAGAGATCCTTCTGGGAAGACGCGCTGACAACGGCTACTGGGCATACCCGGCCGGATCGATGGAACTCGCAGAGAGTTTTGAAGAGTGCGCCAGAAGAGAGACTGAGGAAGAGACCGGCCTTCTGTGCGGCGACTTGGAGCTCCTCATGATCAGGTCCGGCAAGGACACTTACTACGAATATCCCAATCAGGATAAAGTTTATTTTGCAGGCATCATATACATCTGCTTCGACTTTAAGGGCGAGATGAAGGTGCAGGAAGAAGAGGTCATCGAACAGGCCTTCTTCCCCATCGATGCCCTTCCCGACAACCTGTCACCCGGTACGATCGAAGTTGTCGAAAAGGCCAGGGAATATCTGGCAAAGAAAAACAAATGAAAAGATCAAAGGCAATATCAGCAATCGCAGCGGTTCTCGCAGCAGGCTTCCTGCTCGCATCATGCACTCCTTTCCAAAGTGCCAAGCAGAAGAAATGGGTAGACGAGATGGAAGATGCATTTCCGGAAGATACTTTCGAATATGTCGGACATCCATCTTCATCTATTGTTATCGTCGATTACGACCACATACAGGTACATTCAAAAAAGTATAAGACCGATGGCATAATCGTCGGCGAGCGTGACGGCAAACTCGTCAGCAATTATCTCGCTTTTAAATATAATGATGAATTGCGCGAAGAATGGGAACGCATTTTCTCCGGCCGTTTTCCCTGCTCAGATTATGAAGTCTCCGCATATTCCCAAATGAACAGAAAAGAACTGCTCTATCCCGTAAAAGATATCAGTGCCGAGAAATTCATCGACAAATACATGGAATACGATTGCTTCTTAATCCTGTACTACGACGATGAATCGCAGATCCCTTCCGAGAACGAGATGAAGGAATACATCCTTGATCTTGTAGAAGATGAACCTCATCCTTATTCGATCAGCATTTTTTACTGTGATTCCAAATACGACAGAGACGAAGTCATAAGCAACTATAATGTTGAGTACCGCCTTTACATGACTGATGACGATACCATCAAGTCACTAAATGTCAGTTACAAAGGTGACACTTCGAAAAATCACAGCCTGATCTGATCTTCTGTATTTTGAAGGTATTATCCTCATAATTTGTCCTCTGTCTCATCGAAATGGAGCATGCTAACCTATTCTTACAGGTAAGTAACAGGTCGTTCCGTTTGATTGTTTTCTGCATATAAAAGGGGATAAATCATGTTCAGAAAGATCACTTCCTTACTGCTCGTTTTAAGTATTAGTTTTTTCGCCCGGCGAAAATGCGCTGCCGACGGTTTGCCCGACGAATGCAAGCAAAATCACCGACATTTCCGTCAAAACCTGCCGTGTGCAATTGTTCCACATTTTTAACCGCAACAATTGCACAAAAAGACCGATTTATGCAACTGTTGGCCATTTTTTTAGCCAACAATTGCAGAACGCCCGCTCAGACCCAAAATATAAAAGGCGTTGTCTCAAAATGCCGTAGTTTTTTCGGAATCTTTGTTCTCATATCGCAGAAAAATCACAGTAACCGTCATAGTGCACTGTGACTTCTAGCGTGATTATTTGATAACGGCACGAAAAAAACACAGTAACCGTCAGGGTGTACTATGACTTTTACTGTGATTTTTTAAACTCAAAAGACTCACTGCTACATCTTTTCGAAAATCTGTGGGCAAACCTCTGATCCCGCTTAACCCATATCAAATAATCAGGGACCATCTCATCACATTTTGAGACACCCTTTACTGAATCATTAATTCAATTATCAATCCAGATCATAATCATCAAGTGAGAACCAGAGGCTGTTGTAAGTTGGTGTGTAATAACCTCCGACGGAGACTACGATGTTGGGATCAAGGTCGTGGTCATAAAACTCGATGGTAGTGTTCTCATCTGTGAGAGGATAGTCCATTGTGGGATCTCCGAAGATCGAATTGACCTCTTCTGTCATGGCAAGAACATACTCGTGGATCGTGTCTCCGGATTCCATATTGTTGATAAAACTGATGTGATATACGGCACCCCAGGAGTTTGTACTGATCTCGATCACATTGAATTCTATGCCGCAGATAGTTACCACTGCATCATAGTATGAGTATGTCTTATATCCGTCATATTCTCCGTCGCGCTCTTCCGGTTTGCCGAGATTTATACCGAAGTAACCCTGGATAGCACCTTGAGCCATACCTTTGTCGAGACCCATCGTGCCGTCCATCATGTCATAAACCTGGGAGATCTCGCTGTCATAATCGCCGCCTCTTGTTGCAGTCGGCACTGTGCCTGAAGATCCGGGATCTGAAGTTACATAGTTGTAAGGGTTATCGACTTCATAAGCGATAACGAGCTGGTCGTTGCCTTTTACTCCCTGGCAGCTTACGCCCCAGAAGATCGAGATCCAGCCATCATCACCATATCTCCAGCCATTCATTCCGCTCTCGTCAAAGTCTACCCAGCTCGCAGAATAATCGTCAGAAGGATTACCAAATGCTTTCACGAATTCGGGATAAAGAGTATCGTAAGCGCCCTTGCTGTCAAACGCCTCGTTGGAAGTAAAGATAGCCGTCTTGCGCATCGTGTAATCGACGCTTCCGACATATCCGTCAGTCGTGCTGTGAATTCCGATACTCTTGAAAGTAACGCCTTCAACGACGAGATCAACATTGAGATCTCTTAAGAAACGCTCCATGGGATCACCATAGTCACCATAGTTAGAATCACTGGCTGTGTAGCTTGTGATTCCGTAAACGGCAGTAATGAACTCTGTAGCCTCTTCAACGGGCATGCCGATACAGAGCTGGGAAATGAGCATGATGTCTTTAACACTCATCTCATATGCGCCGCCGTTATTAACAGTAGGAGTCGTCGCCGTAGTTGTCGGTGCCGGATCAGTCTCTGTAGGATCGGTGGGTTCTGTCTCTGTCTGAACCGGATAAACGGTCTCGCCGTACGGTCTCTCAGGCTTATACGGAAGGTCGGTCTCGATCACGCCCGGTCCCTTGTGTTTCCTGGAGCATGAGCAGAACGAGAGGAGCATTGCGCCGGCAAGCAGCACAGACAAAAACTTAATGCGCTTTCCCATTATAAATCCCCCTGAATTAGTGTGATATATTTAGCATAACAGATAGAAATACCAATATCCAACAACACAGGCATATACGATATAATGTTGGTGTTCGAAAAAAATCTGTGGGGTAACGGAAATGGCAGTAATAAGTTTCAAGACATTAAACAACAACGTTCAGGATGCGATCTCAACCGGAAAATTCCCTGAGAAGAATCTAAGGGAATTGAGCGCCAATCTCAAGGCATCACAGAAGAAGGATTTTAAGTTCACGATAATCATAGTAGCTATAATGGCCGTTTTCATCGGCGGTCTTTTCGGCTACATGATATACAATTCACTGGAAATGCAGCAACATCTTTTAGGCTGGATCTTAGGATACCTCGGAATCGTCGCATTTATTTTCTTGGGCAGCTATTTCACCCAGATCGGCATCATCAGAGGTCAGTTCAACATTGCCTTAAGAGAAGGCTATCCGGAACTCTATAAAGAACTCAAGCTCTAAGAAACAACTTCGGATACTCTTTCGGAAAACCGCATCAATTATATTAAGAAATACAGGCAATATCGTGGCAGTAAGCCGCGTTACAGTTAACTATTCAGCAAAATAATATATTATGTGGCCGGGATATCTTTTCGAAAGGATAGATTAAAGATCATGAAAAGAACAGACATTGTATTAAAAGGCATTGCCGTTGCACTCATCCTGGCAGCTTCAACTTCAATGATATCTTCCTGCGCACGCTCAAGAGATTCACGCGACCGCACAGGACGTGACACAACAGACCGTGACACTGCAGACCGCGGCCAGAGAGAAGCCAAGACGGTCATTAACCCCGTTGAGAACGACAGCATTATCGAACGCTACTTTCCGGAGATCAAAGAATACGATGATTTCGATATTGAGGAAGTATATGCAGACTGGGGCGGATTTTCCATCGGCCCTACAGAGTATGAATACAGAGGCATCATCTATTTAACTGACGACGAAGCAGAAAGACTGATGGCAGCTTATGAGTGGGAAGAAACTGATGCACCCGAATTCGAATTCGGCGAAGTCGATGCTTCATCGCTCGGCAAAGGACCCTGGTATTCATGCAAACAGTTTGAGAAAGATTATATTAAGATGGTCAACGTTTACTACGCCGTATTTGATGGCGAAAAATTGGTATTTGATATTCACCAGACATAATAGCGCCACATTACGGGCCGCCATTTACCAAATCTGTCTATAAGTTTTTATTTTGTTTACAGCATAAAAATCTAATTTAAATTTGAATAGATATAATCTAGATAAGAACTCAGGGGCAAGATCTTTAAAGTGATAACAGGTTATGGAAACTGCAATCAACATGCAATCCGTTTATGTTACCGATCTGGTCGGCATAGCGATCCTCGTCATCATAATGATAACGAGAGGCTGGAGTCTGCCGGGCCGTAAGACCGAGAGCCGTCTCATGATGGCACTCCTTGCCATCTCAATGTTCAATTGCGTTGCAGACATCTATGTCTTCCAGTGTGACGGCATGCCGGGACGCGGCTACCACACCATCCTCATGATCGGCGATACATATCTTTATATGTACAACCTGTTCGTCGGGATCGGGATCATCTACCTTATTCTGATGCATATCGACCGCAAGACAAAAGGTCTTCACATGATCCTTTTCTGGGTCTTAAGCGTCATCGAGATGGTACTCCTCATCGTCAATCTGTTTGAGCCCATCGTATTTGAGATCGACAGTTCCAACACATACCACAGAGGCGATTACTACATCCTGTTCGTAATCCTCGGATTCGTGCTGGTCTTCTACGGATACACCTACTACATGATCGCCAAACTCAGGAACCCGTCTCTCAGGTACTTCCCTGTCATGGAGTTCCTGGCACCTGTTCTCATCGGCAACATCGTCCAGATGAAGATATACGGCATCTCACTCCTGCCCATCAGCTTTGCATTAGCTTTCGCCGCCATCACGATCGCTCTTCAGAATGAATGCATCTACATCGACAAACTCACGGGCGTTTATAACCGCTACGAGCTCGACAAGATCTTAAAGCGCCGTCATTACAGGCGCAACGAAAAGCTCATCGCCATGATGCTCGACTTAAACGATTTCAAATCCATCAACGATACATACTCACACGAAGAAGGTGACCAGGCCCTCATCACTTTTGCGAAAGCCCTCATGGAAGTCATCGGTTCCGAAGGCCTCGTCATCAGATTTGCAGGCGACGAATTCATCATCCTGATCCCTGTCTTTAAACCCGTCACGATAGACGATTACAAAGACCGCATTCACAGAAAACTCGACGAATATAACGAGTCATCCTGAAAGCCCTATAAACTCTCTGCGGCTATCGGCGGAAGACTCTTTGATCCACACACCGAAAGCACATCAGGCATCGTAAACGAGATCGACTCCATGATGTACAAAGACAAGAGCGATTACTACAGAGAGCACGACAGGCGCGGCAAAAGATAATTACTGCCGGGCGCATGACAGACGCGGCAAAAGATAATTGCTGCCGGGCGCATGACAGACGCGATAATAGATACCCTATAAGTAAAACTCTGTTATACTCTTGTGTGGAATAACACAGGGGGGATATTTTATATGGTTTCACAACAATCTGTTATGCTGGTCGGAATTATCGGCGGAGCCGTCGGACTTCTTCTTTTCGCGGGCGGCGTTACGCTTCTGGTTCTTTCCATTATCAATACCGTCAAAGGTAAAAGAAGGATCGGCGGAATCATAGGCGGCGCAATAATGCTGGTCGGCGGCATATCAGTCGGCTTCACATTCGGAATGTTCGCGGTCACGGCAGGCCTCATCAGCAGCTCATCAGCTGATACTGCCCAGATTGCAGCCATGCCATCGAAAATACAGTCCGCTTTGATGAAAAACGATCCTGATGCGCTTTGCGAATTGTTTTCTGAAGAAAGCTACTCGGGAGAACCGCTCGAATATGAAGACGCAGAAGAGATCTGCGACTACATCAAAGGTGATGTAAAGGACGTCACGTTCGAACCTATGAGTATTTCTGTTGAAAACGGAACGCATGCTACAGAATACAAGTACACGATAGTAACTGAAAACAACGCTAGGTACACACTTTACATCCATGTCATCGAAGTATCCGACACCGAAGAATACGTAGGCATCCAGCACATCAAGATGTACAAGGGCATGAACGTGCTGTGCAATGTCGGCACCGCTCCGGTTTTTGATTAAATCTTTGAAAGGTTGTCTCGAATGAGGCAACCTTTTTACTTACTAAAAATGAGTTTTTGAATTCTGGTAAGTAAAATATTCTCTCAAGAGTGAATTTCAGTCGGAATTTTACTTACCAAAATCAAGTTTTTCGATTTTAGTAAGTAAAATGCGCGCTTTCATGACGTTGCTTCTCAGAATTTTACTTACCAAAATAAAGTTTTTCGATTCTAGTAAGTAAAGTGATCATGAGCGCGATGCGATTACGTACCTAAACGCAGTTTTCTTCAAATAGGTACGTAAAGATACGCTCTTCAACGGTAAGGTTTTCGAGATTTTACGTACCCAAAAAGCGTTTTTCTCTCTCAGGTACGTAAAGTAGTTGCTTACCATGCGTTTTCGAAAAGTATTTTACGTACCTAAATCCGGTTTTTCCTTTTTAGGTACGTAATTTACATCCATCGAAAAATAAGAAGACTGCCCCATCGCAATGAGGCAGTCCATTTGAATACAAATCTAAATCAGTTTATTACTTCTTGTTGTAAATATCCGTGATCTCTTTACATGTCTTGAGGAAATCAACGTTGATCCTTCTCAGACGGTAAGACATGTGGCGGAGGATCGCATTGATCTTCTCGGGATTGTCTTTGAAGATGGTCTCAAGGTCTTCAACACTGATAGTCTCAACGCGTGTGTTGTCATTCTCAACGATTGCGGCAGCACCTCTGGGTTCATCGGAAATGATGCCCATCTCACCGAAGAAAGTAACTGCATTGTATTCTGCGACCTTCTCTTCTTCTCTTGTGCGGTAATTTATATACATGCCGACAGAACCCTTGTGAAGGATATACATGCTGTTGTCGATTGCGCCTTCCTTGAAGACGATCATGCCCTTTCTGTAATCCTTAAACTTACCCTTGCCGTCATCAGCGAGAGCATCTGTTGAAGAATCAAGTGAATCAGTACTGGGCTCACTCATCTTATTCTTGTTGTTCTGATACATGTCGATGTGCTTCTTGATCTTGGAGAAAAGATTCTTATTCTGCTTTGCAGCTTCAGATGCCTTGAGCTGCTCAAGAAGTGCCTTTGACTCGTTATAGTCATTAGCCATGTTCTGGATTCTTCTTCCGAGGTGTTTCATGAGTTCGAGGATCCTGTTGGGATCTTCAGCGAGATAACTGTTCAGTTCATGCTCGGGGATCTCGATAACAGTTACCGTTCCCTTTGCGATTACGGATGCACTTCTCGGATAAGCCTCGAGTATCGCCATCTCGCCGAAATACTCGCCGGCTTCCATCACACCTAACTTGATCTGATCATCTTTTCCTGTACCGGCATATACGTATGCGCTTCCGTCAACAAGCTGGAAAAAGCTTTTTCCCGTATCGCCCTCTTTAACAATCACTTCACCATTTTTGAAAGTCTTTTCAACTGAACCCATAAATCTAAGCTTCCTTTCTTTATAGTTCCTGTGACTAGATCAGATCGGTAATGCAATCCGTCATGAAGCAGATAAACATATTCTATCAGAAAGATTAGATAAGTTCACCTGCAACACTTCATTTATATGCATTATATTCAGTCGAAAAGCAGGGTTCTGTTAATCAGGCTTTGCCGGCGGTTCACCGTCTCCTCCGGGGCCGCCATGTCCATCCGGGGGATCGCCCGGCTTGTCACCAGAAGGCGGTTCACCGGGATTGCCTTCATGATCACCTGAAGATTCCGCGGAAGATAAAACAATTGCTTCACCTTCAGAAGCACCTGAATTATAAGCAACGCCGTTTACATAAAGAGTGTATCCGTTAAGATCTATTGCATCCGGCTCACATGTGAGGGATGTTATGTAGGAATCACCCGTAAGTATCCACTTTGAACCTGACTCGATCTCAACATATTCTTCCCCTTCGTTATCTGCATTGATGGCACCGGTGAATTCAGAACCGGATTTGATATACATATTAATAGCAGATATCTCATCGACTGCGATATCACCTTCAAGGATCTGGGAATTGAGATAGAGATTTACTTTACCGCCGTTCTTCCCTTCCGAACCCCAGCCCGCAGCTTCAGCTCTTAAGAATATGCCGCTCTCATCAAGATTTACGAACTTGGCATTTTCCAAAGTGATAGTTGCAGTTGTGTTATTAACATAGAAAATGTCGCCGTTATTATTCGTCAGAGAGCCGCCCGTCATGGTGAACTCTGCCATGCCGACACTTGCATCACCTGACATCGACTGGTAGATCATGACCGCTTTATACACACTCGATTTGTCGCTGTTCTTCTCGATGTTGTTTGCGACCAGATTCACATTATTTAACGTGACGGAATTCTTACCTTCTACCACGATGCCTTCTGATACAGTTGATTCCAGAGTTGCATCACTTACTGTGATATCCGCTGTGGAATATATCACCGGAGAACCTCTGCCTTCAGTTACATAAGATCCGCCTGTTACATTTACCGTTCCGCCGCCTCTGTCAGATCTTATCGCAGCAGAAGAATTGCCTGTCGTATGGATATTCAGGTTCGAAGCATTCATCGTACCGCCGCCGGTGGTCATGAGGCCGCCTGAGCAGTTGCCGCTTGTGGTGATCACGGAATCACTTATGTTAACCGTGGTTCCCTCGCCATAGGAGAAGACTCCATTGGCGTGTTTGCCATCTGTATCAACGATTGCGTTTTCGATTGTCAGTGTTGCACCGTCTGTTGCGAAAACCGCTGCATTGTCTCCGTAGAAATCAGCCTCGTCACCGGAATCGGAATCACCTGTTTTGGTTACCCGGATGTTCGAATAAGAAGATGTATCACCACTCACTTCAATTGCGTGTTCACCGTCAGCAGAATTCTCTATATCTTCGTTGATCGTGATGTCACTTTCGGTAATTACCGCTTTTTGCGTTTCGGAAGTTTCCGTTTGTGATTCCACCTGCTCTTCAGAAGTTGAAGAGACAGTCTCTGCAGTTGTAGTTTCCGAAGATGAGGTGCTTGTATCTATAGTTCCGTTGCACGCAGCGAAAACCAGTGCAAGTGAAGCTGCAGTTACAAGAGACAATATCTTTAGGATTTTCTGTTTCTTCATTTTCAGCATACCTCCGTTAAGTAGCATGACTTAACTTTAAACGGTCTACTTTAATTCAACTTTAAACCGACATCGGAAATAAAACACATAATCAGAAAGAAGGGTCCGCCGTAAAGCGGGTCCTTCCTTCGAGAGATCTATCTGCAAGCTTGCAAGATTCGCGATTAGTTGTCCGGTTCAGATACAGGACCTAAAAGTTTTTTCGAAATCGATCATGGACTTTATGGCCCTGAAAACTCTTACGCTGCGTTATGCAGCGCTGCCGGATACAAAGCTCTCATATTCAATTTTCCCCACTTGACAATTCCTACTACCGATAAAAGATTAACATGCGGGAAAAACTGATAATAGGGGACAAACTCTACTGTTTAGCCTGATAAAGAACGGGTAATCCGTAAAACAGATTACCCGCATCCTTTAAAAACCAAATTGACGGACAGATCAGCCTTTATAGTTTCTGATTCTCTGTATGACCTCTGCATGAGACAGTGACTTGCCTGTTGAGATCTCAATATACTTGTTGGGATCGGAGCCGATTCCCGTTCCGCAGAATCCGAGACTGATATCAGCCTTGATGCCGAGATATTCTTCGAGACCTAATTCAACTGCATATGCTGCAACGTTGTTTGCACCGGGAACATGTCCAACGGCTGTGCCGCAGAGATCTGCCAATACCGGAATCTGTACGAACTCATAAACGAGATCATCAAACTCTCTTACTGTACCACCGGATACGATCTCCAGATCATCCATTCCGAGTTCCATAAAGTTCATCTTTTCGTTTGTCATTTTCGTGTCCTCCTTTGTGACTGATTTTGTATTTGATAGTGTCATTATCGCGTCGGCAATCACCTCAAACAATCAGTAATGATGCTCTGTTTTGTCGCTTAAACAACATGTGAAAACCAGGCTGTTGATAAACAGAAAAATCTTTATGCTCTTTCGTTTTCTGTTTCAAAAGACCGACGGGTTGCCATAAAGACAACCCGTCATCACAAATATATAGGGGAGATAGAAAAATGACCCGTTGATGTGTTAACGGCTACAGTATGCAATCAGGAAAGAACTAATCCAATGATCAATGTTTATGTCATCTGTTGATTAAGCAACGATCGAAAATCAAAGTGTTGATCATCATCAATTTCTTTATGTATTTCCCAACATAAAAATTCGAAAAACAACAACGCTAAAAATCAATTTCGCACATTTTTCATTCAACATGAAAGTTAATAAATTAAGTCTTTTGGATTATCAATTCGATTGTTATTAACACATAATTTATTGACCTTTTTTAATAAGATTTGTAG